>OHJC01000426.1_pt1 | contig 24788 bp, 17 predicted proteins | sample 1568461 | NCBI WGS metagenome assembly OHJC01 (sample SAMEA3879535, study PRJEB24766) | human gut metagenome | biome: human-associated habitat; feature: feces | place: USA | collected 1985/1987 | reverse complement strand
CCCCACGGCAAAACTGCGACAGCCTGTCGCAGTTTTGGCTCACTATTACAGAATCGTTCATAAAATTTCTTCATGTCCCACAGGTTTCTTGGAGAAACTCCCATCTGTGGATAATGTTGCTTCAAGTCAAAAGACAAGCGATTTACTACGCCGCTTCCATGCTTACTTTCAATCTTCTTGTCGTGAAGCAATTTTCCGATCTCCCAATGAGCGGTACCGATGGCAGAACATACCGTTGTTGCCACCATAGCTCTTGTCCTGTCGATAACTGCGACAGCCTGTCGCAGAATTGCATCATACTCTGATTCTTGAATCTGTACAATATCTGCCATGGCTTTAATCTTTACCTGTTATAAGCTCTCGTTTGTCAATATCAAGCTGAATGGCTATCTTATCTAATGTGTACAGGTCTGGTTGAGACACATTGGTACACCACTTGCTCACAGTTGCAGGGTTCTTGCCTAGTATTTGCAACTTATTGTGTACCAATTTGTTTTGATTAAAACGGTAGAAAAGTGATTGCATGGATTTAATGGAGGATGAAAACGACGAAGATTTAACGTATTTAACTTTTGTAAGCCACAAAAATGGAGATGGTGTGCATATTTTGTGCAGAAGTTATTCTCGCAAGGAACAACTCTGGCTATCTCCGATCTTTTGTTGCCTACAAGGCACAAAAACTCTTAATAATCTAAATAAGCATTTATAAGTTTTTATTTTTGAATAAAAGTTCTTATGTTGTCGATTGTTTTGTGTATCTTTGCGTTCAAATTAAAGATGTTTGCAAATGAAAGATTTGAATCGTATTAAAGTTGTTCTAGTTGAAAAGAAGCGAACAGCTAAGTGGCTCGCAGAGGAACTAGGCAAGTTTGTATGTAACCATACCAAAACAACTGATAATAACTGATACAAAGAAATAATAAAATGCTGAAATACAGCATTTTCTAAATTTTAACACTTCAAATCTGATATTTGGTGGTTTCCAATTTTCCGCTTAAATTTGCAACGTATTTCTACCGTGGAGAATGTGAAGAGCTTTTTTTTGTCACTTTGCGGACTCAGTTGACAAGGGTTGACAGGAGTGAACAAGTGAAGACAAAGATGCAGTCATATCTTCGAGAATCGTGACGATGCGGAATGAGTTGACATAGGTTGAACATAGTGCATCATGATTGACAAAACGGTGGAGATACACAAAACGAGTGTAAAACCATCAAAATCGCATCAAAATGAAGACAACCAGAAAGTGCGCATTCTGCGGAAAAGAGTTCGTTGTAAGAAGCGGAATGCAGAAGTATTGCTCAGAGCAATGCCAGACCAAGGCGAAAGAGGCTCGCAAGAAGAAGCAACGTGACTTCATCAATGCCGTTGAACCTGTCATTGATGTGCAGAGCCAGGAATACCTTACCTTTTCAAAAGCCGCCATCCCTATGGGATGTTCTCGCCAGTACATTTACAAATTGGTAAATGAAGGCAAACTGGCAGCATCACGCATCAGTTCAAGAATGGCATTCATCCGCAAGGCAGACATCGAACAAATGCTTGCCGGCAATCCTTATCACCGTGTCCTTCCCACTCCTAAGCCTAAGAAGGCAAAATCTTCTTCTTCCCTTTCGTCAAAAGAAAAGGTGACAAAAGGGAATGGAATAACACAATCCCATTCAGAAGAACCACTTGACTACATCTCTGGCGAGGAAGTCATGCAGATATATAAGGTTAAGAAGTCATGGCTTTACACCTCTGCAAAGCGAAACGAGATTCCTGTTTGCTGAATAGCAGGCAAGAACTATTATAGCCGAAAGCACATGGATGAACTCTTCGGACTAACCTTCGATGCAGACAGCATCAAGGAATGGGTAACAACCGAGCAAGTCCTTCAACTCTACGGGATGAACTCAGGTTCCATTCATTCATACGCCTATCGCCATCATATCCCAACCAAACGAGAATATGGCGTTACCTACTATTCAAAAGATCATCTGGATGAACTCCGCAGAACCGACCTCGTATCTGATGACCGATACTACACTACAGCAGAGGTTGCAGAGAAATACGGAATGTCCACCGCCAATGTAGGAGTCATAGTCAAGACAAAGCAACTCACCAAGGTAAAGGTAGGAGTCAGAAACCTCCTTCTCAAAGAAGAGATAGATGGTGTTATGGCAGAGCGGATGGCACAATTCGGTTCATACATCATAGCATGATTATCCAACATAAACCAGTTGAAAAGGGTAAAACTACATGCGTAACTCACCAAAGAGGACACAGCAACCACCATCAAAACCAGTTATTGAGTAATTACTGACGCATTATCACATATAATATTGATAATCGCCACATAATGTAGTTCCTTTGCCCTCGCTATGAGACGCATAGCCTCGATTATTCACTAAAAACTGATATTACACATGAGTAACATTTGTAAGACTGTCACCTTGCGCAAGCGTTCCATAAAGAATGGTACGATGCAGAGCTTCTATCTTGACTACTATCCTGGCTATAGGGATGAGTCAACGATGAAGGTGCAGCGACATGAGTCACTTGGCATCTACATCTACACTAAGCCAAAGAACCAGCGTGAGCGTGACTACAACGACAACATGACGGAGAAGGCAGAAGCCATCCGTTGCCGTCGATTTGAGAGTATCGTCAATGAGCAATACGATTTGACAAAGAAAAGCAGAAGGGGGACTTCCTTGCCTACTTCAAGAAGAAGGCAGAAGAGAAGAATACCAAGTGGGAGAACGTGTACAAGTACTTTGAGAGGTTCGTGGAAGACAAGTGCACCTTCGGAGAGATCACCGTTGACCTCTGCGTCAGATTCATGGAGTATCTGCAGACAACACCGCAGATACATCGCACTGAAAAGAAACTGTACACCAACACAGCTGCAGGTTATTGGTCAACCTTCCGTGCCGTACTTCACACCGCCTATCGTGACCACAAAATAAAGGAGAATCCGAATGGTTTCCTTGACAGAATAGACACGATACCAACGGAGAAGGAACATCTGTCACAGCAAGAGCTTATCACACTTGCAGAGACACCTTGCAAGTTTGAGGTATTGAAGATTGCCTTTCTCTTTTCTTGCCTTACAGGACTTCGCAAGAGTGACATCATGGCACTCACATGGAACAAGCTTCAACCTTATGGTGACGGAGGCATGTTTATCACTGTCCGTATGCAGAAGACTCAGCAGCTTATAAAGAATCCTATCAGCGAGGAAGCACTTGAACTCATTGGTTTTTATGATGAGGATCCTGAACGTAAGCCAACTGACAAAGTGTTTGCTGGTCTCAAGAACTACATGACACAGAAACCTCTGAAGAAGTGGCTTGATGCAAGTGGAGTAACCAAGAGCATCAGCTACCATGGGAGACGTCATACATTCGGCTCATTACAAGTTGATGCAGGAACAAGCATCTATGCCGTTCAGCACATGCTCGGTCTTAAGAATGTTGCCACAACACAGATATACGCAGACATGGCAGATGAGACAAAGCGCCAGAGCGTTGACCGCATAACATTGAAGCCAAGAGTTAAACCAGCATTAAAAGTGGTAAACCAATAGGCTGAAATTAGTGATAGACTAGTGCATACTTCAAAAATAGCAAAATAGTAGGATAGAAATTTATGACCCGATTATCCTTTATAATAGTTTCCCACATGGGATTGAATCCATTTGGGAAACTATTGTTGTGATCTATGCAAGCTTGTTCCTCTGTATAGTTCTAATTAGTAGAACTTGTGAAGAAAACTCCAACTTGCTCATTTGACAGAGTTGCATTTTGTCTTCCTTGTTATTTCCCTACCGTCATTTCAAGCGCAAGCGCATCGTCAAAAACTATCATTTTGGCTTCTATAAGAGGGTACTTCTATACATGCAAGTAGAAGCTTCAATCTATATTATGCACTTGATAATATGATTTGTTTCTATAAAGCAAATCATCCATGGAGCCTCTCTTCAACAATTGGCAAGAATATAATGGTGATAATGATTTTAACGCATCTAATGCTTTTGGTGAAGCAAGTACGAGCCATCCTTCACAAGCTTCGTGATTTGTACGACCACGAAAATGCGTATTACCACACTGCCAGTAAATAGATTCAACCATTCGCTCGCCGTTCGCATCCTGCCATGCAAAAAGATCTTCTTCCAGAGGTTCCCATCCGAGCGTATATGCGCATGCAGGATTAATTGCGATCCACTGTTGCTGGAGGCGATGCCCAGTAAAGTAACCATCTCTTACAATAATAATATTAGGATCATTCTTCCCATACGACAAATATTTAGCAGTAGGACGCCAAAAATGCGAATCTCCGAAAAACTTGTTTTCCTTTGGCTTGTCCGCAGAGTAAGAGACTTTCATGTTAAACTCCTCTGCAGGAGTATTGTCGGTTGGCTTAATGATTTGTGTCCACTCTCCAATAACAAATTTATCGTTATATGTCTGCATCGGCACTGTTAATCGGGGAGATTCTGAGCATTTATTCTCCCATCCTTTTTCTGTGGTAAATGATTGTTCTGGTGCAATCCGTTGTATAAAACTAGGTTTAACATTTTCATGAATCCGTATTTCCGAAAAATCTTTCGTCATGAATACAGAATCATCATATTTGCCTTCTATGACACCACTATCTATCAACTCAGAAGCAACTTCCATCATACCATCAATAGCCGCTTGTGCTCGTGTGCGGCGATATGGGAATCTTAAGCCTATATTCAAATAGTGTTGCCCCAGTCGCTTGTCTGCCTCATCACTCCAATCCGATAAGTTACCATAGTGACTCATCAGTTGTACAGCGCGCGTATCTATATTTATCTTCTCAAAATCTGTCACATACGAAAGATAGCCCTGAATATGAGACGCAACAGCCATAATACTAGTAGCATCCTCCCAATCAACACTACCTTCTAGAATACGCCTATTTCCAAAGTCGAGACTCGTATGTTCAGGTAAATACATACTATAAACTGACGGCAAAGTCACCTTTGGTGGGCATGGAATATCGTGCTTCTGATCAATAAGTATTGCTCTTGCGTAAATTCGATTTTGATAATGCGGAGAGGTTGCATTTGCCGTTGCAACATGGTTGAATACTGCCAATTTAATAACGTCTAATTCCCGAACATACATGCCAATCTCCAACACAATGCTTGCAGAATCAGTGGGAATACGTTGAACCAAACTTTCTTCATCCACAATCATCTTTGCCAGAATCATCTTCGCCTTATCAGCGATACACAATACTGGCATTTCTGCAAGAAACAATACCCAATCAAATAATACCTCACACACACTTTGATTTGTGAATGACAGTTCAGGAACAGCTGTGCTGTTGCAAGTATTCTCACGCAATATGCGGTTCATGTACGACAGTTTCTCTTCGTACATCTTTAGTTCATCAATATCATTAGTCAACAAAGGCAGGATTTCGTCCCAGTAGTTCATAAAAGAATAACAACTGCCATTACAGATGTCATCCGCAATCATATCGAAGGCGATGTTTCGCCCCTTACGTTCGTCAATTCTGACCAGCACTTTACATGCATCAAGTCTTGTGCCTCCATCATAATGTCTAATCCATCCGCTCGAACCTGACTCATTTAAAGCCTCCATTGCCTTTGTCCATGCCTCCTCAGCTTTTCCTGATAAGCGGAGACTCTCTGCTTCTTCGCATAATTGCGTCGCAAGTCTTTTGGTGATACAAGTCTCTGCATTTTTCCGCTCCGACCCGACAAAAACTTCTATTTTCTTAATCATAGCCTCATGGACAGATTCTGAGCAATTCGTTAAAATACAACGCTTAAGTTCAGTAACATAGTCATTGAAGGCCTCGCCTAAAACGTCTCTGCCTCGTGCACATATCTTAGTCAGTAAACTTGTATCCGCATCATAAGTATCGCAAAGATACAAATGCACCTGAGTATAGTACCTAAATATCGCATTATATTCATTTACACATTGCGCACACTGTAATAAATTATGTATTATAGTACAAGAAACAGCCTCAAAATAGCTATACTCCGAATCAAGCAACCACTTTGCCAATTCAACCCCCATACCAGAATCAAGAGAAACGACATCTTCAAGTAACTGTTCTGCCGCACTAGAACCGATACGTGATTCACTCACATCATTGATATATCCGAGACGTTGAGTCATCCAATGAATTCTTGAAATAGCATTAGATGGATCCACCTTGTTGGCATTCCCTATCCATTCAGCAAAGGTTGTTGGTTGGTAATCCTTTCGATAACCAACGCCAAACGACTCAACTATCATTGAATGGAACAAATGATCCGCATGTTCTATCTCTCCAAGTTCAAGCCATGCCTTACCTTGGTTATAAGCATTGGATGCCCTACCGTCCAAATCCTGATAGTGCATCATATCTGTTTCTAGTTTTTTGAGCATTATTTTACATAGCCCAATATTAGCACCAGAATGGTATAGTGTCAATATAGCATGACGCTTTTCATCTGAATCCGCATTACATGAGACTGTTTCAAAATACGAATTAAAGTTCTTAGCAACGTTATCTAAAGTTTCAAAACCAAAATCTCTCGCCAAATCTATGATGTACTCATAGTAATCCTTTCTCTGTCGAGCTATGGTATATGAATACTTATGTTGATGTTGTTTCTTCGTCCTGTCGAAGTATGTCAAATAATTATCCAACACCGATAACAGTTCGTATTCCATTGCTTTACCAGCAGGAACTTTTCCTTTTAATTTCGCAAGATACAATAGCTTTCGAGCATATTCTTCCATCAATGCATTGTCGGGGTCAGAAGTATCTGAAGGCACCAAGTCTGTTATCTTATCGTCGTATCCGCAGAAGGCTCGGAGTTCTGCATATTTCAGATGAGGGCGCAATTTTTCAAACTTATCCTCAAATCCTTTTAGATCCATTGAATCCAAATATGCCCATGTCACGTGGCTCAAATAATATTCTATATCCTCCACGGACTTACCAAGAGTGTGACACAACCTTGCCATCTGTAAGTATGGTTTGTTCCCTTCAGGCAATTTTTCAAAGGTCCCTCTCAATACTTCAAAATAATGATTGCTGCGCATAGACTCCCTTTTCTTCAACAAATAAACAATTGCATCACGATACGAGATATACTGCATGGTGAGATTAGTGACAAAATGTTTGGCGACATATTCCTCCATCTCATCCCATCGTTCATTATCTATAAGCGATTGAATTACTCGCAGTCTCAACTGATTGATTACATAATCAGCATCAAAATCTTCATTGTCGTGGGTTGCGAAATCAATCAGATATGAAATGAAAACAGGTATCTTGCTTTCCAATATGGACATTGGGATAAACAACGGTGCCGTATATACCCATTCCTTAAGCAACGATAATCTTTCGCGTAGCGCATCGTACCTGTTATAATGCTCCTCTGGTCGATGGGTCAAAAAATCAGGATAAGAAAGCTCAAATAAGCAATTTGCTTCGGGATTATCGTTTTTACTACGGAATAAACGAGCCAATTTCAAAGCATACATTTGATTACAATGCAAAGTCTTGTCCTCACGAATCTGCATCTTTGCCTCATTCGTATAACCTAATGACAGAAGTTCCTCTGTCAGCGTCAGAGAAGAATAGTCTTGCATACCCATTTGGTCAAGTTGACTCTTAAAGAGCATATACCTTGTTAGAGCATACACATCACGCCGTTTAGCAACCAAATGAATAGCACAATTCAAGTCGCGCTCTACATGCCATAGCGGACGGAATTGATACAATTGTTGTTGGAGATTCTCAGGATTAATAATCTCCAGAAAAGCGTCATGCTCACCAGCATAATAAAGGTACGAAGCTTCATTCCATTGAGATTCCACCTTTGAGTTATGGAAATATCCTGCGAGCTCTTTGTAGTAGCACCTATTGATAGCCTCGTTATATTGTTCATCAAAAACGTCTGTAGCTGTAACGTTGAGCAGATACTGCCGGAAAGAATTGTGGAAAAAGGATATAGTTCTGACCCCATTATTCCATAAAAAAAGGTGATGTAACTTATTCTTTAAATCCATCATCACTTGCGCATCCACTTTCCATTCCTGTACAAACCCCAGTTTAATACTTCCAGACACACGAGCCAACAGCCCTAGAAAGTGCTTCATGTGTGCATTATCCAGGTTTTCGTGCTGCAAAGCAACTCTATAATAGTTCTCTATCTCACCATCATACACAGGCAAATTAGTAGCAATCTCCAAACCATGTTCTTGAATTTCATTCAACATGTATCTGAGATACAATGGGTGACCTTGAGACTTTTGCATCAGTATATCAAGCAGACTTTGCGGGATTGTTTCAACTTTCAGTATCTTCGATGCCAGTTCCTCTACTTCGCTGTAAACAAAAGGAGGCATACTAATGGTATATTCGCCTTTTTTGAAGAGTTGAAATATACTATCATTCAGATAAAGATTATTGAAATGTTGGCTACCAAGAATAAAGATTACTCCTTCGGGAATATCTGAAGGAGAAGGCATCACTCGCATCAATGTCTCAGTACATGAAATATACTCCCTGGTAATATGATCAAGACCATCTACTATTATTATCGTTTCTAGTCCTGTATTTTCATAGTCTTCTGAGATGGCATCCATTTGCTTATAGAACCTGTTCTTCAGATCAGCAAAATCCGCCTTCGATGGTAATGCCCTTTGATCAGTCTTTATACCTGCAGCATCTATCTTCTTCACGATGTCAAATAGAAACGTTGTTGCATCACCTCTACGATCATCATTGTTCATCGTCGATGATGGGTTGGTGAAATCAAACGCATAATAACGGATAGATCTGTTAGGCAAGTTTCTTGACCATTGAGTAAGAATAGTTGACTTACCTGAACCAGGGCTGCCTTGTAGAAAGACATATCCACTATGGAGTTTTGACAGTTTCTCATTCAATAGGGAGATTGCGTTGACATTTGGTTCGTATGATAAAGGGGTAACATGCAAATTATGGTCATATTGCGTGTTCATCCTCTGTTCAAATTTTAGAGCTCTGACAATTTCACTCAAAGAAGCAAGAACTTTGCGCTCTTTGCTCGCAACCATCTGCTGGATGAGTCTACAAATAGCCAAGATGTCTTCCGTGCGTTTATCGTCTGCAATATTCTCGACATCTACTACTTCCTGCTGATACCCAGCTGTAAAAATAAACGATCCCCAAAACGCTCTCCAGTCAGCATTTTCGAGTTTCAGATTTGATTGCAGATCTTTAATTACCTTATCCCATTTGGCGTTTACATTTATTCCTTCTTTCAAAGCCGGTATTACTTCTGAACAAAAATCAACAAATCTGCCGATGGGTTCCCCATTTTCATTCATGAGGCTCTTGTCCTGACTGCTAAGTGCCCGATTGGTAAGCAAATGGGGTATGACATGCTTATGTGGATATAGTTTACATAGTTTTTGCCACCCCCACACAACGCCAATAAGAAACTCTTGAAAATTTAGGTATGTAATATTTGCTTCAACAGTAGTCCATTTAACCTGATAAGCATGGACCTCATCTTTGGTGACAAAACAAATATCATCGAGTTTGCCAACATTTTCTTCAGAGTCAGCCACACGTATTTCTTCCAAGGATTTATCAAGAATACAATCGTATACACGACATGCAAACTCGTCGTATTGTGGCAAATATCCACCCATTGCAGCTCTTTCGCCAGCACCAATAGGCAATATATTAGATTTAGTATCCATATTCGTTTATTTAGGTTCTTCGATATCTGACTTTTCTGATTGTTTTTTGTTTTCTATTGCCTCCAATAAACCTCTCCAATTTGCAATTACGCCACCATCTTCTTGTTCAACATATGCACTTTCTGGCTTTTCGATAGGCACAGACGCGCGAAATGGAATTATTGGTTGCATATCTCCTTGGCTGGAGTATCGATAAAAACCCTCGAAGAAACAATCTTTATATCGGAAAGTACCACCGTATGCTTCTTTATATCCACGAATTGCGAAAAAGACATTATATCCACAATGAAGGAAAATATTCAACAAACTACGATTCATTAACAAACCTCGTTGGTAGAATCCGTCCGAAGGATAAATATTGATCGCTGCAATTTTCCCTTGAGCATTCCTAATTATTCCTCGCTCTGCTACATGTAGATTGAGTTTTTCCATAACGACAGGTATAGGTATACCTACATTTGCGAGCACTTTATCTTCAATATCCAACACATCCATCTCCTCTTGGAGCTGCTCCATACACAAACGATATACTTGACAAGGTGCGCCCAAGTCTTCCGCCATGTCATGATTATATCCTCTACATTTATAACTCTCATGCCAAGGGTACTCACCCCATAAGAAATCATACTGACCTCCATTACGGAATGTATAGGTGTCTATATCGTTGGTATGTTGAGCTAAAAAGTTTGTAAATATCTCTGTATCCTCTTCTTTGACAAGAAAAGTTTCAATATTTACGCTCTGATTGCAAGTGATCCCATCAACTGCGTATCTAGTGTTATCTGAATACATAAGTTTTACCCATTCGTCATTGTCACCACATTTCATCAAGAAAGTAAAAGGAGGTAAAGTCCTTTCATCGGCTGCCCATCCAACAGGATCCTCTGGATGTATCGCATATTTGCCCTGATCTCTAAATCTCAGCTGATATTCTGCTATTAAAATTTCAGCATCATCTAATGACGGATCAAAAAGCAAATTATATTTTGTATGCCAAGGCTTTGCATGTTGCATAAACTCCTTATGACCGCCTACAGTCTTCTCAAATTTTACCCAATAGTTATCACAAAAATAGCTGACTATTTCATAAAGAGCAAGCATCTGATACTTTTTGCCCATTCGTTCCTTACTTTGGTCAAAGCGATTGCTACCTCCAGAGATGGTAGAGTCGTAGTAGTCCAGACCGTTCGACCAACCGATTTCTTGAGTAATTATGAACTCTATGACCTTCACTATATCTTCCAATAATACTGGATAGTTATCATCATCTTTCCAAAAGAAAATATCGCTTGCATTTGACCAATTTCCATGCAATGTATATCTATAAAAGTCTCCTAATTTGTCCAAAGACGATTTTATGCGATTTGCCCCTTTCTTATCTGGTAGTTTGCATCTTCCTGCGTCAATCTCTTTGCAAGCCTTGTCAAACCAATCTGTATCCCATGCACTGCATTTTACCAAAGACTGATTGTCGCTCCAGATTTTGTATTCAGGATTTAGTTCTTCAGCCAATTGCATCACAGAAAACACATATTGTCTTACTATAATATCTTTTGGCCAATAGTTTCCTTCTGTCTTTTCATATTTTATATAGAGTAGGTTTGATATTTGCTGCGCCATCTCAGAGTTACGCTTACATAACAATGAACCATACACAGCTGTCATCACCCCCTGAATAACATATGAGTCATTAACATCATACATTACTTCGACGATTTCCTGCATTGTTTCAGGATAGAGGTCAAAGTGATGCTTCATCCTGCGGATCACTAACTTACGGACTACCTGATATGATGCCGTTAGGAACCAGGAATATAGATATAATAGATATTTTGCTTCTTCTCCAGTAGAAATATGCCATTCCAAATACACAATTCCCTGTTCCAACATGCCCGTATCAAACATATTATTGATATGCTTAGACCACTCTTCATCTCGTCTGTTAACAGAAAGTGCTTTCAAATGGTTATGGATATTGTACATCAGATGATTGTTGAGGGCACCAAAGTTGTAAACAATGGTATGGGGATCATATAATGACTTAGTATGGTTCATTGCTGCAACTAAGACATCGTTCGTCAGAGTATCTACCTCGGACTTTATATTACGGAACTCCATACTTTTCAATAAATACGAGCTGAGTATTCCTGACGTAAAAGCAGGCAAATGCCATATCTTTTCAGAAGGATTCCACTGAGATAGGAAGGTAACAACAAAATTTTGATAATGGTCAAGGTCTGGATGATTCTGACTATACAAGAAAAAATCAAGATTTTTACACAAATACGCAACAATATCTTCTTCATCTTATTTCATGGATAACAATGACATTGTTTTCATATAGTCACCCAAACTATCATATTCAAATGTTATCCTTTCTCCGAAATTGTAAGCATTATACTCCATTAAAAGGCTTTCCTTCAGAGTAGCATGCAATAGGTTATTACGCCAAGTTCGATAGGGACAAAGTCTATTACCAAGTTTCAGTGCTTGTTCTCGCGGAATGTCTCCACATCTATAATTATTCACTGCAATACGAGCCAATGTACGCAAGTATCTTGTTGTGATTTCTCGCTTTGGATCCTCTTCTGCAATAATAGAAACATTTTCGTTGCGTTCCTCCAAATACTTCTGATAAATAACATCTAATGTTGGATTCTTACGCTCATCGGGATTCAGCAACCAGTAGCTCTTACAGAAAATAGACAAGAAAAGAGGATTCGCAAACTCCTTGACATTATAATAAAATGATGCTTGAAGTTGTATTTTGTAATGTGCGAAAGACTGTTCTATTGCTTGGCGAGGATTCTCGTGACCAAATAATTCATAACTATCCCATTCTGCAATCTGCTGAAACAGCTTGTCTGTTCCTATGGTTTGACGAATAGAAACAAGTAACTTCACGTTCTTGTAAGGTTCTATTTGATTTTTCAGCTGATTTATGTACCTATACCAATAGTGAGTTCCTGCGCCTTCGTTCAATGCATCTATTGCAATAACTGCGGTTTTATTTTCACCAATGTACTTGCTAAGTTCTTCTATCCAATTATCATTCCAATTGTAATAGTCACGTATCACCTCCATAGGTGATTTATTCTCCACGAAGTCTGTACCATATAACAGATATATTCTACTTTCTTTAACAAGTTCCTTTGCTGTGGTACAAATCAAATGAGTCTTACCAGAACCTGCTTTTGCCGATATATAAGCGAACTGAGCATTGGCATACTCGGTCATATTATGCAAACGGTTCAGTTCCTTAATCTTTTTCTTTACATTTTCTCTATCTCTAGCACCAATGACCAAATTTGCGCTACCACTCTTACGTTCCCATTGCAGTTCATGTAATTCCCAAGCTGCATTATCCGGATTTAAGCCTTCTGACATAAACGTATAAAGAGAGCCTGTATTTAGCCTACGTTTAATGACAGAATACTCATCTTGTTTATCGTTCCATTCCCTCAACCAATGCATAAGGTCAAGTCTCAGGTCTTCAACTCCGACATTACAAAAAGCATAGAGCATGTCTCTGAATGAATTGTTGGGGATATGGAAATCTTCATCAACTCTGTTGCCAGCTCTTGCGATCGATATAGAGATCTCCTTGATACAAGTACCTAAACCATATTCTTTTATATCATAAACATCATCGTTTTCTGTCAGGGGAAGTTCTAATATGATTTTATTCTCTTTTGCTTGCTTTAACACCTCTGCTACACGATGGAAAGACAAGAAACCAAGGCTTTTGTTCATTTGATCTGTATCCAGGCCTACTGCCAATCCAAACTCATTCAAGACTGGAGAACCAGAAAATCCTTCGTACGAATGAAACAACTGATGATCATTACGTGAGATAATTGTGTCAAAATCGGACAATTCATCCTTTATCTCTGAATGTGTACGCACAGATACTCCAAAATAATCGCTTCCGCCTCCGATTTCCAAAGGGAAGCCAATAATCTGCAGATCTACATCCTTTCGAAATTTTGTAGATAGCAGAGAAATGGGCTTTATATAATCTGGGAGTACATATGATTTACAAGTAAGTAAAGCAATGTCGTAATGCCGGTCAAGCAAAACTGCTTTACAGAATTCTGTAGATCCATCTTCCAATGTAATCCAGCAATCATCATCTGTGTCTCCTGTAGATGCAGACACGCAATGAGCTGCCGTCAGCAACTGTTGACGATTAATGAAGAAAGCTGTAGCAAAACCTTCATTGTTGTGGACTGTTACTACATTTTTCTTGCCATAAAGATCTATATTCAATTCAAAGTGTTGCATCTTCTGTTATTATGAAATGATATTGCTCTTTTATCTTCGCAGCAGTAGCATTGGTTAATCTTTTCGTTTGAATATTAGGTTTATTTACATGTATTGTACGCTCTTGGATACCCTCTTTCAACGGTTTCATCACCACTTTAGCAATGGCTTCAAGTGAGGGAAGATCTTCCTTGTTGCCACCAGTGATAAACCAATGGGGCGAGTCAATCTTTTCGACAAACTCTGCATTAGTATTATGTTTGCTGGCATGATGAGACATCTTAACCACAGGCACGATAATTGGCGTTTGTATATTATAATACTCCAATCCCTTTAGAACATCTGAACTTGGGGCATCACCTAGCACCAGTACTTCTATTTTTCCATCAACAATGCAAGCGTATGATAAAGAAGCACAATTACTTTTGGTAATTCCTTCCTCATCGGCTTTCTCGGTTTCTGCGATTTGTAAGTCTTTAAGCAGATTAATCGTTGCATTGGTTTTATTATTGTTTTTTGGCATCATCTTGGCATTTGCCAAAGTAATGATTTGCTGAAATAATTCTTCTTGATTAAGCACATCATATCCAGGGAATTCAGAACGTGTCCATTTTTTGAATTCACTCTTGAACACTGTAACTAAATCTTTTAATCGCTGCCCATCTGGAGAAAGAATAAAGACGTCCCCATAATGCTTTTCTTTATCTAGGGGAACTGTATAACCAGTAGTTATTTGTTCCTTTTCCCATACAGCATTCCATGATTCATTCTTCATTATGGCATTTGCTAAACATGCGGCCTCTGGACTATTGGTTTTGCCTGTTGTCCTATCCTCCAAAGGAGGCAATTTACGCTGCATAGCTTTAATTAGTGCGTTTGTTGTTTCATCAAGAGGTTGTCGTTCTGCATTAGGTTGGGACTGAAAACAATTAAAAAGAATTTTCCCAATGCGGAGCTGTACGAAGTTAGGGTCAAGAAGTAATTTGGTGACACCATTAACATGATCACCATCAATATGTGTAACAATAAGCATATCAATAGTCATTTGTAATTCGTTACGTATATACGACTTTATATCATCAGTTAGCGAACCGCAATCGGTCATGATGCTATACTGACTACCACCATCCTCATCTTTAATTACAATGAAAAGACAGTCGCCACATCCTGATGGAAATGTACTGAATATTGTTTTCATAGGTTATTGTTTATAATTTCTTTGCAGAAAACCACTGAACTCAACTTCATGCTTGTCCAGAAATTGATAAAACACCGCAACTTAGACTTTTGGTTTGTTGTAGCGCATCATCTTGTTCTTTTCTTCCGTTGTTGCCATAGTCTACACTACTTCTAACCCCTTCAGCTCTTCCATCAGCCTACCGAGTTCAGAATAAGTATAATATCTTCCTGAAGCCTGTTTTTCATCCATCGAGTGCTCTGCATTGGCGATAGCGGATGCTAGTGAGCCGCCATTGCGCTCAAAATATGAGTGTAAGCCCTTGCATTTGATGAAGAACTCTGCCGTCTTGCGGTATTCTACATTCAGGTTCAAGTCCTTCAACAACTGCTCCTGGTCGGTGTACATTCGTGATGTATAGCGGAAGTAGTACAAGAAGAACAACTCTGTACAGCGGTGAGTCTCGAAGAACTTCACCTCACAGTACAGTCCTTTCTTTGGCTTGTTAATTGGTTGGGCATATTTCTTCTTCAGTCGCTCGTATTGCGAGCGCTCAGGCTCCCTATCCTTCGTGTCCATATCAATGATGCAAAAAATATGGTTGAAGCCCATAGCCACACCCTCTGCTATCTTGGCATCCAAGTCTTTAATGTTTGTATGTTTCGGGTAGTCTGGTTTGATAGTCAATCCCTTGAACACATCGCACAAAGACTTGAAATAGTAGAATTCCGTAGGACCTTCACCGAGAATTAATGCTGCGTTTCTAAGCTTTCCCATGTTATTCCTCCAGATTTACGAAGATGGAACCCAATTCTGGTTTTGCGCCCAATCTGCCGATGCGATACGAATTGTAGAGCGACAGGTTCTTGTGCAGACCATACGAATCACCACGGTTGTATTCAGAACTTGCAGTTTCTCTGTTCTTCTCTACAAACCACACTACACCTCTGTTCTCATTTATCAGATCTTGCTGCAGCAATGCCGTTTCCTGACTAGTGATAATCAACTGTGATTTCTCTGAGTTGAACAAGAATACATTCAAGTAATAGAACAGCAGGTCATAATGCAGATCTTCACCCAACTCATCCAGATAATATACATGATCACCCGTAATCAAATCATACAGCACATCCAAGATCCTTATATACTTAAGCGTACCCTTTGATTGCCATCCCAAAGGTATGTCAAAGTTGCCTGAATCTGAGTTATTCACAAAATCCACGGAGTCGGTTGTTGGTCTCAATAAAGCTTCCTTCATGTCATCAGGAATGCTCTCACGCAGAACTCGCTCACGAAAATCCAGAGGAATGAATCTGTCCTCCTGAACAGGTTTGAAGTCGATGATATTCAAGTCAGCTTTCTGGAGCATCTGATTAAAGAACTTTCTCTTCTTATCATCTTTATAAGCATCTTTTAGAATTTCGACAAGACCCTTTTCTTTGTCACTGTCGCCATCTACATCGTGATAGTTCTCCATCACCCAGCCATGCAGCTTATTGAATGGCATAATATCTTCAGTCAGAGCCATCTTTCGGCATACAGCCAATACACTATGGTTGTTCAATGTGTTCTCACGAATTGCCTGCTGAGTCTTTTGCTGCAACTTCAATGTCGAACCAAATTTTATCTCTGCCTGCACATTCTCATTCACAAATGTACGTTCATAGAAAAGTGCCCTTGAATTATTTGGATAGTAATTCAAAGTCTCCGCAAGGATAAAACGATTGTTGAATTTTACATCATAATCATATCTCACACCATGGGCATAGAATGATACATGCATTTCTGTAGGCTCCTCTTTGGTCAATGCAAACGGCATAAATCCATTTATATGCTTGTTTGCATCAGACTTTGGCAATACCAAAAGACGGAACACTTCATTTAATGCAATCAGCATATTCGACTTGCCAGAAGCATTTGAACCGTACAGAATGCCCAACTTATAGACAAAGACTCCTTCCGTAACCTCAGTCACCAGTTCCGATGCCGGACCTTTGGCCAGGAAATTAATCTCTTGTCTGTCTCGGATGGACAAATAATTCTTAACCCAAAATTCTCTTATCATGACTTGTATTGAAATTCTTATTGCACATTTATGTAAATTTGCTACAAAAATAAACTTTTAATTTTATATACGCAAATAATATAGTGTATTTCTGTAGCAAACCCACAATATTTAACGTTATTTTGCTCTGCGCGCAATATAAACTGTTGTCCTCTTTAGCCGTGACGTTCTGGCGGTAGTGGTAGCGGAACTGCGTGAGGCTGTAGCCGCCGGGGTTGTCGCGGCGGTACTCTTCCCACAGCAATTGCAGCGTCACATGCTTGCGCTTCATCTCGCTCTCAAGATACGGCAGCATCTCCTTGAACTTCTCAAAACGGGAGTCGGTGTACGCCGCGTTGCCACCCTTCATCCGGTGCTCGAGTACCGCATCTTCCAGCGCCAGCAGTTCGTCAAGGCTGAGAGTATCAGCTTTGGCCTTGTTTACGTAGTTGTTCACCGTCTCCTTGTTCATGCCGACAATGCCGGCAATTTTTCGGTTTGATACGTTCTGTTTCTTCAGAAGAAGAATCTGTTTGATCTGGCTCATGTCTTTTGTCTTTCCTGCCATTGTTATTGCGTCTTTTTAGTTTCGAAGACGCAAAGGTAGCACGACAAAAGTGAACGGGTTTGCTCCGTTTTATGGTCGCGGACAGCCTTGTGACGGGCATTCCCCGCAACTCGGGTGAACGGACATGCTCCGTTTTAAAGTCAAATTTTACCCGTGAGGCCCGCATGACTTAGGGGCTGGGGGGGCATGCTCCGTTTTTTAGGAGGGTTTTGCCACTTTTGAACGGATATGGTCCGTTTTTTCAACCCTTTTTCGGTCATTTTGGGCCTCAAGTGAACGGCTTTTCACCGTCTCCAAGTGGGTGGGCTTGCTCCGATTTCACCACTCTTTGAGGGCAGTCCTTGACATCGGCCAAAGTTTTCTGCGTTATTCCTTGCATTCGGTAACTTTCAATTACTATCGTTTAATAAAGGTTCGGTCCTTCATAGGCTCATGTTGACTTTATGCCTACTACTATGACCTCGGCTGACTTCTCACGGCAAGCGTTACTCCATGGATTTCGTAAAGGCAACTATTCTCCGTGTCCGTGAGACCTCCTCAGATAAGAGCATCAACTTTCCATCTTATCTCCGCTTCATTTACCCCTGCCCGTTCCGAATAGCTATCGGGCTTCGTGTTGTTATGCACACTTACCACACGGGCATTGGCCTTGTATGAAGTTTCTGTTCGTCGGAGCAGATGTTTGCCGCCGGCTTCCTTCAGATTCCGCGTCGCCACGGACACCCTTGCCTTGGGCTATAGCTTTCCCGCTATTAGGGCAGCTTCGGGACTTCCACCCGTTAGCTGGTGCTCATGCTGAGCGTACATACGAAGAATGCCTCGCCCGAACTTGTCGGACGAGGCATCCATACATATTTATTTGGACATTTCAACAGTCTCTACCAGATAGATGGCAACAAAAATTTGTAAAAAGCTTCATTATTAATTTTTGCTCTTTTATGAATTATATGTGATTTTGTATAATCAAATAGATTGAAACTTAGTGAAAGTTTAATACCAGTGTACTCTTGATGCTCGAAATGGAAATCTCATAGACAAATTTGGGTACTTACTTACAACTAGCACTCATTCAAAACTTATCATATACAAAATCACTAATGTCCACTAAAAATAATTAGCATTTCATTTGCTTACAATTAAATAGTATTCTAACCCTGACAGGGAGCTTAATCGGTTAAAAATGAGCACATATGATAAATGCGAAACGTTACTTCGGTAAGTTTCAATCTGTCAGATATGCCAAACTCGCTCGTTTCTAATCCATAGAGTCCTTTCAGTTTTGTAACACTCTGAGCAAAATAGCAGTGTACATTATTAATGGATTTAAGTGGACACTAGTGATACAAAATAATGTCATTATAAGCCGGAATTCATTTTTAGCATCTCGGTAGTTTGGGTTACGTAATCGTTAAACTCCTTCGCGGTCATCACCTCTCCATCGGTTGGTTCGGAAAACGTACCACTCACAGTATCTGTAATGTTGGTTGCCTCGTAGATGTTGCTGTTGTCACTGGCCTCTAGTACAAGTCCTGTGATACCTACACCAATAAAAGGACCGTCAACTACAGGAATGTAATCAGTGAACCACACTATCTGATTTTTATCCTTTTTTGATACTGCTTTCTTGCATTCGTAACCCAGGATTTGTTTTTCTTCTCCACTCACAACCTCGAAAGTGTCGGCATCTAGAGAGTCCTTTACGAGAATAACCTTGCCCATGAAATTATTACGTTGGACAAAAACATTCTTTTTGCGATTCTTATAAGTAATGTTACCCTTATATTGCTCCTCCAATGTTTTGCCATCTATAGTCTGCCCCATAATGGTGACAGACTGAGGTTTATCCATGGGTACATTAGCAAATTCGCTCTCCCCATCGTTATACCTCAACACAAACTTCATCTCAAAATCCTTCATGGCATTTGCATACATGCTACGAACTTCATCAGGGAGACCTGCTCCAGCCATGAAAGAGGGGGAATTGACATTGGCCTTCACCAAATATTCGACTGTTAGTTGCTGAGCTTTCACACTAGAAGCCAATCCTAAAAAGACGGCCAACATCAAAAGAACCTTTTTTGTTTTCATTTTTTAAAATTTTATGTTAGTAATAATTAATATTTAATGGCAAGTCCAAGGAGAACATGTCCTGGCATATACCGTGTTGTGCTATAGGTGCTCAAATAATTGTTAATAGTGACATCGGCGCTGGTCTTCTTACTCAAATGAAAAACGTCCTGTCCCGTGATACTAATCTGTAACTTTTTACTAAGGTCATATCGTACCTGGAAATTACAATAGAGATTATCGTTTTTGCTCTCTTCCAGACGAACAACACGGTATCGTCCTCCCACTTCCAAATATAATTTCGGAAGGGTATAGGACAATTGTGCAAGATAGTTTTCGTTTTTCACCTTGTATTTGTTACCATCGCCACGCATCTCCGTTATTGAATAGTTGCCAGTTGCTTTGAAGTTAAGTCCCTTCTTCCGAAAAGTCGAAGCACTTCCAAAAAAGTTATACGAATCGCTTTGGGAGTGTATGATGTTACCCTCCATATAGTAGGGAGTGTTACCATGATTATAGCTCAACGTTACCGATAAGTCAAGAGGGAATGAGCGGAACTTCTTGTCGACATATGAGGTTACAGCCAGTGAACTGGTACCTGAAGATGAAGTTATGTAGTTGACTTCGCGTACGATACCATTAAGCAGGTTGTCATTAAGTACATCATCTGCGCTATAGGTGAACGACACCGCATCTACAAGCGTGAAACCATTCAGTGGTTTCATAAATTGGTGGATAAGACTAGCTGTATGATAATAGCCAAATGTGGACCCTACGCTACTACTATGAAACATTCTGTAATTGTCTATAATCAGATTACTGAAGAGACTGCGGATACCATAGGTATTGACCACATCACTGTAGTTAAGTGTAAGAGAATGGAAATTGTTAAAGCCGTATTTAACATCCAGAGAAGGCACTACAACCAATCTGTTCATCTTTGTCAGCGTGCGCCGCACGCTGGTCTCAAACTTCAAATAAGTCAGCTTAGCTTTTGCAGCAAACTGAAGTTTACCATGATCCTTTCGCAACTGCAAGTCAAGACCATTGTCATAGTGTCGAATATAATCATCGTTGTCAAAAGCTGTGTTCATTGTCTGTTGACTAAGATCGGTCAGTATATTTTCTTGATCGATATAGCTTCTAAGCCCTATCCGAGTATTGTAATCATCGTTGAACCTAAGAAGCAAAAAGACTTCAGCACCCGCATTCTGCCAACTCATCCGGTTAGTATATCCAAAGCTGTCATCAAGGTCACGATAACCACCATAGAATGCACTGTCTGCAGAAAAGTCCTCGTTTGCTCGATTTCTGAAGTAGTTATAGGTAGCACTTATGTTCAACGTGTTCTTCTTGTTTATCTTCTTAATGGCAAGAATATTGTTTTCAAGATCGATTGTACGGCTATTGTCGTCATCGGTAAAGTGGCTCATAAATTCGCCATTTCCATTCCGTAAATAATGTGACAAAAGCACTTTGCCGGTATAGAAGATATTAAATGTCTTCGATGGCATGAGCTGCAGCTTCAAATTACTATTCACATTTACTCCATAGTTCTTTGACTGGTTACTAATGTCATAAGCCAAAGGAACGTTGAGATAACTATAATGTGTAGTGCTGTTCATCCGGTAACGGTCAAGTCCAACAATGCTGTTCCAAAGCACCTTAACTTTACCAGAAGGCATAAAAACTGTATTAAGCGACACAATACCATTGTCACGCTTATATGCATCCTCACGGTCGCCGATGAGTGAAGAACTCTCATTGAAAACTCTTGCAATCTTCGCTTGAGAGTCCTCGCCAGAAAGCAATTCACTAAGCCCGCCGTTCATACCTATAATGTCCTTTTGGTTCAATAGCGCCTTACCGGTGTTATTGGCTGAAGCAATGGCAGAGAACATTACCTTCTTCTTTATCAGCATGGAGTAGTTTTTCAACGAATACTTGTTGTCGATGCCCGCCCTCACATCGGCCTGTCCACTAAGCCGTCCTTTCTTCTTGTCACTCATGTTTACACTGATGACCGTTTCGTTAGAGGTTTTGAATCCTTCCAGAATATTGTAGTCTGAATAGTTCTCTATTACGTCAATACTCGTCACATCCTGTCCGGGTACATTATTCAGCGGAACGGAGTTGTTGCCCTGAAATAAGTATGCGAGTCACAGGTTTGCCATTAGCTTCGACAGTGCTGTTCTCCTTATCAACCTTAAATCCAGGAAGAGTTTCAAGTACATCACCTAACGTCTGTTCCTGTCCTGTAGTGAACTTCCGTGTGATATAAGTAGTGGTGTCGCCATTGGCTATAATGCCTGTTCCGTTGACTTTAACCTCTTCCAGTTGAATGGCATCACTCATCAACGTAAAGTCAACGTTCATAGCTGTGCCCTTGAAGAGCATCACGTACTTGGAATCTGCTTTACAGCCCAAAGTAGTAGCCTTAACAGTGAGACTACCAGAAGGAAGTTTACTAAGAAAATATCTTCCCAGACTGTCAGTTATGGTCTGCGCTAGGATGCTGTCTTGCCGGGAGAGTATGCGAATGGTTGCACCCTCGATAACTGCACCTCCTTTATTATAAACATGCCCGCCCACCATGCATTGAGCGGAGACATCTTGCACGGAAAAACTAAAGAGCAACAAGGAAATAAGAATATATAAAGCAAGATTGGCTGTTACAATTTTACTCATGTTGTATTTCTCCAAATTTCTCTTGTAAACTACTATCTTTTATTGCGGTGAGATTATTAATCTGGTTGATAAGCTCATCGTTAGAGCGCTGCATTTTGCGGTAGAAGTATAGGGCAATTAACAGTCCCAAGACAAACAGTACCACACAGAACAATCCATATCCTTGACTTAAAAGTTCATTACGTTGCAGATTCACTTGTAACCAAAGCTTTACGCAAACCCAGCCTGCCCATGAAAAACCCAAGGGAAAAGTGATGATACATTCTATTTTCCCAAGCCTCTTCATGCGCACCTGTTTCTTGGCGGTTTCGATGAGGTTGTTGCGCTGTAAGTCCTCATCCCGAAGCGTGCTGACGTTGATTTTATAATCTGCAAATACTATTGCAAGCACCACAGCAGTAAAGATGCCCAAGCTCCACCAAGAGAGCTGGAACACCTCCGTCATCACCAATTGGATAAAAATGAGAATAGGAATAGAAATAATGTCCGACCAAAAAAGTTTTTTGTTCCACGACATCTTATGTCGTATTGACTCTTGGATAAGTCGGTCGTTGATAGTTACCTCCTTCTGAAATTTGTCTTGCAGCATTTGCATCTGCTGCTTCATCTCGTCGAGTTCGTTGAAGTTGCCATTTGTTGTATTCATAATGTTGTTGCGTTTAATCGTTAGACAAGTTTTTGAGTTGCTCGCGGATGCGGTAGAGTCGAACGCTCACGTTCTTTGCCGTAATGCCGATGATGGCACCAATCTCCTCGTAGCTGATGTCCTCGAGCCAGAGCAGAACAATGGCACGATCGAGAGGCTGAAGCCGAATAATACGCTTGTGCAGCATCTCTGCCTGCTGTGAGTCACGTTCGTTGCCGCTGAAGAGGTCATCGCCCATGTAGACCCTTTCCTTGTGGTGGCGTCGTTTCTTTCGGTCCAGCGTGATGCACGTGTTGAGCGCCACACGGTAGATCCACGTCTTCACATCGCTTCGGCCCTCAAAGTTGGCAAATCCTTGCCACAGGCGGATGAGCACCTCTTGAAATAAGTCGTTCACCTCGTCCTGGTCCTTGGAGAACATGTAGCATACGGTGTAAATAGTGCTTTTATTCTGTTGGACCATGTCCGCGAATTTTTGTTGATTGTCATTCATTTTTATTCTTATTTTAATGACTTACACGAGTTAGACGCAACTTCCTAGCGAAAAACTACATCATGTAAGACGAAATTAACAAATTTTAGATTAAGTAATCGAAGATGTAACTATTCAGCGATAGGTACGACGGAGCTATCCGTAGCACCAAACAGTGCTCGGATTGCTTCAAATTGCGTCTGCTTATGCTTCTTCGCAGTTTCTATGATGGAATGCAGGTCAAAGAATGCATCTGCACCTAAGTCCGACCTAAAGGTACCAGAGTTCTTCAATTTTATCTTCAACTTTCTAATGCCGCGTTCGCTTGCATTGTTGTCAGAAGGATCAGAGGATCCTCCAGAAAGTTGAAGATGTAATCCCTGCATTTTATCAGACCGTTTTTGAGACGTTGAAACTGTTCCTTAAATTCTTCCAAATTCTTTTTGAGCAGAGCGTCAAGCCTTTCGACCCACGATGCCATGATAGACAGACTTGACTCTTTCAAGGGTCAGCTTGCCTTCCTTTTCGAGTTTGTCGCTGATGGCCTCCAATTCTGAACGGATGCCATCGAGACTCTTGTTGAAGTGTAGGACCTCTGTAGTCCGGCCACGTACTTGCTAGCGTTTACTGTCCCATTTCTCGGGCTCGATGCTGATGCCAGTCGTTCCAACTGGGATACGGCTACCATCAAGACAGATGCGAATCATGATGGCACTTTTCCCTTCCTTGTTCACATAGTTTCCACGAATGTAGAAAACCGCTTTAAATGCACGTCTCATACGCTTAATAAATTTAATGGTGACACTTCGAGTCCGGCAGGTGAGGGCTGTGTTCTCTCAGAAGCCGTTTTGGCTACAGAAAAACACAGGTACCCATTTCCTGTACCGGAAAACTTTCCGTGTGCAAAGTTAGACATAAGCGACTGATTTTCAATATTTTTATTGTGGTCTGATTTGGTTCTTTTCGTGGTCAGAATAGGGTCTTTGGCTACAATTTTTGTGCTGGCACATTTTCTGTACCGTATGTGTAGCCAAATTGGGACCACAATGGGACCACAATTAGGCTTTTTAGGGATCAAATAATATTGTTGTGTTTTTAACAATCCAATATTATTTTTTATCTTTGC
>OHJC01000423.1_pt1 | contig 24846 bp, 24 predicted proteins | sample 1568461 | NCBI WGS metagenome assembly OHJC01 (sample SAMEA3879535, study PRJEB24766) | human gut metagenome | biome: human-associated habitat; feature: feces | place: USA | collected 1985/1987 | reverse complement strand
TTCTTATCCTGTTCAAAAGGGAAAACGGAATGTTTCCTGAGAAACTGAAAATATCGCTCCACAACGAGGTTTATTCACGGCACGATGAACGGCAGGTTATTATCACATACCACAGTTCCGATAACACGCTGGTCGGAGAGCTGCGCTCAGCCGTATTGTTGAATGCAGAGCACGATGTCGGTCTGATAAGCGAACGAAGAAGACTTCCGCATTATAATGAGCTTGCCGACATAAGGAACAGGATAATTTCAATGCCTAATAAGATGCCTAAGCTTTCGGAAGTCAGCAGAAAAATGTGCGTCAGCGAGGGGCATTTCCGTTTGATTTACCGGCAGTGCTTTGATGTAAGTTACAACCGCGACTGCATAAATTCAAGGGTAATGAAAGCCTGCTACTTACTGTATTCTACCGCCATGAGCATTTATGCGACAGCAGTAAGCTGCGGTTACGATGATGAAAAATTCTTCTCACGGCAGTTCAGGCAGGTGACCGGATTTTCTCCGGCAGAATACAGAAAAAAGATACTGCAGTGACGGCAAGAATATTGTGATGATCAATAAACGACAGACAAAGGCACTGTAAAAAAAGACTGCCATCTCAAAAAATGAGCTGCGGGAAAAGCTTTTTTTCGCAGGTGGTAGAGCAGTTCACAGCAAAAGGACTGATCATAAAAAGGGAGCGATAGTAGATTCAACGATAATAGCAGTGCAGACTTCCACAAAAAACAAGGAACGCAAACGCAACTCTGACGCACATCAGACGCACAAGGGAAATGCGTGGTATTTCGGCTTTTAGAGCACGGGCTAAACGTTCCTTTTGTTCCTCATTTAAAACCGAATATCAACAGCTTCCGGTATAACAATACCGTTATGTCGCATTTATCCGCTTCTCTGAACTTTAGCTTTGCGTATTTATAAATTCGGACATAATAAAAGGGCTGCTGCGGCAACCCTCAGAATGTTGAAAAGTCAAGCAGAAACACTTGTTTTTCATTACTGCACGAATTAATTAATTTGTACCTTTCGCAATTTCTCCATCCGAAAGCTCGATGACACGCTTACAGCGAGCGGCAATGTCTTTGTCGTGGGTTACGATTATGACGGTTTTTCCCGACATATTGAGGCGTTCGAAAATCTGCATTATTTCATCTGCGGTCATGCTGTCAAGTGCGCCTGTCGGTTCATCGGCAAGGATTATCTGTGGTTCGTTTACCACCGCTCTTGCTATGGCTACTCTTTGCTTCTGACCGCCGGACAGTTTGTAGGCAGGCGTGTTTGTTTTATCGGACAGTCCGACGCTTTTTAATACATCGTTTATCGCCTTTTCCTTATTGATGGGCTTATCTGTGTATATAAGAGGGATATTTATATTCTGCTTTACCGTGTACTTTTCGACAAGGGCGAAATCCTGCATTACAAAGCCTATATGACTGTTCCTGAGCTTTGCTTTTTCACGCTCCGGTATGGAAGATACTTTTTTGCCGTCAATATAATAATCGCCGTCCGTTTGCTTGTCGAGAAGTCCGAGAATATTAAGAAGCGTTGATTTTCCGCTTCCGCTTTTTCCGATTATTGCGACAAGCTCACCCTTGTTTACTTCAAAGCTGATATTTTTCAATGCTTGAACCTGTGTGTCACCGTCACGGAAAGTCTTTGATATGTTGTCGAGTCTGATCATTTACTTTTCCTCCTTTATCTGCATAATAAGCGGTTTTCTCTTAATGCTCACCATAACCGGCACAACGGCTATCACTGCCGTTGCAATGCCTGTCAGCATAAAAACAAGTGTAGTCCGGAGTGACATAAATATAAGAGATGAAACAACAACGCTGACAAGGTTTATAATCAGCACTTCGGCGCTTATCCTGAGCAGGATATCCGACTGTGAAGCACCGCAAATCATGTGTATGAGCAGTTCACGGATATTTTTTCTGACATAGAGCAGGGTTGACTGTATCATTGAAAATACCGCAAGAATAATGATTATTGATGATATGACGATGAGTGAAATATCGGCTTTTGTAGAAACAAGGTCGATAAGCTGTCTTGTTTCATCGGCAGATATGAAGTTATATGTATTCATGCCGTTTTCTGCGGCGTAATCATTTATTGCGGCAAGGTCGGATTTATCATCGGCATAGATAAGTGAGGTGGGGTAATCAATGCCTTGTGCTTTCATGCTTTCAATGCTCATGACAGGAGTGAACACTTTGTTGTCGGCGGAAACAACAGAGCTTTTGTCACCTTGCAAAAAGGTTGTTTTCATACCGCTTTTCAGTATACCGACTACCTCGTATTTATCAAGGTACAAGTCGCCGATGCTATAGTCGTTTTCAAAGTCACTGCCGAGAACTACGGGCGGATTATCTGACAGATCTTTGCCGTATTCTGCATTTTGAAACAGCCGTCCTTTGCTTACTTCAAAGCCGAATATATCAAAGTAATGCTCTGTAATTACAGACAAAGTATATTCTGTACCGTCTTTTTCTTCATAGAATTCGGAACGCCCCTCGGTTTTATAGTTTTCGGCTATGTAATAGCTGAGGTTTCTTTCCTTTTCTATGTCGTCATAATCAACCACTATTCCGCCGTCGGTGTAAATATCGGTGCTTGACGGGCTGTAGCAGTTTTTGGGAAAATCAAAGCCGTCAAGGGCATTCACAGTTACAGTTTTATATGCGGTGATACTGCAAAAGATTGCCTATAACAAAGAATGCTACTATCATCTGGAATGTAAGAAGCAGGCAGGAAAGCAGGTTCGATTTTATATCGAAAAGAATTATTTTTATAAGTTGCTTGTTCATAACACTCTCCTTAACGAAATGACCTGTTCGTGTGAATACTTGTCACTCAGACTGTAGGAAATTATACCGCCGATAAGAAGGATGAACGCTACGGATATAAGTCCTGCGGAAATTCTGATATTGCCGAGATAATAAGAAACGGCAGGAATAAGAGTAAGGAGCAGTGTGACAATAAAGCCGATAAGTATGCCGACTGCGGAGATCATAAGGAAATTTATGAATATCATTTTTTTAATGTCCGCATCATCTGCACCGCATATACGGCGAGCCATTATTTCGGAGCACTTGGAGTTTATCCATGACCATGTGAACACGCCCGAATTCATAAGAATAAGCAGACCGATAAGCAATATCGCAATGATGATAACTATATTGCCTGATGTAAAGAGATTGCCTTTTCCCGCTATCTTGGATATATCATCGGTTCTGATATTGGTATCGGGGTTTTTCCCGGTTATATCTGATTTTATGCTTTCGGTGACTGAGGGCGTTTTATCTTTGTTGTCAATTATAAGTGTCAGTCCAGAAAACTGCACCGTGCTGCCGCTGAGCTTATCAGACTGCAATATGAAATCGCTGTCTTTACCTCCGTATATGTTGATACTGCTGACGGTGTAATTCTGTCCGATGAAGTTTATCGTTTTTCTTCCGTTTATCGTCATACAGTACGGCTCAAGTTCGGGCTTTATCACGGCGGTCGGTGCGCTGTTTTCAGAAGATGTTTTTTCGTAGTCAAACAGGGCGTAGCCGGAATTGTATTTGGTTACGAGTTTTATTGCACCGACAGCTTTATACTTTGACAGTATATCGCCTAAATCGCTGTAGGTAAGGGCGCTTTCGGAGTTGTTGTCCTGATTAACTGTTATTATTTCCGCATTATCCGAAAGCCTGCCTGCGACGCCTGAGCTTACTGAATTTAAAAACATGGAAATGAGAAAAGCGCAAAGAAAATACGTTACGGCAAAGAATGTTATCATCATGCCGCTTTTGTTAAATAATTGTCTGATATTATCACCTCATAATTCAAATCTTGTATGCTGTTATTAACTTATAGTGCGGAAGAGTGTTTTGCAAATTTTGACATTTAAATTATATATGATTTATTTAGATTTGTCAATAGAATTTTTGAAATATATTACATTTTGTCGGTTTGCAATAGAGATGTAAAAGAGCAGCAGAAAAGCCAAACCTGTGTGTTGCAGTTAAGTTCAGAAAAAGCAACAGGACACAAAGCAAACCATTATGAATGCGGTAATGCACACGTCTCCGCCAAGCAATAACAGAATATCCGCAATCGCATCATGGTAAGGAATATAAAGTTTTTGATTATTCTTAAAAAAACAAAATCCGCAGGACTTGCTCATTTAAAGCTGAGCAGTCCTGCGGTTATGTTATTTCGTTCTTTTAAAACGGTAGGTTGTTTTAGCGTCGCAGTCAGATTACAAGCACTCTCAGCCTTGTCCGTAATAGGCGTTTGCACCGTGCTTGCGCAGATAATGCTTGTCAAGAAGCTCCTGCTGCATTCTTCCTGCAGTGGGTGCGATAGTGAGGGCGTGGTAATTCATAAATGCGACTTCCTCAAGCACCACGGAATTATGCACCGCCTCGTGTGCGTCTTTGCCCCAGGTGAACGGACCGTGACTTTTGACAAGCACCGCAGGGATAGTCATAGGATCGATGTTGTTGAATGTTTCGATTATGACCTTTCCTGTTTCTTTTTCGTACTCGCCGTGAATCTCCTCGGGAGTCATGGCACGGGTGCAGGGTATTTCACCATAAAAGTAGTCGCCCTGTGTTGTGCCCATCGGCTGAATGCCTGCACCTGCCTGTGCGAACGAAGTAGCCCAGCGGCTGTGGGTATGCACGACACCTCCGATAGCTGAGAAGGAACGATATAGCTCGAGATGAGTAGGCGTATCACTGGATGGCTTCCACTTGCCTTCGGCTGTTTTTCCTGTTGCAAGTTCGACCACCACCATATCCTCGGCTGTCATTTCCTCATACGGTACACCGGAGGGTTTTATCACCATCAATCCGCTCTCACGGTCAATTGCGGAAACATTTCCCCAGGTGAACGTTACAAGGTTGTATTTCGGGAGCAGAAGATTGGCTTCAAGTACCTCCTGCTTTAATTTCTCTAACATATTGCGTCCTTTCTTACTTTGACGCTGCGTATTGTGCCGCAAGTCCACGTTTGTAGTTTTCCATAAATCCTGCAAAACCCTCAGCACCGTTCTTTTCGGGCTGAAGCGTGGTGGATTCCATACCGACGAATACCTCGCTGTCAAGGAATTCCGACAGTGATTTTCCGCCGCCGCATACAGTATATGCCGCAAGCAGAGCCATTCCCCATGCGCCGCCCTCTCCGGCGGTCTTCATAACGGAAACGGCACAACCCAGCCCATCGGCAAGGAACTGCTGTGCAACTCCTTTTGTCTTGAACAGACCGCCGTGTCCTGTTATTTTTTCAACGGAAACCTGCTCCTTTTCAAAAAGTATATCCATTCCGAGCTTCAGTGCCGCCATAGTAGAGTATATTTCCGCACGGAACAGATTTGCAAGATTGAATTTTCCGTCGGGAGTGCGGAAATACATCGGTCTGCCGTTTTCCGCTCCTGCAACAGGCTCGCCTGAAAGGAAATTATACACAACGGTGTTGCCGCAGTCGGGGTCGCCCGTCAGTGCGTGATAATACAGCATATCATAAAGTGCGGGCTTTGCGATAGGGTGACCGCTGAGCTGAGCAAATTCACCGAATATCTTCACCCATGCGTCAAGCTCGGAGGAGCAGTTGTTGCAATGCACCATAGCAACGGGAGCGCCGCAGGGAGTAGTCACTACGTCAATTTCAGGGTAGTAGCCCTTAAGCGGCTTGTCGAGAACAAGCATAGCGAATATCGAGGTGCCTGCCGATACGTTTCCGGTTCGGGGAAGCACACTGTCGGTCGCTGTCATTCCCGTACCTGCGTCACCTTCGGGAGGGCATAAGGGAACTCCCGGCTGCAGTGTACCTGTCGGGTCGAGCAGCTTAGCGCCGTCGGCGGTCAGAAACGCCTCCTTTGCACCTGCGTTAAGCACTGAAGGAAGAACTTCCGCCAGCTTTACTGAGAAACCTTTTGCAAAAAGCACCTCATCAACCTTTTTGATGTAGTCTGCGTTGTAATCGGTGCTGTCCACAGGGAAGATGCCGGACGCTTCGCCGATGCCGACCTGTCGCTTTCCGGTAAGACGGTAGTGGATATAGCCTGCAAGCGTATTGATATGAGCGATATGTCTGACGTGTTCCTCGCCGTTCAGTATTGCCTGATAGAGATGTGCTATGCTCCAACGCTGTGGAATGTTGAAGCAAAGCAGCTCTGACAGCTCGGATGCCGCCTGCTCTGTGATAGTATTGCGCCATGTGCGGAACGGAACGAGTAAGTTATCGTCCTTGTCAAATGCCATATAACCGTGCATCATTCCGGAAATACCCATTGCACCGTAGGTAGTCGGAGTTACTCCGAACTTCTGCCTTATATCCTCTGTAAGTGCCGCATAACAGTGCTGTAAACCTGTTGTGATGTCATCAAGGGAATAAGTCCACACGCCGTTTTCGTAGCGGTTCTGCCACTCGTGACTGCCGGAAGCAATCGGGGCAAATGTGTCGTCTATAAGCACTGCCTTTATTCTGGTGGAACCGAATTCGATTCCGAGATATGTCTTTGCGTTTTGTATCTTCTCTTGTATTGTCATATTATCACCTCTTGAGAGCCGCAGTAGCGTCAAGCAATTCAAGCTGCCGCTCAAAACTGTTTATGTCGGTCTTGTCATCAATCATAACAAGCTCCGTGTTCGTCATCTTTGCAAACAGACGTATATCTTCTGCTGTAAATTTAAAAGACAAGTTATAGATAAATCTGTTACAAATTTAAGTTTTGTCTGTATTGCTTTTTTATTGTAACACAAAAGATAAGTAAATGCAATGCATGAATTGAACATTTTTGCCGAAACGATTTGTGCATTTGTCACAAAACAGATGCTTTTGACTTACAAATATCGTGCTGAGTAAAAACTGCTTGACAAACAACGGGTGAAGTTGTATTATATATGTAAACAAATTTGTATTCTTTTGTACGAACTTGTGCTTTGCATAGAGGTGATAATTAATGACTAAATATGAAGCTGTTGCACAGGCAATTAAAAACGATATTGAAAACGGTTTGTATAAAGAGGGACAGCCGATTCCTACAGAGGAGCTGCTGACAGCTCAGTATGATGTGAGCCGTCAGACGATACGCAAGGCATTGTCGCTTCTTGTAGAGGACAATCTTATATTAAAGCGTCAGGGAAGCGGCTCGGTGGTACGGCCGAAGCGGCTTAATCCGAGGACAGGGAAGATAGCTGTGGTTGCAACATACATCAGCGACTATATTTTCCCGAGTCAGCTGCGGGCAGTGAATGATGTATTATCCGAAAACAAGTATACCGCTGTTCTTTCTGCGACACGCAACTGTGTTTGCAACGAGCGTGCGATACTTGAAGAAATACTCAAGAATCCCGTTGACGGAATACTGATAGAGGGTACAAAATCGGCTATGCCGAATCCTAATTTCGATTTGTATGAAAAACTGATAGAAATGGATATACCTGTAGTTTTTTTCAACGGATATTACCCGTCGCTCAGCGGCACATATTCTGTATGTGCGGATAATCAGGCAGGCGGTGCAGAGCTTGTGCGGCATCTTATTGAACGTGGTCACACAAAAATCGCAGGCTTTTTCAAAAGCGATGACATTCAAGGTCATCAGCGGTATTCCGGCTTTATTTCGGAGCTGTTTCGCAACGGTCTGATAATTCCCGATGAGAATGTGTTCTGGTACATTACCGAAACAAAGGAGGATCTTTTCGATAATCCGCAGGAGGTATTGAATCGGCTTGGCGATAATACGGCGGTCGTATGCTATAACGATGAGGTGGCGTTCGGACTTATTAAGTGCCTGCTTTCAGCCGGCAGACGTGTTCCTGAGGACGTTGCCGTAGTCAGCTTTGACAACAGTAATCTTAGCCGGATCTCTCCGGTCACGATAACATCGCTTTCCTATGAGGACAGAAACATAGGCAGAATTGCGGCTCAGAAGCTCGTTGATATTCTGAACGGCAAGGAGGTTACGTCCGAGGTGTTGCCGTGGACTTTTATTCAGAAAGAAAGCTCATAAATATGAAGGGCTGTTTTAGCAGAGTATCTTCCGACCGCAAAACCGGAGGCTTTATAGCTAAGACTTTAAAGCTGCATAGGGCAGTATAAGAATTTGATTTTTTAAACCGCATTGTTGTGCGGTTTATTTTTTTGCTGTGCAGAAGCCTTGACATTTGTTGCAATCGGCTAAGAAGTAACAGCGGCAGTAAAAACAAATCCCTGTCCTGCAGGCACTTGTGTTATTTTGTAAAATGTGTTATTATATTTTTGACAGTAAAAGTCGGCAGTTCCTGTTTTTAGGGTAAACCATAATAAACGAATAAACGGGAATGAAATATCGCCGCCGCAATTATGGCGGTGCCTGTGAGCCGAACAGTATTAAGGAATTTGCGTCCGATATAGGTAAGAGGATTAGATTATGAACAGCATTTTGAAAAAAATCAGGCAAAGCGATGCCTTTAACAAGGAAAACAGGGTTTCCCGTATAAAAGCTGTCATATTGATGAGCCTGTTTACTTTTACCTTTTTGGAGGCTGAGTTTTTATTTGTTGATATGATTTCCTGCACAGTATCGGGCGATAAGTCGGTAAACGCTCAGAATTACGCTCTCGGTGCAAGCGTGGTGGGATTTGCTCTGTACCCTCTGTATTCAAGGCTTTGCAAAAAGGCTCTGCAATCTGTAATTTCTATTGGTGCTGCAGTGCTGTCGGTTGTCTGTCTTTTTCTGATATGCCGTCACAGTACTTACGCATTTACATTGTGTATGGGGCTTGTGCTGTTTTTGATTCTCGGTCTGTTCGGAGGCGCGGTGTTTTATAAATCGCTGTGTCTGTTGGAGGATAACACTTATATTGCACGTCTTGCAGGCTTATCCTATATGCTCGGAACATTGCTCCAGATTGCTAATAATAACCTGATCCACATTGATATTATCGAAGTTGCGGTGCTTTCTTTGTTTATATTGCTACTGTCCGTTATGCTGATAAGAGCGGAAAAGAACAGCATCGTTCCTGCGTTCCCGAAAAACGAAGCTGACGAGAAAACCGATAAGGCGGGCAAAGAAGTCGTAAAAATCAGCGTTTTACTTGTCTTTTTGGTTGCGTTTATGACCTGTATTTTCAGCACAATGGATAATGCAATCACCCTTTATCACGCAAACGGTGTGGTGAATATCGGACAGTGGCCGAGAATACTCCTTGCACTCAGCGGACTTGCGGCAGGATTTTTGTTCGATTTTGGCGGCAGAAAGTATATGAGTATGATTATGTACTGCGTAATGATCCTGTCAACCACCTGCCTTGTTATTCTCAGATTTGCGGGGCCGATTATGCTGGGGCTGGTTATCTTTTATTTATCCGCAGGTTTCTTTGTTGTATTTTTTACCGCTTCTTTTATGGAGATTGCCCGTTATTCAAAAACTCCCGAACTTTTGTCGGGGGTTGGCAGAGCAGTCAATAATTTTGTCGCCGTGCTGATCTCGGCAGGTTCTCTCGCCCTTTTGAATTCGGATAATAACATTGCGATAATCACCATTGAGCTGGTTTTATTTGTATTGGCAAGCATCATAGCATTTTTCTATACCAATAAGAGAAAAACGTTTTTTGATGAGCTTTCCTCAACAGGCGGCGACAAACTGAGCGACAAAGAGATATTGAAAAAGCTGTCGGAAAAGTTTTCGCTCACTCCGAGAGAAGCCGAGGTATTCGGGCTGTTGGTAAACACCGAGGACGGATTACAGACGATAGCAGACAATATGTACATATCAAGACGAACTCTTGAGCGGTATGTATCCGCCATATACGGAAAAACGGGAACTAAATCCCGTATCGGTCTTGTTTCTCTTTACAACAACATATAAAATATCCTCATGCTCGTACCTTCCGCTCAGGCGGGAGGTATTTTTGCGTTATATCGTAAAAACCGCATTGTTATGCCGATTTTTACAAAATGGCGGAAGTCCGCCAACCTGTTTTTTGCAGATTGGCGGACTTCCCTTATATACAGCGGAGCGTTATTCAGATATAATTACAATAACAAACGGTGTATGAAACGACACAATGACAGCTTGCAATCGAATATATTCAGAAAGGGGAGCGGATTATGAATATGCGGCATTGTGCTTTGCCGGACAGAAAAACAACAAAACGAACACTTCCGTATAATCGGCAGTATGTGATACTTGCAATTTACGAAGTGCTGGACAAAAACGGCGCCGAATATAAAAAAGAGGACGCATCGACCATATTATCGGAAATATCAGTGTACGGAAATTCAAGCCTTTTTTCCGTTTCGGTGAGCAGGCAGGAGGAAGGTACCGAATTGTCCGTAACGATGGTCAGACAGTGCGAGGGATTGTCGGAATCCGGCGTGCAACGAGCTATAACAGCCGTAGCCGACAGCATATCGCAATATCTTGAAAACGAGCTTGTTTTAAGCAAAATCAAATCATAAAGAATACAAGTGGAGGAATTGCCTATGAAAAGAATAGGAGAATATTTCGCAGGAGCATATAAAAATGCTTTTGCAAGGTGGATTTTCGGAATAATCGCATCGCTTGTCATTTTACCCGATCTGATAAAGACTGTTTTGCTTTGCATAAAGAAAGAATCATTAGCGGCGGGTACGGTGTTTATTGCCGATGTGTTATGCGTTGTATGTGCCTTCGTTTTCGCATTTTTTGCAGTTTGCTCAATCGGAAAAACGGCAAAGGAAGCTGTCGCAGTATGGCTTAAGGGCTGTATTCCCTGTATAGCGGCACTGTATGGCGGAAAACTCCTGACGGTGCTTTTTGTCAAGTGCTTCGGAACGGTCGGTGAATTTATAGGGATAGCCGCCGGCGGAATACTGCTCGGACTTTCGTTTTATCTGCTAAGCTGTGCTGTTAATAGCGGCATTAAACGAAAAGTCGGCAGAAAGCTGCTTTTGACAGCGGTATGCATATTGCTTGCAATCGTTTTTGCGTATCTTTTGCCGTATATTTTCGGGCTGGGTGTTGAATCGGCTTTCGCACAAAAACGGGTGTGGTGTATAAAGCTCATAGCCGAACTTGTCTTTGCGGTGTTCTGCCGGGCGATGATTGTTCCCGTACTTAAATTTGTGTGCCTCGGGAATCTGTCAAAGGCTGGAACGGATGAACAAATCACATCGGCACAAACGAAAAAATCAAGGCTTGGTTATATACCGACTGCTGTAGGTGCAGCGGTACTTACAATCTGTGCCGTGATGACTTTTCCCGCAACGGTTTCGTCTTCCGACAGGCTGAAGGCTGAATACTACAGCCGCACAAATACGGCGTGCTATAATCTGCTCGGAGGAAACATCATCACGGCAGTCAACGACTACAGGGAGATTCAGCGTGAGCTTGAGATATGGAAAGAAATAGCCGACGGCGGTTGGAATGATATTTCCGAGAGCGAGATAGCAACAAATCAGATGCTGGCTTATCTTGATACCTATGCAAACCACACAGATGACCGACTTGAAACTATGGAGAAGTATTATACGGCAGGCTATATAAAGGATACCGATTTCTGTTTTGATATGCTTGCAGAATATAAAAATGCCGATGAACTGACGGCTGAGCAGAAAAATCGCCGTACAGAAATACTGACGAATTTAGCGGCAAACGGAATATATGTCGGCGGACTGCCCGATGTTGCGGAAAATGCCGCAGTTATGGCAGAAGTGATTGAAACGGCTTTCTCTTACCAAAACAGCTTTGAATATGCCGAGATGCTCGCTAAAATGCGGGTAGGTGTTACAAACGGCACGAACATTGCCGATTCTGTCGGTACCGGTATCACCTATCAGCTTGTAAGCCAAGCTGTCGAAAAGGCACTGGAATCTCCTGAGGACTTCGTATGGAGCTACATAGCTGTTATGTTTTATAACAATCAGGAGCAGCATTCGCTTTATCTCACTGCTGACTATTCGGATGATAAGAGGATTCTTGCTGTAGTCGAAAACTTTGAAAAACAGTTTGAAAAGCAGCTCGGAAAAGACATAACCAAAGAGGAGCGGCTCGGTATCAAAAAGCTGGTTATGCAGACTTATCTTAGGGCATTGGCACTTGACAAGTGTGCGGATTACGGCTTGGAAGCACTCAAGGAATTCGACAATTTCTTTATTCGTGAAAATACTATGTATGCGCTTTTAAAAACGGGACGGTACGATGAATGTCTTAAGCTCGCAAACGAGGTGAAGGACGATACAAACCCCGTTCCTCTCTATTATGCGGCGGTGTCAACGCTTGAAAGCGGAGAATTTGATGCTTCCGCAGAGTATGTACTGAAACTTGCAAAGCAGGTAAAGACGAGTGAATATCCTAAAATAGCGGACGAATTACTGCATTCCTACTTTTCCTTGCTGGTGGTGGATACCGAAACCACAAAAGCAAAGTACAGCCTTCTCAGCGATGAACAGATAAACAAGCTTAACAGTGACGAGTTCCTGAAGAATTATCTGGAGGCTTATGTCAATGCCTGCTACCCGTCTTACGGCGGTCATTCTATCTATGATGACGCCTATACAGAGGCGATGGAAACGGCGCTTGCCGCTGCTGATCGGGTAATCTCAGAGCGTGGCGAGCTGTGTTATCCTTATTATCTCAAGGGCGTGACGTTTATGCAACAGAAAAAATACGATGAAGCTGTGGCGGCTTACAAAAAAGCGATAGAGTATAAGAGCGATGATCCGATGATATGGTATGCGCTTTATGCCGCATACGAGGAACTGGAGGAGTGGGAAAATGCCTATACCGCCGCAGAGATTGCTATCGGTCTTAGTCCGTGGTTCAATTATTACAGTGATTATGAGGGAATAGGTATCCATCCGTATTCATATCGTGAGGGTGCGAAAGCAATGATAGAAAAGCAACATGAAGCATCGCAGAAAGGGGGAAATGAATAATGCCGATTATTATTTCAATTGTAATCTTTCTTATTCTGACAATGCAGACCTTCTTTCTGGGAGGTACTGTCTGGCTCGGAATTGTCGGAATGCTGCTGTCGGCGGCAGGGGTCGTATTGTCTTTCGTGCTTAAAAATCGGAAGAAGTATCTTAGTAACGTATCGGCTCTTGCGGGAATTGTTATATCGGTTGTGTGCTGTTTATTTATTACATCAGACTCAGGCACGGGTACGCTGCGGCAAAAAGAGATACTTCTCGGGCAAATGGTCAGTGCCGAAACAGCGGAGAACGCCGAAGGAAAATATGCTGATTATGTCGAAGCTTACGGTGAGGACGATTCTTCCGCACTCTGTCTTGCACAATACTATATGCGAGCGGAAGAAGCGGATAAAAGCAGGTCGATGCTTTTTAAGCTCAAGAATAAAACGAGCATAGATTATTATTGCACAATGGCAGAATGGTACAACAAATTCGATAAGGGCAATTTCTCTTATGTAGTCAGCACACTGCTTGATGCAGTTGCCGAGCATCCGTACTGGGCAAAGGGGCATCTGATGCTGGGACTTTCCTATTACGAAAACAATGACAATACATCAGCAATATACTATTTGAAAAAAGCGCATCTTCTCGACTTGTCGGACGGTTATTCGCTGTGCTACCTTGGGGTAATTTCCTATGACAGAGGAAGCTATAAGGCTGCGGTGAAATATCTGTCGGACGCAAAGGCGCTGGCAGGAAAAGACAGCTATCTGCTGAGCCTTATCGAAACATATCAGGAATGTGTAACAAGGGAGGTGTCATAATGAGAAAAAAGACCTTTTCGCTTATATTAAGCGGCATATTGCCGATAACCGCTTTGTCGTTTACCGCTTTTGCAAACGGAGGAGATACGTCCGGCAGACCGGTTACTCCTCCTTCTGCTACCGATGTTATCGGTCAGATTGGTTCTTCCGCAACCGAAGCGTATACAGCCTCGCTTAACTTCTGGAACGATTACGGCAACAATATATCAGACGGTTTTAATCTTGCAGGAGAGAGTTGGAATAGCGTAAAAAATACGCCCGGCTTTGAAACAAGCTACGGCGATGCGGTGAAGACAGGCGACGGAATCCTTTCTGCCGCAGGATTCGCCACAAATTTAATGGATTCGCTATCTGCGGCAAATCAGCTTACTCATCCGCAGGATAATCCCTACGCATCACACCCGGCACTGTCAACAGCATACGATACGCTTACCGCATGGCAGGCTATGATGAACTGGGCGGATATGGCTGTGGGGGATAAGGACCCGACAGGAACGGTAAAGGGTATGAATCTACTGCTTGGTGAGGCGGTGAAGAATTGGTCGGATGTTGCAACGCAGACAGCTTTACTGGATTATGCCAATCACAGTACGCTTATCGGAACGGTCGATATTACACTTCAAAATGTGAACGATTATTATACAGACCTGTTTCAGAATGTGTTTTATCCGTCAAGAGATGCCGAATGGTCGTTAGAGGACTGGTGGAAAAAGAGCTATTATGATAAGCTGAACTTCTATGCGCAGATGGTAAGGGAGGGGCGTGAAAAGGAGTTTGAGTGGCTGCGTGACGAACTTCTGAATATGGCGCCTAAGGCAGGCAGTACAATCCTGCCGAATCATGTTACGGCGAAAAAACCGAACATATATCTTTATCCCGAAACCGAAACAGAAATAACGGTCATATTCGGTAAACCGGGTTATCTTACCTTGTCGATTCCCAAATATAATGACGGCTGGACGGTAACGGCATCGCCGGACGGCACGCTTACCGATAAGGATAAAAACAGCTACGGTTATCTGTTCTACGAAGCTCTTGTGAACAGGAAAGCGTTTTCGACTGAAGAAGGCTTCATTATTCCTTCAAATAAACGTGCGGAAGCCTTCCGTGAAATACTGGCTTCTTACGGCTTTAATGAGCAGGAAACTGCAGATTTCATTGAATACTGGGCAGATTATCTTAAAGACGGCACGGATTATGTCGTGCATCCGATGCTGACCGAAGGTGTTGATAATGCGATGCCGCTGACTTTCTCGGTAAAGCCTGACAGCATATACCGTATATGGTTCGGCTTTGCCGAATACAGCGGTGATGAAATAACGCCGCCCGAAATTACGCCAATCATTCGTAAAGGCTTTACGGTTGTTGAATGGGGAGGCGCGGTTCTTGATTGAGCCAACGCCGTGAATAAAATTGAGCCGTTGCACTTTATTTGTGCAATGGCTCGTTTTGGTGTCTGTATGCTTATTTGTCTTCTTTGCCGAAATTGGACGATAATGCGCTGAGAGGAAACGGCGGATTTGCAAGCGGCTTGCAGGCAAGCGATAACAGCAGATATTCGTTATCGTCTGCGGCAATCCTGTTTATTTTAAGCTCGCCGCATTTCTTACAGCGGTGTATCAGCGCCCATTCACCGTCGGGACGGACATAAATGCTGATAGGCTCCATTATCCCTCCGCAATCGGCTGAGCGGTCGCCGGGTATGTTGTCAAGATGTATGCTTGATAAGCAGTGGGGGCAGTGATTACGGTTGTTTGTTCCGCAATCCCTGACCGTAATGAATTTTCCGCAGGCTTTGCAGTTAAAGCCCTCGTCCTGCGTTCCGTCATCGGTTACTACAGTGTGATATTCGGTTTCTTTGTGTATATTTTTTACCGGTTCGTCTGTGCGTCTGCGTCTGTTCATATTTCCGTCCTTTTCAGATTATTAAAAACGGCAGGTGTATTTCAACCTGCCGCAGTTAAATTAAATTATACGGGCATTACCTTGTTAGCTTTATCAGCGTGTTCAGCGTCAATGCCAAGCTGTTTGTCCTTACGCTTTTCAAAGAACTTTTCAGCTACCTGACCGAACATAGCGTAGCTTAATACGTCCTCGTCCTGCTGTGACCACTTAGCACATTCAGCCTTCAGCTTTTCAAGTTCAGGCTCGATAAGGTCTGCGGGACGGCAGTCGATAGGCTGTTCGTCACCGAGAATCTTCTTTCTGAACTCGGGGTCGATGGGAGCGGGTGTCTTACCGTAGCTGCCCTTTACAAGGCCCTTGAATTCCTTTGTTACAGTCTTGTAACGCTCACCGAGAATTACATTGAATACAGCCTGTGTACCAACAATCTGTGATGTAGGTGTAACAAGGGGAGGGAAGCCTGCGTCTGCTCTTACACGGGGAACTTCCTTAAGAACCTCCTCGAACTTGTCAGACTTGCCTGCCTGCTTAAGCTGAGAAAGGAGGTTTGAAAGCATACCGCCGGGAACCTGATATATAAGAGCGTTAGCGTCAACTGCAAGAAGCTTGGGATCGAGCAGACCGCTGTCGATGTACTTCTTGCGGAGCGTCATAAAGTATTCTCTTATCTCTGTGAGAAGCTTTAAGTCAAGTCCTGTATCGTACTCTGTACCCTGTAATGCGGCAACCATTGACTCTGTGGGAGCGTGCGATGTGCCGAGTGCTAAGGGTGACATTGCTGTGTCGATAACGTCAACGCCCGATTCGATACCCTTTAACAGACACATTGAAGCAAGTCCTGATGTGTAGTGTGTGTGAAGCTGGATCGGGATATTTACAGCACTCTTGAGTGCCTTTACAAGTCTTTCTGTTTCATAAGGAGTAAGCAGAGCCGCCATATCCTTGATGCAGATAGAATCTGCACCTGCTTCTTCTATTCTCTTTGCATAGTCGATGTAATACTGTTCTGTAAATACTTCACCGAGTGTGTAAGAGATAGCTATCTGAGCGTGTGCGCCCTCCTTCTTTGCAGCCTTAACGGCTGTTTCGAGGTTTCTTATATCGTTGAGCGCATCGAAAATTCTGATTATATCAATACCGTTTGCTACAGATTTCTGAACGAAATATTCCAGTACATCGTCAGCATAGTGACGGTAACCGAGCATATTCTGTCCTCTGAAAAGCATCTGTAACTTTGTGTGAGGCATTTCACGTCTTAATATACGCAGTCTGTCCCAGGGGTCTTCATTCAAGAAACGTAAGCATGCGTCAAATGTAGCACCGCCCCAGCATTCAACCGAATGATAGCCTACCTTGTCCATTGTGGAAAGGATAGGGAGCATTTCCTCTGTAGTCATTCTGGTTGCGATAAGCGACTGATGAGCGTCACGCAGTACGGTTTCGGTAATTCCTACTTTTGCCATAACCTTTATTATTCCTTTCAATCAAGAGTTACGCATTGATTGTTGCAATCAGTGTGCCTGTTTCAACAGACTGACCCTTTGTAACATTGATGCTTGCTATTGTACCGTCACAGCTTGCTACAACGTCGTTTTCCATCTTCATAGCTTCGAGAACTGCGATTACTGTACCGTTTGTAACCTTAGCGCCTACTGCGAGCTTAACGTCTACGATAGTACCGGGCATGGGAGCGTTAATCTTAACACCACCCTGTGCGCCTGCGGGAGCAGCGGGAGCTGCAGCCTTCTTGGGAGCGGGAGCTGCTGCGGGTGCGGCAACAGGTGCTGCACTGCCGTCTGTTTCTTCAACGGTTACATCATAAGTGGTACCGTTTACTGTGATATTGTATCTTTTCATAACAAAAATCCTTTCTTATGTCGATTAATATACGAAGTTAACGTGCTTTTTAGCAGGAGTAACAACTCTCTTTGAAGATGTTGCTTCAATTGCAGATGTCAGTGCGGACTTTGTATCCTTGGCTGTGATAACTCTGTCAACATAGCCGTTAGCCGCAGCTGTGAATGCGTCTGCTTCGTTGTCTGCATATTCCTGAGCCTGCTTTGCGTTGTCTTCCGAAACACCGTTTAAGAATACAACTGCCGCTTCGGGAGTTGTGGGAGCGATAACCGCACCTTCCCATGCGAATGTGAAGTCGCTTCCTGCCGCTGTGCTTGCGAGTGCAACATAAGCACTGCCGTAAGCCTTGCCTGTTACAACCGCAATCTTTGCTGTTGTAGCTGAAGCATAAGCCTGTGCAAGCTTTGCACTGTCACGGATGCTTCCTGCAAGCTCAGCCGCACTTGACTTTTCAAAGCCTTCGCTGTCAACGAATGTAACAACGGGGATTGAATAAGCGTCACAAAGAGTAACGAAACGTGCAATCTTTGCACTGTCGTCGGCTGTCAGCTTTGCACCGTTGTTTGTAGCAACAAAGCCTGCTGTTCTCCAGTTAAGGCTTCCTATTGCGGTAACCGCAGATGTACCGAACTGCTTGTAAAGCTCAATAACGCTTTCCTTGTCGGCTACCGAACTGATAAGTTCGATGCCCTTGAGATCAGCCGATACAGCCGCATCGTTTTCCATATAATAATCGTTTCCTGCTGTTTCAAGATTGTTCGCAGGGAGAACGGATAATAACTGCTTAGCCTTAGCTATAGCTTCATCGCTGTCCTTTGCAAGAATAGCCGCTACACCTGACTTTGCGGCATTCTCGGCTGTACCTGCACCTGCCGTCTTATCATCGGCTGTAAAAGGTGATGTCATGAACAGTTCTGATTTTTCTGTCATAATGACCACATCAGCCATACAAGCTATCATAGCGGCTGTGCCTGCGCAAAGGCCGTCTACTACAGCTATCTGGGGAACAGCACCCGAAAGTGCCGCACTCATCTTGGCTATCTCACCGTATGCACCGAGTGTCTTCATACCTTCCTTGATATCTCCGCCCTTTGAGTCAAAGATACCGATAACAGGAGCACCGTTTTTAAGCGCCAGCTCGTAAACCTTCTTGATTTTGAGAGCTGCCGCAGTGTTTACCGCACCTGCATTAACGCTTGTGTCCTGAGCGTACGCATATACGACTGCTCCGTCAACATAGCCGTAACCGCTTACAACGCCTGTCTTTTCACCGTTTGCTCCGACAAATTTGCCAAGCTCGACAAAGCTGTCCTCGTCAAACAGAGAGATGAGCTTGTTTGCAGCTTCGCTTGCGGCTGTCTGCTCCATTTCAGCAATTGTTTTCTTCATTGCCAGAATTCCTCCGTTCTCGCTTTTCTGTGAAGCGGTAAGCTGCTGAAAATAAGAGCCGACCGCTGTTTATAATTATGCCTTTGGGCACATCATATTCGAGTATAATTATAACTCATTTCATCTTTAATAACAAGCGAAATTCGCTATTTTTTGCAACTTTTATGAGATGTGAAAAAATTATCAATGTCAGAGATGTGATTATCGTTGTTTTGCACAAAACCACGTTTTAAAAGTTCATTCCACACCGTTTCGGATTGCATATTTACGGTACACTTATTTATAAAGTGATTAAAAGCGTAGTTCATAGCGGTTCTCATAAGCCCGTCAACAAGCATTATGTACTGCGTTTCAAGCTTTTCCACAAACAGCGTTTCGCCGTCTGTCGTGCAGACGACCGAGCCTACAGGCGTATCGCCGTCCTTTGCCTCGAACACCAGCTTGTCGGTAATAATGTTGTTTTTAAGTATCGTAATCATTTTTTACCCGTTCTCTTGGTCGATTTGTCGCTTGAAACCAGTGCTTTCAGTCCCTTTAACTCTTCTGCGGTAAGGTCTGCCCATTCGCCCGGCTTCAGCATACCGAGCTTTATATTTCCGACAGCGTTTCTTTTAAGACGCACTATCTGTAATTTTACAGCCTCGCACATTTTTCTTATCTGTCTGTTCTTACCCTCGGCAATCGTAAATTCAAGCACGGTCCTGTTTTCTTCTTCGGCAAGTACCGCAACGGTGCAGGGAAGTGTAACGCCCGTGTCAATCTTAACACCGGAAGCAAGCGTTGTCAGCTTGTCATCTGTTACCTCGCCCCTTACTGTAACACGGTAGCGCTTCTTTATATGACGTGACGGGTGCATTACGGCATTTGCAAGCGCACCGTCGTTTGTGAGTATCAGAAGTCCCTCAGAATCCTTGTCAAGTCTGCCTACGGGATAAACACGCTCGTCAATGTCGTCGAGAAGGTCGGTAACTATCTTTCTGCCGTGCGTATCCGCCATAGTGGTCACATAGCCTCTCGGCTTATACAGCTTTATGTATCTCAGCTGAGTGCCGGATGAAGCTATCTTTTCGCCGTTTACCGTTACAATATCGTTCTTGGGATCGGCCTTGTCACCGAGAGAAACCGGTCTGCCGTTTACCTTTACACAGCCCTGTTCGATATATTCCTCGGCTTTTCTGCGTGAGCAGTAGCCGCTGTCTGCTATTATTTTCTGTAATCTCACTTTTTCCATTGTTCCGTATTCCTTTCAAATTCCGTATCCATACAGTATCAGCGTGTCAGCAGTCCTGCAATGAATTTATATATCACGGTAAAAAAATCCGTTTTACGTTCTTTTTGTACACAGCTTTCAGCCGTTTGGAGCGGCGCTGTTGCTATTGTATTTCCGTTTAGCAGGTAATGTATTTCGCCGACCTTTTCGCCTGCGGCAAGTCCTGCATAAATAAATTTCGGCATATATATTTCTGCGGTTATTTTGTCTTTCTGTTCGTTACACAGCGGCAGTTTTACGGCACCGCATTCAACACCGACCGTTTCCTTTTCTGAGCCGACAACGGATAAGGAAAGAGCGGATGAGTCGTACTTCATTTCACAAAGCGTCACTTTTTTGAAGCCGTAGTCCAGCATTTTTGCGTGGTCGCTCCAGTCGTTCGGCGCATTAAGCGTTACCGCTATAAGCCTTACGCCGTCACGTTCGGCACAGCTTACAAGAGTTCTTCTCGCACTGTCGGTAAACCCTGTCTTAACTCCGATACAGCCGTCATAGTTTGTGAGCAGTTTGTTCGAGTTAACGAGTATGCGGTCGCTTTTGGGATTGCCGAAAGAAACCTTTGCTTTTGGCAATCCGCATATTTTTGCAAAGTCCTTATTGTTCATCGCCTCCCGTGTAAGCAAGGCAAGATCATAGGCACAGGAATACTGACCGTCTGCATCAAGTCCCGACGGGGTGACAAAGTTCGTGTCGGTCATACCGATTTCTTCGGCTCTTTTATTCATCAGCACGGCAAAAGCCGATTTGCTGCCGGATATATTTACCGCCGCCGCATTTGCCGCATCATTTCCCGAAGGCAAAAGCATACCGTAGCATAAAGCTCTGCGTGTTACAATATCGCCTTCCCGAAGTCCCATTGAGGTCCCTTCGACCTTTATGGCGGTCGGGTCTACCTCGAATTCCTTGTCGGGTTCTCCTGCCTCAAGGGTCAGCAGAGCAGTCATTATCTTGGTCGTGCTTGCTATCTGTCTGTGTTCTTTTTCGTTTTTAGAAAAAAGCACAGTTCCCGTATCCGCCTCAATAAGAATAGCACTGACAGCCGATACTCCGATTCCGCTTTTATCGGTATTTTCAAGATAACACAGCTTTTCTGCGCTCTCGGCATAAACTGTCACAGTCGCAGTAACGGTAAAAATCACGGCAGATAAAGCCGATAGAATTTTTCTTTGCATAACGTTGTCCTTTCCGCATAGTTTTGGTATATCTTATGCGAAAAGGACAGATGTTATTGCTTATTCTTCTGTTTTTTCTTCAGATTCTTCTTCGCCATCCTTCGAGAAGATAGCCTTGATCTTGGAAATAAGGTCGGGTACGCCGCTGATTATACCGTCAATAGCACTGTTGCCGGTTGCACCAAGCTCAAGCATTTTAACGTCGCCGTCACGCTGTACTACGATAAAAGCCTGCGGATTTATCGTGATGCCTGCGCCGCTTCCGCCTGCAAATACTTCCTTGGGAGCTTTTGTGGGCAGGTCTGAACCGCCTGCGACAAAGCCGAAGCTGACTTTCGAAACGGGAATGATTATTGTTCCGTCGGGAGAGGTGATAGGGTCGCCTATTATAGTGTTAACGTCAACAAGCTCTCTTATCTTCTCCATAGAAGTTCCCATAAGTCCGTTGATTGGATGCTGTTCTGCCATTTTGATTTCCTTTCCGAAAGCTCACGCTTTCTCTGCTTTTGGCTTTGTATTGCTTTCAGCCGTTGCAGTTTTATTTGCATTCTTTGAATTTATCTTCAAATATAATTTTGCTGTTCTGAATAAAAACCACAAGACACAGCCTATGGCTGTTCCGAGCCTCAGTTTCACTTTGCACGAAAGCTCGTACTCCGTTTTGCCCGATGTAAAGTCTGCGGTAATATCTATCTTTTTCACATTCAGCTTAACGGTATTGTAAAGCACCGCCAAGCTGTGTGTACAAGCCAGTTTATTTTTCCGTAGTTCATCGCCGCCTGTGCCGCATCTTCGCCGCTTGCCGTTATAAACAAATAAAAGTTACTTACACGGATATGGCTTATAAGCCTCTTTATCGGTTTTGAAGCCGATAAGATGAGCTGTTTTACAAATTCAATCGTTTCGCTGATGTCGCCGCTCAGACCGAGCTTTGATAAAAGACCGTTGTTGCCGTTGTTATCTGCTTTTTTTCCGACTTTATGCGTTTTCTTGCTTTCTTTGGATATATCGCTGCTGCCGTTTGCTTTATCGTCAGTGTTTTCGGCATTCTGCACCGGTTTTTCGTTATCCGCAGAAATGTTATCGCTTTTATCGTCCGGCGATTTCTTTTGTTTTTCCTTGCTTTTCTTTTGCTTTTTATGTTTTTCGTCTTCGGGAGAAACAGAGAATATTGTTATGCCTGCGTATCTGATTTTAATTCTCGTTTCATCGTTCAGATGTACGTTGACTGTTACCGACAGCATGAGAGCAAGTACGATGATGAGCAATATATCTATGAAAATAAGCCAGCCCATAAGCCCTCCGTTTCGGTTTGGTGTGCGGACGGTACTCCGATAAGAGTATCCGCAGGAGTAATCGGATTATTCCTCAAAGCTGTCATCCGGAATAAAGTCGCCGTCTTGCTGTAATGTGCCGATCTCATTCAGGTTTAACTGTCCGTCTTCATCGGGAAGGCTTGGCAGCTGTGCCAGACTTTCAAGCTTGAAGCAGCGAAGGAAGTTGTCCGTTGTCTTGTATGTAATAGGTCTGCCGGGCAGTTCAAGTCTGCCTGCCTCATACAGCAGTTCACGTTCTACCAGCGTGTTTATAACACCGGAGCTGTCTGTGCCTCTGACCTGCTCGACAAACGCTTTAGTGACGGGCTGATTATAAGCTACTACAGCCAGTACCTCAAGTGCCGCAGGGGAAAGCCTTGCCTGACGCTTGTTTTCCATTGCACGCTTTATATAAGGTGCATATTCTTCTCTTGTCGAAAGCTGATACGAGTTTTCAAGCCTGAGTACCCTTATCGCACTGTCGGATACGTTGTATTTCCTTTCAAGCCTGTCGATCAGCTTTACCACCGTTTCCGGCTCGATGCCGCTTGCTTCGCTCAGCCGGTCGAGCGAAATCGGTTCGCCCGATGCGAACAGCAGAGCTTCTATTATACAGATTGATTCATTGTAATTCAATTATCCGCCGCCTCGCTTTCATCCGGTTCTCCGAAAGAGAATTCTTCTTCTATTTTATCCTTAGGCACAAAGTGAAGATATTTGTTGTCATCGGTAAACTTTATACGGCTGTTCTTCGATAGCTCTAAAAGTGCCAGAAACACAGCCACGCAGTCCGATCTTGACTGACCCTTATATAACGAATTTACTTCAACCTTATGACCGTCATTTATACGCTTCAACACATATACTATCTTTGTGAATACGCTGACAAAACTCTTTGCGATGGCAGGCTTTACATGAGGCACGGCTTTTCGTACCGCATCCTTGTAGTTTAAGTTCGACATTGCCAGAAAAAGCTCGTCCGGCTCGTGTATGCCGAGATATGCCTTGTTTTCTTCCACCTGCACAGGCGGACGCACGAATACATCATCGCCTACCCAGCTTTGCTGCAGCTGCAATGCTATCTGCTTGCACATAGCGTATTCTATCAGTACACCCTGAAGCTCTTTCTTCATTTCTTCCGCTTCGTGCTTTGGCAGAAGTGCGGCTGACTTTATGTAGATAAGCCTTGCCGCCATTTCGAGAAATTCGCCCGCTATTTCTATATCGGCCTGCTTCATTCGGTCGAGATACAGCATAAACTGTTCGAGCAGAAGAGAGATTTCTATATCGTAAATATTCAGCTTATGCTTTGCGATAAGGCTCAGCATAAGATCGAGCGGTCCTTCATAGACCTCCAGCTTGAATTTCAGTTCCTGCATTTCTTATACTCCGAGAGGTACAAGAGGAACGTAAGAGGTCGTGAAATCAAGAAAGCTCATAACCGCATTGTCAAGGAAGTTCAGCGGTGCATTAAGTACACCTGTCCAGCAGATAGCGAGTACGGCGATCATTATATACTGCTCGTACTGCATCAGCTTGAAATATGTTCTTTCCTTTAAGAATACGAGCATTATTCTTGAACCGTCCAAGGGCGGTATGGGGAGCAGGTTGAACACTGCAAGCGAAACGTTGATGCTTGCCGCCATATCAAAAGCGTAGTAAACATATGCTACAACATCGGGATTTGAAGCACCGAAGAAGAACCATACAAGCTTTCCGATAAGTACGAAAATGTATGAGAGTATAACATTGGATAAAGGTCCTGCCGCCGCAGTCAGTGCCATGAACGTTCTTGCGGAAACCTTTCTTGCTCTGACGGGGTTTACGGGTGCGGGCTTGCCCCAGCCTAGTCCGACAGTAAGCATACCTATAGTACCCCAGAGATCCCAGTGCCTTATCGGGTTCAGCGTGATTCTTCCCGAATAAAGTCCTGTATCATCGCCCAAAAGATATGCCGCAAAGCAGTGTGCGCATTCATGTATCGGTAAGGCAATAAGCAGGATCACCGCATAAGCGAATACAGTGATGATAATGCTCCGCTGATCGCCAAGACTGTTCATTATATTAAGTAACATAGATTTTTCCTTTCACATTTGAAAATTACCGCTATTAAGGCAGTATATTCATATTCTATTATACACTATTACCGCCGCATTTGCAACTGTTTTTTGCTTTATGTCTTATTTTCGGCTGTCATACGGCGGTTATGCGATAAATTATTATAGGGGATAAAAATAAACCGCTCAT
>OHJC01000417.1_pt1 | contig 25044 bp, 21 predicted proteins | sample 1568461 | NCBI WGS metagenome assembly OHJC01 (sample SAMEA3879535, study PRJEB24766) | human gut metagenome | biome: human-associated habitat; feature: feces | place: USA | collected 1985/1987 | reverse complement strand
ATCTTTTCCTTAAAGCAGGTTATGAAGGGATTATTCAAAATAACAATGCTTAATTTTTTCTGCGATTAACGATATAAATACCGGCGCATACAAAAACTAATGCAACCAGGCTGCCAACATTAAATGCCTGTTTTACCTCTCTGAGTATCAGTGCCGATAAGATTACGCTGCAAAGTGGATTTACGAATCCGAAAATCGCAACTTTGGAAACATCATTCCATGCAAGCAGTATAGACCAGAGCGTATATGCCACTGCTGAAACCAGCGCAAGGTAAAATATAATTGCCAGACCACCGGCAGTTACATTTCCCAGGCGTCCGCCCATTCCAAGTCCAATTAAAGTCAGAACAATTCCGCCCATCGTGAACTGGGTTCCGCTTAATACGACCGGTGATACTTTTTTAGAAAAAAGATTAATCAGCACAGTGGATATTCCATAAGACAATTGTGCAATCAGGATAAACCCTTCTCCAATCAACTGAAAACCCATATCCAGAGAATTTCCCATCAGATTGATTACTACAACGCCTGCAAATCCAAGAATACATCCTGCAATTTTTCTGCTTGTCATTCGTTCATTTCGAAAGACCAGACAAGACAACAGAATTGCGATAAAATTTCCAAGTCCGGTAATGATTCCACCCTTCACTCCTGAAGTGTGAGCAACGCCTATATAAAAGAAGAAATATTGTCCTACTGTCTGAGCGAGACATACGGGAACCGCATATTTAAAAAGTTCCCGATCAGGAAGCATTAATTTCTTTTCCTTAATTGATGCAAAAATTAAAACCAGAATTCCAGCTAGTGTAAATCGGATTCCGGCAAAGACAATCTGACTTGCAGTGTCTGAAGAATCTACCTGCAGAAGGTGATACCCTGTCTTAATCACCGGGATTGCACTTCCCCACAGGATACAGCATACACAAGCAAGAAGTGCTACAATACCAGTTTGAGTCAATTTGTTTTGTTTTTGTGCCATTTTCTTATTTCTCTTTTCGTATAAATTTCGTTATTTCGATTTTTTCAGGTTTTATTTTCAATATCTGATAGTTATTCGTTGTATAACGTTCATAAATAACATTATCACAAGAATGATACAATGCCAAGCTGAATTGATAAAGCGTCTTGACATCAATATTATTTTAACATATGATGAAAAATATCTTGTTGCATAAAAGTATAGCTGTCTGATTTTAAGAAATTAGGAGAAGGATAATGGATTTAAATAAGTTATCTATGAAAAAAATTCGAGAACTGATTATTTTTACAGTGCTGCTTGTAGTCGCATTGTGGAAGTTTGAAGTAGTGATCGATGTACTGAAAACGATAGGGGGAATTCTATTTCCCTTCGTACTTGGCGGGGCAATCGCTTTCGTGATCAATGTGCCAATGAGTTTTTTGGAAAAGAAGATTTTTGGCAAGGCAAAAGAAGAGAATAAGGCAGGAAAAAAGCTCGCCAGGCCGGTAAGTTTGCTTCTTACAATCATTTTAGCTGTCGGTGTAGTTGTATTAGTAATGTTTGGTGTGATTCCACAGCTTACCCGGACAATAGCAAGTCTGATGATAAGTATTGCTAATTTTATTCCACAGATGCAAGACTGGATTCGAGAGTTTTCACATAATAATCAAGATATTATGAAATTAGTAAATCAAGTACAGTTTAATCCGGATCAGGCAATTAAATGGGGAATCAGTATCCTTGGCAGCGGAGCAGGAAATATGATGAATACGACAATGTCGGCAGTGGGCTCTATTGTTAGTGGATTTGCTACATTTTTCATTGCGTTTTCTTTTGCATGCTACATTCTTTTTCAGAAAGAAAAACTGTATGTACAGATAAGAAAAGTATTTTTTGCATTTATTCCGAAACAAAAAGCAGAGGCATTTCTGAAAATTTGTTCTCTGACCTATCAGACATTTGCAAATTTCCTTACGGGGCAGTGTGTAGAAGCTGTGATTCTCGGAAGTATGTTTGTTGTTACACTCAGTATTTTAAAAATGCCATATGCACTTTTGATCGGAACTTTAATTGCATTTACTGCATTGATTCCGATCTTTGGAGCTTTTATCGGATGTGCAGTGGGCTGCTTTTTGATTTTTATGGTAAGTCCTAAGCAAGCAATTCTATTTATTATTGTATTTTTGATTCTTCAGCAGATTGAAGGCAATCTGATTTATCCGCATGTGGTTGGTGGTTCGGTTGGACTTCCGTCAATCTGGGTACTTGCTGCTGTTACGATCGGTGGTAATCTCATGGGAATCGTAGGAATGCTTATTTTCATTCCATTAGTTTCGGTTCTGTACACTATTTTCAGGGAATTTGTATATCTTCGTCTGAAGGAAAAAAATATAAAACAAGTGACAAAGACAGTGGTGGAAGAATATACGGCAGAGGAAATTGCTGCAATGGAAAAAAATATAAAAAAGAATAGAGAATAAGAGGAAAACAAAAAGCGGAAAATCTCATTAGATTCAGAGGTTTTCCGCTTTTGAGTGCTTTGTTTTACAAGAGAAACGAAGGAGAGCCGCTATTTGAAGTTTTCTTCATGATCGTTTTCTTTTGCTTTTTTCTGTTTTTTGAGTGTTATTTTTTTGATGCTTTTCTTAACTATAACTACGATAACAGCTATAACTGCTGCACATACAATAAGGATCGGTAATGCACCAAGAATTCCAATGATGAGATTCCTGAAACCGTGACCTACTTTATACAGGTTGTCTCCGAATCGTTCTTTGATTTCTTCAAAGAAGCCTTTATCACCCGCGTCTGTCATACGTTCGACTTCAAATATCTCTACATGTACTGTGCTGTAATCAATCTGATTGTCCAGTAGTCTAAGCTGACTTTCGTAGCTTTCTATTTCATATCGAATATCGGATAATTTACTTTCAATGGCTAACAGGTCTTCCATATTTTCTGCAGTAGAAAGCAACTCCATCAAACGTGCCTGTTCCGTTTCTAAAGCTTTTTTATGACTTTCGACATCTACATACTGAAGTGTCACATCTTCCACGGATTCATTTTCCTGTGTTACATTTCCAAGTTCACCGACGATATCCACGAATTCATTTAACTTGTCTGCCGGAATTCGTATGGTGTAGCTTGCATATCGGGTTGTTGTATAAGAATAACTATTGCCGCTGATAGAAGAATTCTCGACATAGCCACCTAGTTCAGTAGTTTTTGTTTTTAGGCTATTGAGTACAGAATCAAATTCTTTTGTCTGCAAAGAAAGAGAAACCGTTCGGATCAGTTTTCGTCCGTTTTCTACCTGAGCTTCCAGTCCATTTCCGGAAGTGACTCCTGCATCGGCTGTTTCTGCAGGTTCTTCGCAGTATTCATTTTCTGAATAATCTGTACCGTAGACTGATTCCATGGTTGCACTGTCCTCGGATGCTGACATTGATTTGCTGCCACATCCGACAGTCAATAGTGCCATCATAATTGCTGTGAAAAATGCGATTCTTTTCTTAAATTTCATACAAACACCTCCATTCTATCAGTAGGTCTTGAGTGAAGGTTAAAAAGGGAGTAGATTTACTTTACATCGGACAGCTTTTTCTTTCACCCTTGTCCATGTCTCCACGTAAATAGTGCCCATTAAATTCCATATTAATGTCACGGATCTCTTTTTTACCTTCGATATACTCATCGTACATTTCTGAAAGTCTTGCCATGCAACCATCGCAGCTTGCAGAAATGTTGCCTAAAGATTCTTTTACGATCTGTTTTCTTTCCTCTACGGTTGTATCTTTTATTAAAATGCTTTTGAATTCCATGATAGTTACCTCTGCTTTCTTAAAAATCAAGTGATATTTCTAACAAAAGTATAACATAAAACATGATCAACTGTATAGTTCTGGGAGAATATAATCCACCCCCTGTCAATCGACAGAGGGCGGATTATCTTAAAAAGATATGAAAAGATTTATTCATATTTATCTGCAAAGCAGACGCGTTTTAATCCTAACAGTGGCGCAGCGCCGGAAGTAGTTGTTCCGAAGAACAGCACCTCCTTATCAAGATCTAAATAATCGATGATTGATCCGTTACAGAGAGTACTTCCGGTGCAAAGAATCAATTCTGCGTAGGAGTCGCGAATTTCTTCTTTCATGGCAGTTCCGTCTTCAACACGGATTCCAAACTTCAACTGTCCAATGTTGTTCGGATTCAGATCCATTACGCGGACGTCATATTTGCTTTTAGAAAGCATTTCCAACAGAGAAGGTTGAAATCCGACAAGAGCAATCCGTTTGACATCCGGGTAATTGCTTTCTAAATAGTTCAGCATATCCTGCGCACAAAGTTCCGGTCCTTCTGTACGGCAATGAACAGTTCCGCAGCATAATCCCAAGGATGCCATGACAGCATTCACAGTTGCAATGAAAATCCCACGGTCATGCGGATCGTGTTCAATGTCCATCTGTAAAATGTCTTCGAGCATTCCTTCAAAGGCGGATGGGGCATCGGTAAATGCCTGTCCACGGAATCCTTTGTATTCAGCCTGGATCATTACATCTTTACCGGTAAGGATTGGATAATCGGTTCGCTTTGTTTTCCCAATTGCTTCTTCCGGAGTCAGTGAACGACAGGAAACAGACAGGTGGTCGTTCTCAATCTGATGTTCTTTTAAAACTTCTTGAAATCGTTCTTTTAAAATATCATACAATTCTTTTTTTGTCATGATGTTCTCTCTTTCCTAAAAAATAATTAACGTCTTCGTCCCAGTTTGATGTAAATAGTTTATCACTATCTACAATCCCTCGCAAACATCCATTGATCAGAATCCCAGTGCGGTCTGCAAGATTCTGTGCTTCATAAAAATCATGGGTTACGAATACAATCGTACAGGCATGCTGGATATTGATTTTCTTAATTAACCCATACAGTTTTTGTTTTGTGACCGGATCCAGAGAAGAAAACGGTTCGTCCAGTAACAAAAGTTCTGGTTCAATGCTCAGAGCTCTTGCTAATGCGACTCTCTGTTGTTCGCCGCCGCTTAATGTGTCAGGGTATTGGTTTAGAATAGAAGTGATCTCCAATTCTTCAGCGAGTGTTTCTACACGTTTGGCAATTTCTTTTTTTGGACGCTTTTGCATTTTTAATCCATAAGCAATGTTTTCCCTTGCGGTCATATGTGGAAAAAGACAGTACTCCTGATATAAATATCCAAGTTTGCGTTCTTGTGGGGCATAGTCCTCTAAAGAATGTTCCTGCAATAGGATATTTCCGGAATCTAATTTCTGAAATCCTGCAATGCTCTCCAGTAAAAGTGTTTTTCCGGAGCCGGTTTTTCCGATGATCGCCAGGATTTCATTTGAATAAACGGAAAAGGAAATATCTTTCAGTTGAAAGGTTCCTCGCGTCAGATTCAGATTCTGAACTGTCAGTAGTTGTTTTTTCGGATGCTCATCAATGGTTTTATTCATAACGCTGCTTCCTCCGATCCGTTCTTGTTACCAGATGGGAAATAAATAAGGAGAATGCGGCAAGTATCAAGAGCAAGAATGCACTTGCCAATGCTCCGTCAATCTGATTTGTACTTACATTCAGATAAATGTTTCCCGGCAGGGTTTCTGTCTTCATTCGTGTTACGCCTACCAGCATCAGAGTTGCTCCGAATTCTCCCAGTGCACGTGACCAGATCAAAATAAAGGAACTGATCAGTGTATTCTTACATAATGGCAATATGATCGTACGAAATTGCTGAAATCTGGAAGCACCTAGCAAACCTGCGACAGCCTCCAGTTTACGGTTTACACCTTGAAAAGCCATTACGGTCAGTTTGATCGCAAAAGGCAGGTTTACAGCCAGCTGTGCCATTACAATACCATTTTGATGGAAAACGAATGGAAGACCGGCGGTCTTCAGTGCTTTCCCGGCAGGTGTTGAGAACAGAATCAGCAGGCTTAGTCCGATTACGATATATGGAAGAGTCATTGTCAGTTCTAGTACAGCTTCCACGCCACCGCGAAATGGAATCGTCATATGAGTCAATACATATCCGGTAGGGATTGCTACAAAAAAGCACAGGATGGAAGAAATCAGTGCCGTTTTTACACTCATCCAGGTGGCAAAGAGTGTTTCACGATCTTTTATATGTTCAGCAAACACAAAGCCACCACGGAAGATAATAATGCATATAATTCCACCTATAAAGCATAGGACAAAAAGTGTGATAATATAGCAAAAGAATATAAATAAATCTATTTTATGTTTTTTCATTTTACCAGTTCATAACCGTAGGATTTCCAGATCTTATGAGCTGCTTCTGTTCCTAAGAATTCTGTAAATGCATCTGCCGCATCTGCATTTTCATTGAAAGATAAGCGGGCAGCAGGAATTACCTTTACATAGTTATCTAAATCTGTAGTGCTGCAGATTTCTACGCCGTCAGCTTTTGCATTTTCTTTCCAGATGATTGCTGCATCAGCTTCACCTAATCCGACTACAGTTGCAAGCTGTGGAGCAGTTGTAGTTGTAGCTGCGATTGTTACTTTTTCTCCAATCTGGAAATCAGCAAATGCCTTTTTCGCAATTTTACCGATTGGTGTAGACTCCGGATCTCCGATGACTGTGACTACGTCTTCGCGTGCAAGATCGTTTAATCCCTGGATATTTTTCTCATTTCCTTCTTTTACAACTAATACAGGAATGTGTTTTACAAGATCTTCGCTGCTTGTTACGAATTTATCTACCGGTTTCAGTTCTTCTTTCGAACCGGCAATAAAGAAATCACCCTCCTGGGCTTCCTGGATCTGTGTCTGGATCTGTGCTGCGTTTGCATATGTTACGTTCATTTCGCATCCTGTCTCGTCCTGGAATGCATCTGCAATCTCCTGGAATGGCTGCTGCATACCTGCGCCGCAGTAGATGGAAAGAGCTCCGTCAATCTGTACAGCATCTTCTTTCTCTTCTGTTTTGTTCTCTGCTTCTGTCTGTGTCTTTTTCGTCTCTTCAGTTTTTTCATTACTTCCTGCGCATCCGGCCAGGGACAACATCATTGTTGCTGCTAATACAAGTGCTACATTTCTTTTTTTCATTTTCTTTTCCTCCTGATTTAAGCGATTGTTTAAATGAAACAAATCGGTTGATAAAACTATTGTATCTATCTGATACGGAAGCGTCAAGGACATGTGACATCTTTTGGTAAAATACAATGAAATATCATAAATGGAAAATCCACACTATTGAGGGTAAGTAGATTTTCTTGTATAATGTACAGTATGTATGAAAAAGCAGGGAGATCAATATGAATAGAACAAAGCTTGCAATTGTAGATACTTTCTGGCAATTGCTGGAAGAAAAACCATATAATAAAATCACGGTGCAGGATATTGTAGATCGGTGTCATGTGAATCGAAATACATTCTATTATCATTTCCACGATATCCCGTTTCTTACAGAGTGGTCTGTCGAAATGTGGACAGATGAGGTGATTAAAGACCGCAGAGACTTTGATTCGCTGACCCATTGTATTGTCTATATGGCAGAGGAATGCACAAAGAGAAAGAAAGCACTTTTGCATCTCTATCGTTCTTCTAAAAAAGAGTATTTTCTAGAATATCTGAATAAAATGGGATATCATATCATTTGTTCTTATGTAGAAAACAGGACAGGTAATCTGCCCCTGAAAGAAACTAAGGCAGAAAGCCTGGTACGATATTATAAATGTACATTTGTCGGAATTATTCTTGATTGGCTGGAGGATGCCGCATCTTACGACCTGGTAGAATTCTGTAAGGAAGTGTGTGATCTTTTTTCCGGCTCCGGTGAGAAAGCACTTCTTAAATGTGCAACGGAACATTCAGAGAACCACTGATTTCTGATCTGATATTAAGAATAGAATCTATAATATAAAGAAAACCTATAAAAGTAGGACGTTAAAACTATGACCAGACATTAGACAATTCGTTGTCGAATGTCTGGTTTTTGTATATTCGGGTGTGGTTTGTCCATTGTTGGAAACCTTTAAGTGGAATAAATTAATGGAAAGACAGACGCAGGGGTTATCCTTATTGCATATGGAATTATAAAAATGATTGGATACTTTTCGAAAGATCTCTATTGCCTTGCTTTTCAGTATGATTTAGCCTGTGGGATTTTCCTGATCATATTGGGTGTGGTTGCTCTTAGTATTAGGAATCCGAAAGAGGGCGGAATGAGACACTACATGGTGCATTGCACAGTAAGGACAGAACCGTAAATGTGGAAACATGTTAGTAAAACAAAGCAGGAGGAAATTACAATGAATGCAGCAAATACTTTAAAGAAACTTGGAATCGAGAAAACATTTGAATATATTTATAAAGATCCGGATAAAAATATGCCGAAGATCATGGATTGGGCGGATAAATTTGCAGATGGAGAGTTCCCGACACAAAGAGAGATGATCCGTGAAGCAATTACGAATCCAGAGCATCCATATTATGATTTTATCCGTCATCTGATCAATGATGTGGATCCGAAAGTAACAAAGACATTAGCCGTTAACTTTTTCATCAATTCAGCTTTAGTCGGATGGAAAAAGGAAGAGGAGTTAAGAAAGAAATATAACTGTAATATTCCGTGGGCGATCCTTCTGGATCCTACATCTGCCTGCAACCTTCACTGCACAGGATGCTGGGCAGCAGAATATGGTCACAAACTGAATCTTACTTATGACGAGATTGATGACATTATCTGTCAGGGGAAAAAGCTTGGTGTTTACTTATACATTTACACAGGTGGAGAACCGCTGGTTCGTAAGAAAGATCTGATCCGTCTTTGTGAGAAGCATTCCGATTGTGTATTCCTTTGTTTTACAAATGCAACACTGATCGATGAAGAGTTTGCGGACGAGATGCTTCGTGTAGGTAACTTTGTTCCTGCAATTTCTCTGGAAGGCTTTGAAGAAGCTACAGACGGACGCCGCGGAGAAGGTGTTTATCAGAAGGTACGCAAAGCAATGGAACTTCTTAGAAGCAAGAAGCTGGTTTATGGTATTTCCTGCTGTTACACAAGTGCAAACTATGATTCTATCACATCAGAGGAATTCTACGATTCTATGATTGAAATGGGAGCGTATTTTGTATGGTATTTCCATTATATGCCGGTTGGAAATGATGCGGTGCCGGAGCTGATGCCAACGCCGGAGCAGCGTATCGGGGTTTATAACAAGATCCGTAATTATCGTGCAACAAAACCGCTGTTTGCAATGGATTTCCAGAATGATGCGGAGTATGTAGGCGGATGTGTTGCAGGAGGACATCGTTATTTACATATTAATGCAAACGGAGATATTGATCCATGTGTATTTATTCATTATTCTGATTCCAATATCAGAGAAAAATCATTACTGGATGCGCTTCGTTCACCAATGATGATGGCATATCACGACAATCAGCCATTTAATGATAATATGCTTCGCCCATGTCCGATGTTGGAGAACCCGGAAAAACTTCGTGAGATGGTAGCAAAAGCCGGAGCACATTCTACAGACCTTCAGTCTCCGGAAACAGTCGAGCACCTCTGCGCGAAATGCGATCAGTACGCGAAGGACTGGCAGCCGGCAGCAGACAAGCTTTGGAATGGCGGAAAAGAGAAATGAATAACAATTGAGAAAAGTAAAAGAGCGAGAAAATGATCGGGAGGGAACACTATGAAGATGTTAAAAAAAATAAAGACTGACATGTGGATCAGCGTACTTATGATGTTTCTGATCGGTATTTTATTTGTTGTCCGCCCGCAGGATTCTCTGGAAATAACAGCAATTATCGCGGGTGTGATAATATTTGTAAATGGTATCTATGACCTGGTTTATTATAAGAGAGCGTGGATAGACTTATACTCAAGAGGCACCTTGTTTGAAGGAATTATGAAATGTATCCTTGGAATCTTTATATTTACACATGCTGGAATTATGACGGTGCTGTTCTCTTATGTGTTCAGCATTTATATCATAATCAATGGTATTATCTGCTTGGAAACAACAGTCTATATGAAACGGCTGTTTCATGTGAGTAGTGTGGGATATGTCATCCTGTCAGTACTTGTGGTCCTTGGTGGAATCATTATGATGTTTTTCTCACCGGATACAGTGAAGGCGGCAGCGATCATGACGGGAATTATTTTCATAACAAATGCTGTGATTGATAGTATAATCTTATATCGTATTCAGAAAATAAGTAAGGAATGTGCAGGGCAGATACAAGAAGCTGTGGATGCGTTGAATGGAAATATAATAGATGTGGATGATGATGTGAGATGACAGATTGTAGTTTTATCGACTTCAAGAAATGAAAAGAATATGCTATACTTATAAGAAAAGAAGAAAGAAAGAACGGACGGAGAGGCGTAGGTATGGCGAAAGTACATGGGGAATCAAAGCTGACTTTTTTGGAGTCGACGAGTATTATCATAGGACACGGTGTGGGATCGGGAATTCTTTCGGTCCCATTCCTTGCATCCAGAAATAACTGGCATGATATCATCTGGATTGCGGCACTGGCATATTGTATGAATCTGCTATTGCATTTTATGATTGCGGAACTGTCTTTGAATAACAATGGCGCGCAGTTTATCAAATGCTTTGAAAATGAGCTGTTTGTGGGAAAGCTGAAGATGGCATGTACATGGCTGGCGTTTGGGCTGCTTGGCTTTTCGGTTGTAGTGAATGTGAGTGGATTTATCACAGGTGCGGCAGCAGTATTTTCTGCGTGGTTTCATCTTCCGTCAGTGGCCGGAATGCTGCTCTTTTATGTATTGGCAGCAAGTGTGGTCTATATCGGAATGAAACTGGTTGGAATTTGTGAGAAAATTGCAGTGATTTCTATGTTTGGAGTCATAGGGATCCTTTTTGTAGCAACGATGCTTTCAGAGACAACAGAGCTTTCGACAAAGTTCTATTCGAATAACAATATGCTGGCACTTTATAGCATGATCGCATTTTCCTTATCTGCGGTTATGTCTGTGCCACAGGTTGTAAAAGGTTTAGAAGGAGACGAAAAAGGCATTCGTAGAGCAATTGCGGCAGGCACGGGATTGAACATGGGATTAATCCTTTTGATTACGTTTATGACGCTTCTAGGATGTTCTAATGTGACAGAAAATGGAGCACTGGTGGATCTTTCCGGTCATCTTGGCGGATGGGTCAGCGTTATCGGATATGTATTTTCCTTGCTGGCTCTTGCAACATCTTTCTGGGCGAATACATTGAATCTTAGAGATATCGTGAATGAACAGACGAAATGGGGCGAAAAGATCAGCTGGCTTGCGGCTACAGTGCCATGCCTTGCGATCGCGCTTGTAGGAGTGCAGAGCTTTGTCGGATTCACAAGAATGGCAAGTGTGGTTCAGGTTCTGACCGGAGTAGGAGTTATTGTTGCGTACAATCGTTCCAGAAAACGTGCAGGTACGAGTGTGATCTGTGGAAGACTTGGAAGCCTGCCGTTCCAGATATTAGCAGTAGCATCGTCGTTGGTAGCATCTGTAGGAGCGGTGCTTACGGTGACAGTGTGAACTTACAAACATGTTATTACAAAAGTTGATGGAGAAGGAGATTAGAAAATGCAAGAACAGATGAAAGTGAACAGTAGTATTTTAGAAAGATTTGAATTCAGGGATATTAGACAGGAAGAGGCAGATCAGGCAGTCTTGATTGAGAAAATTTGTTTCCCGCCAAATGAAGCATGTTCTGAGAAACACATGAAGGAGCGAATTGGTGTGACTCCAGAATTGTTTTTAGTTGCGGTAGATAAAACAACTGGAAAGTTAGCAGGATTTTTGAATGGAATTGCAACGGACGAGGAAAAATTCCGAGATGAATTTTTTACAGACGCGTCTTTGAATAATCCAAAAGGAAAGAAAGTTATGATCCTTGGCTTAGATGTATTACCGGAGTATCGAGGACAAGGTCTGGCACGAGAGATTGTAAGATGTTATCTGCAAAGAGAAGAAGAAAAGGGAAGAAAAGAAATTGTTCTTACCTGCCTGGATGGAAAAGTAGAGATGTATAAAAGATTTGGGTTTGTAGATCTGGGAATGTCAGATTCTGTCTGGGGTGGAGAAGAATGGCATGAAATGACATATTATCTGGGATAGAAGTAAATAACGAATGATAGTGAAAGCTGTAAAGTCTAATGGAAAATATTTGCCAAAGACTTTACAGCTTTTTTCTAAAAATGTATGATAAGAAAGGAAAATGATAACTGTTCAGAGCCAAGCAAAATTTCAAAAGCAGATATGAAATGCTTGCATTTTTAAGGCTGTTTTTGAAATTTTATTTGGCGGATACGCCACACCGACGAAATGCGTAGCATTTTGGAGGTTGGCTCTGAACAGTTACGGAAAATGAAAAACATGAGATAGGTGAGACAGGAGAAAATATCATGGAATATTGGGATATTTATGATGCAGAGAAACGGCCGACCGGAAGAACAATGAAGCGAAATGACTGGTGCTTAAAGGATGGGGAATACCATCTGACAGTGCTTGGAGTTGTGGCAAGACCGGATGGAACATATCTGATCACGAAACGTGTAATGACAAAAGCGTGGGCACCGGGTTGGTGGGAAGTATCCGGCGGTGCAGCGCAGGCAGGAGAGTCTTCTGAGGAAGCAGTATGCCGTGAAGTGAGAGAAGAGACAGGATTAGATATTTCTAATGCAGAAGGCGGATATGTATTTACTTATAAGCGAGAAAATCCGGGCGAGGGTGATAATTATTTTGTTGATGTATATCGCTTTGTGCTTGATATTGATGAGAATGATCTGAAACTTCAGACAGAAGAAACAGATGGATATATGTTCGCAACTAAGGAAGAGATTGAAAACTTTGCCAAGGAGGGAATCTTCCTTCATTATGACAGCATTAAGAGAGTGTTTGAACAGTTACAATAATTTATAGAATGAGGAAAAGTTATGCATTCAGAAAAGAAGAAAAACAGATTTGAAATTGATATGTGCAATGGCTCGATCATGAATAAGCTGATTTCTTTTTCAATTCCGCTGATGATATCTGGAATTCTGCAGCTTGCATTTAACGCAGTGGATATTGTTGTGGTAGGAAGATTCAGTGGAAGTGAGTCACTGGCAGCAGTCGGATCAACCACAGCACTGATCAATGTATTTACGAACCTATTTATAGGAATATCTCTTGGAGCAAATGTGCTTGCAGCCAGGTTCTATGCGGCAGGGCGCGAGAAAGAGATGTCGGAGACGGTGCACACAGCGATTACATTTGCGATTATAAGCGGAGTTGTGATGGCATTAGTTGGATTGTTCTTTTCCAGAGGAGCACTTGAGTTGATGGGAACACCGGATAATGTGATCAATCTTTCGACACTATATATGAAGATCTATTTCCTGGGAATGCCGTTTTTTATGTTATATAATTACGGAGCGGCAATCTTAAGAGCGGTTGGAGATACGAAACGACCACTTTTGTTTTTGATCGTAGCAGGTGTGATTAACGCATGTTTAAATCTTTTACTTGTAATTGCTTTTCATTTAGGAGTAGCGGGCGTTGCAATTGCAACGGTAACAGCACAGTTTGTATCGTGTGTATTGGTATTGCGTTGCCTGTATAAATCAGACAGCAGTTATCAGCTTCGCTTCTCGAAGCTAATGATAAAAAAAGTATATTTAGGACAGATCTTTCAGGTTGGAATTCCGGCAGGAATTCAGAGTACTGTGATCAATTTCTCAAATGTACTTCTGCAGTCATCGGTCAATTCTTTCGGATCCGTGGCGATGGCAGGATATACGGCAGCGAATAACATTTTTGGATTTTTATATGCATCGATCAATGCAGTGACACAGGCATGTATGAGTTTTACAAGCCAGAATTACGGAGTCGGAAAATGGAAACGAATGGACAGAGTCTTAGTTGACTGCCTGATTCTTTCCACAACGATTGCATTAATTCTTGGTGGAGGTGCGTATCTCTTTGGACCGGAGCTTTTGAAGATTTATACTGATGATCCTCAGGTTATCAGTTGTGGTATGGAGATTCTTCTATATACAACAGTTACTTATTTTCTGTGTGGATGGATGGATCTGTTCCCGGGATCTCTTCGTGGAATGGGAAAATCAATTGTGCCGATGATACTTTCCGTAATCGGAACAGTCGGAACGAGAATCGTCTGGATCTTTGGAATATTTCCAAGATTCAGATCATTGAAGATTTTGTTTATTTCCTATCCGGTATCCTGGATCATTACGATCATCCTGCAGGTGATTTGCTTTATTTTTGTCAGAAGAATCGTTTATGCGCCACTGAAAAAACGAGAGGCTGCTATATAATGAAAAAAGAAATGCTTTATTTCCCAAAATATAAGAGGAAATAAAGCATTTCTTTTTTTATTACAGCATTTTGTAAATGATAATTATTGACAAATCCAACATCCTGGAATAAGCTAGTTTTGTATAACTAATTGATAAAAAATCGCAATAAGCTAAAGAGGATGATAAAAAAATGACATTAAAAGAATTAGCGATTGGAAAGAGTGCTGTGATCAGGACAGTTGGAGCTTCCGGTGCGTTACGACAGCATTTTTTGGATATGGGTATGATTCCGGGTGCGGAAGTTACGGTGGTAAAGTTTGCACCGATGGGAGACCCGATGGAATTGCAGGTACATGGATATGAACTGACACTTCGTCTTGCAGAGGCAGAACAGATTGAAGTTGAGGAAATCAGCGAGAGAACAAACAACCATTTCCGTGGAGAACGTTTGAAACCGGTAGATCATCCGGGACTTGGAGAAGAAGGAAAGTATCATTCTGAAGAAGATGCTAATCCGTTACCGGATGGAACAGTGCTTACTTATGCCCTGGTAGGAAATCAGAACTGTGGAAAGACAACGTTGTTTAATCAGCTCACAGGAGCAAATCAGCATGTAGGAAACTTCCCAGGAGTAACAGTAGACCGTAAGGATGGAGCAATCAAAGGTTATCCGAATACGAATGTGACAGACCTTCCGGGAATTTATTCAATGTCTCCATACAGCAGTGAGGAGATTGTTTCAAGAAATTTTGTGTTGGATGAACATCCGAAAGCAATCATCAATATTGTGGATGCAACGAATATTGAGCGAAATCTCTATCTGACAATGCAACTTCTTGAAATGGATATCCCGATGGTAGTAGCTTTGAATATGATGGACGAGGTGATTGGAAATCATGGATCTATCGATGTGAATACAATGGAAGCACTGCTTGGAGTTCCGGTTATTCCGATTTCGGCAGCGAAGAACGAAGGTGTGGATGAAGTAATACGTCATGCACTTCATGTGGCAAAATACCAGGAGCGTCCGCTGCGTCAGGATTTCTGTGATAAAAGTGATCATGATGGTGCGGTCCACAGATGTATCCATGCAGTGATTCATCTGATTGAAGACCATGCAGAAGAAGCAAAGCTTCCGGTACGTTTTGCCGCAACGAAGGCAATCGAGGGGGATCCGCTGATCTTAGAACAGTTAAAGCTTGATCAGAATGAACTTGATATGCTTGAACATATTGTACAGCAGATGGAGACGGAACGTGAGGTTGACCGAAGTGCGGCAATCGCAGATATGCGATTCGATTTTATCGAGCGTCTCTGCGAGCAGACGGTTGTAAAACCGAAAGAGAGTAAAGAACGTGTCAGAAGTGAGAAGATAGACAAAATCTTGACAGGAAAATATACAGCGATCCCATGCTTTATCGGAATCATGGTGCTTGTATTTTATTTGACATTTAATGTAATCGGTGCATTTCTGCAAGGAATTCTGGAAATGGGAATTGATCAGTTGTCAAGAATGGCTGAGGTAGGACTGATCGCACTCAATGTAAATGATGCAATCCGAAGTCTTGTGATCGACGGAATCTTTACAGGAGTAGGAAGCGTGCTTAGTTTTCTTCCGATTATTGTTACTTTGTTCTTCTTCCTCTCTATGATGGAAGACAGTGGATATATTGCGCGTGTGGCATTTGTAATGGATAAACTGCTTCGTAAGATCGGTCTTTCCGGTCGAAGCATTGTGCCGATGTTGATCGGATTCGGATGTACAGTTCCGGCAGTTATGGCAACAAGAACATTGACCAGTGAAAGAGATCGTAAGATGACGATCCTTCTGACACCGTTTATGAGCTGTACAGCAAAACTTCCGATTTATGCATTCTTTGTAAGTACATTTTTCCCGGGTAAGGGCGGACTGATCATGTCGGGTCTGTACGTGCTTGGAATTGTAGTTGGAATTTTAATCGCATTCCTTTATCGAGGAACTCTGTTTAAAGGAGAACCGGTACCATTTGTTATGGAACTTCCGAATTATCGTCTGCCAGGTGCGAAGAATGTGGCACAGCTTCTTTGGGAAAAAGCGAAAGATTTCTTACAGAAAGCATTTACAGTTATTCTGATGGCAACGATTGTTGTATGGTTCTTGCAGAGTTTTGACTTGCATCTGAACCTTGTGGAGAATTCAGCAGATAGTATTCTTGCTATGATTGCAGGTGCACTTGTTCCAATCCTTCGTCCGCTTGGACTGGGAGACTGGAGAATCTGTACAGCACTGATCAGTGGATTTATGGCGAAAGAAAGTGTAGTATCAACACTTGAGGTATTGTTTGGTGGAGGAATTGCTTCTGTACTGACTCCTCTGTCAGCCGGTGTCCTGCTTGTATTCAGTCTGCTCTACACACCATGTGTTGCAGCGGTCGCATCAGTAAAGCGTGAGCTTGGTACAAAATGGGCTGTCGGAATGGTATTCTGGCAGTGTCTGATCGCATGGGTTGTGGCAATCATCACGAGAGGAATCGGAATGCTGCTTTTCTAATGGGGAAAGCTGTTACTGTGACAGTAACGCAATGTTTTGGAATAAATCGTCTGGGAATAAATGATAAAATTTATTGACAAAACAGAATTCATTCGTTATAGTAAAAAACGATGTGTCAGTGAGGCAGTTGTTCATGAGACGAACCGAGCCGAAAGATAAATTAAATATATTCCGTGAGGGAGTAGTTCGCATGAAAATGTGATTTGTCAACATACCGGTGAGAAGGCACTTGAACTGATCACCTGGCAAATCTTAAAGAATGAGACTCATGTATGTTTTAAATAAGAGGACGAGTTTGTTATGTCAAGCAGGCAGTTCTCTTATCATAGAACATACGTGGGTCTCTTTGTTTTTATATATTAGGAAAGGACTTTCCTAATATATAAAAAACGCTCCGCTCAGGATGCGCACTGCAATTGTAGCGGAACAGATACAGAAGAAAAAAGAAAAGAGGAGAAACATGGCACTATTTATCGAGCTTTTGTTGATGGGGGTCGGGCTTGCGATGGATGCATTCGCAGTGTCTGTCTGTAAGGGCCTTGGAATGAAGAAGCTGAATAAGAAACAGGCGATAGTGATCGGATTGTATTTTGGAGGGTTCCAGGCATTAATGCCGCTTGTGGGATGGATTCTTGGAATTCAGTTCCAAAAGTATATTACAAGTATTGATCACTGGATCGCATTTATTCTGCTTGGCTTTATCGGTGGGAAAATGATTCTGGAGGCAGTAAAAGAATGGAACGAAGAAGATATTGTTGAAGTAAAAGATCAGCCGTTGGATCATAGAAATATGTTTGTACTTGCCGTTGCGACGAGTATCGATGCGCTGGCAGTCGGAATCACATTTGCATTTCTGGACACACCGATTCTTGAGGCAATTACGATCATCGGAATTACGACAATGATTATTTCTATTGTTGGTGTAGTGATTGGAAATTATTTTGGTGGGAAATATAAACATAAGGCAGAACTGGTTGGTGGAATCATCCTGGTGCTTTTAGGTGTTAGGATTTTGATCCAGCATCTGTCTGGATTAGCATAAAATGAGGTTGAATATAGTATAGCAGAAAGGAAATAAAAGATGAGTGATTTGTTTCAAAGTGTGCCATTTGCAGTGGTACTTTTAATTATTGGATTTGTGTTTCTTGTAAAAGGTGCAGATGCATTTGTTGAGGGGTGTAGCAGTATCGCAAGACGGTATCATGTTCCGTCACTGATCATCGGAATGACGATTGTGGCGATGGGGACGAGCCTTCCGGAGACTGCGGTCAGTGTGACAGCAGCAGTTACGGGAAACAATGCACTTGCAGTCAGTAATGCGGTAGGATCTAATATTTTCAATCTCATGGTTGTAGTCGGAGCCTGCACGCTTTTTACTTCCGTGGCAGTTCAGATTAATACGTTAAAGATTGATTTTCCGATCTCTATTCTGTGTGCGGTATTGCTTCTGATTCTTGGTGCAGCCGGAATGTCACTGGGACATATAGATGGAGTTGTATTTATTATCTTATTCCTGGCGTTTATCCTCTACATGATCCGCTCAGCACAGACATCTCGTGAGAAAAATGTGGAGCCGGGAGTGGAAGAGGAAGAGTATCTTCTGGAAGCGGAGGAGATTCAGGAAATGTCTATGGGAAAGAGTGTGATTTACATTCTTCTCGGCGCAGTAGCGATTGCGGTCGGAAGTGACTGGGTAGTAGACGGTGCCTGTACAGTTGCGGCGGCAATTGGAATCAGTCAGACTCTGATTGGTCTTACTGTAGTTGCATTTGGAACAAGCCTTCCGGAGCTGGTTACATCGATTGTAGCAGCAAAAAAAGGCGAGGTGGATATGGCACTTGGAAATGTGATCGGTTCCAATATCTTTAATATTCTCATGGTGCTTGGTATTGCGGCAGCAATTTCACCGGTCGCATTTTTGACAGAAAATATCATTGATATCGCAGTGCTGATCGTGTTCAGTGTTATTGGATGGATCATGGCATGGACGAAAAGAGAACTTAATAGAAAAGAAGGTATTATCATGTTACTTCTTTATGCAGTGTATGTTGTGTACATTTGTATGAGATAGTTTGTGATAACTCTGAAAAAGGCTTATGTAAAAGGCAAAAAGTACTTGTGCCAATCACATAATCCTATTTTAGTTTCCTATAATTAATGCAAAGTAGCCCCAGTCCCATAAGAGGGATTCGAAACTGTTTTCCAGATATTCATAAATATCCGCTGTTTCATATCCGGTCATTCGTGTAATGATCACAAGATATTGTCTCAACGTTTCGTAAGAAATTTCAGAAACGTTTGCGTCTGTGCCATCCAGCATCCATCTTAAGAAAATGCTGTGGCGGATTGATGCATATTCAAGGGCAATCCATTGCATCTGTACCAGTACATTTTCCAGGTCACTGTCAGGAAGCAGGAGATCGGAGAAAATCTCGTTGCGCAGGAAATTGCGAAGCAGTGGTTCGTAAGGGCTCAAGTATTGTGTGAATTGTTCCCATTGTTCCAGTAAAGTGGATTCGTAAGCTTTAGTATCATCAGGATTTCCAGTACTGTCCGAAAGTGATTCCGATATTTCTTCCGCCAAAGCAAGAATTGGATTCAGAGTATCCTGATAGAGCCCTTCTTTTTGATAGTTTACGGAAAGATCTTGTAACAGTTCGTTACATTCACTGATCAGATCCAAAGGTGGAAGGTCTATATCTGAGATCGCATTTCCAAGTTCTCTCACTGTGCGATCAGAAAAATAATCTTCTAACAGTTCTTTTGTTAATGGCTGATGCTGGTATAATTCCTGAAGAATATAGAAGCTTTCCAAAAGTTCTTCTTCAATTGTTCTGGAAGAATCATCTAAAAGATTGAGTAGTTTTTCACGCAAGAGGAAAAGGACAGAAGTATCTGTATCGCCAGTATCGGACAAAGTGTCTGATACATTTGGAAAATGCAGGGACTTCTGTTTGTTCCACAGGTCAATCACTGCAGGGCAGCAAGGCATCAGCATTTTCTCGTTATGTGTCGGAAAGCGATGTTCCTCTCGTGGAAATGTAGTGCATGTTTCTGATAGGACTTTGTCGCCGTAAGCAACAACAAGGCGGCAGAGCTTCTCAGAGTTAAGGAATGGACAGCGATGATCACTGTCCAGGCCTATCACACGCTGTCCATCTTTTTTAATCGTATAAGCGCTTAAATTTTTCTTTTGTTCAGGTACGGTTTCCGGAGCCTGGAGTTTCTTCCATTTACGGTTCGTATCTGCATCGACGCCAATCTTCCATTCCTGGCAGCAGGTGATCGGACAGCGGTCGGCGATGCAGGTGAACTTAGAATAATAATCAGGTATCAAATAATTAATTTCTGTCATTACGGTCATGGAATTCTGTATGCTGCCCAACATATTTGTATGCCGGACGGATGATCTTACCGGCATTTAACAGTTCTTCCAGACGATGTGCACTCCACCCGGTGATACGCGCAATCGCGAAGAGTGGTGTGAAAAGCTCTTCCGGAATATTCAGCATTGTATAAACAAATCCGCTGTAGAAGTCAACGTTAGCACAGACAGGTTTCAGCATCTTTCTGTGTGTCATGATCTCTTCACCGGCGATTCGTTCTACACGGTCATAAAGAGCAAATTCTTCATCAAGTCCCTTTTCGGAAGCAAGCTTCTGTGCATAGCTTTTCAGAATCTTTTCTCTTGGGTCGGAGATTGTGTAGACGGCATGTCCCATTCCATAGATCAGTCCCGTCTTATCAAAGGCTTTTTTATCAAGAATCAGGCGGAGATACTCACGAATCTCATCTTCGTTAGTCCAGTCTTTGACAGACTTTTTAATATCATCAAACATCCCCTGCGCTTTCAGGTTTGCACCACCATGACGAGGTCCTTTCAGAGAACCGATGGAAGCAGCGATTGCAGAATAAGTATCTGTTCCTGAAGAAGTAACAACGTGAGTAGTGAAAGTAGAGTTGTTACCACCACCATGCTCTGCATGAAGAATCAGTGCAACATCAAGAACCTTGGCTTCTAGTTCTGTATACTGTCCATCCGGACGAAGCATGTACAAAATATTTTCGGCAAGAGAGCGGCCTTTCTCTGGATTACGGATCAGAAGTGTCTCATCTTTACGGAAATGTCTGTATGCATGATAAGAATATACTGCGATCAGTGGAAGCTTTGCAATAAGTTCAAGAGCCTGACGCAGTGCATTTTCAACAGAAATATCTTCCGGGTTCTCATCATATGTATATAAAGTAAGAACACAGCGCTGGAGTGCATTCATGATGTTAGAGCTTGAGGCCTTCATGACAACGTCACGAACAAAACGTCCGCTTAGATCTTCTAATTCAGATAAAACTTTCAGAAAATGCTTTAATTCATCTTTTTTTGGAAGACGTCCGAAAAGGAGCAGGAAAGTTGTTTCCTCAAATCCAAAACGTTTGCCTTTCAGACCGTTGATAAGGTCATTGACATTGATTCCCTGATAGTAAAGTCCACCTTCAGCAGGAATTTTACGTCCGTTTATAACATCAAATCCACAGACATCGGATACTTCAGTCAGTCCGGTAAGAACTCCTCGGCCGGTTGAATCACGAAGTCCGCGCTTTACATCATATTCTTCATAAAGATTCGGATCAATGCGGTGTCCTTTCAAAAGTGTTTTCTCTAAATAGTCCATATCACTGCGCAGATCGTCAGTGTTTGCAATTAATATATCATTTGAATTCATAGCTTTCATCCTCACAATACATATATGTTTTCTAGTGTCTTGATAATGCATTTTAATGTAATTATAAACAGTCGAGGTGAAATTTGCAAGAAATATATATGTATTCTTGCAAAAACATGAAAAAAATCAAGAAAAGCACGCATAAAACAGAATAAAATGAATATTGAATTGTTAGATAACTCAAAAATAAGAATGCTTAAATGAATTTTCTGAATCGTCAGAAAGAAAATGATGTGGCTGTGGTCATACCAGATGCCAAAGCGCAAATCTATTGTAAAAATACAAAAATATGGAGAGATATTTTATTATAAAGTGCTGAAAAATAGGAGAAACAGGTGCATTTATTGACGCATAATAATAAGAAGAGTATAATGTTAAAAAGATAACAATAGGTTGGTATAACCAATTAAAAGAAGGAGGGGGATAATTATGTTATTCCAAATTTATGGCGATGGTGCCGGCTGGCAGCTGTTAGGGTGGGTACTGGTGTTTGCCGGACTTGTTCTTGCAAATGAATTCGCAAGACGTACAAAAATCGGTGGACTGATCTGTTTTGGAGCTATTCCGGCTATACTTACAGTGTATTTTATCGCAATCTATATCTGTGCAGCAAATGGTGCAGAATGGGCACTGAATAACGATACTTATGTAAATATGACAAGTTGGTTCCATTATGCAAAATTGTATGCTGCAACAGCAGGGTGTATTGGTTTTATGATGCTGAAATACAAATGGGGAATTGGTAAGACAGAATGGTTCAAAGTATTCCCGTTTGCAATCGTTGCAATCAATATTCTGATTGCAGTAGTAAGTGATTTTGAATCAGGTATCCGTGGATTCATGGCAATGAAAGAATTCGGTGACCGCTGGTGGCTGTCTTCAGAAAATGTATGGCTCTACGGAGGATGGTGGAACTGGGTGAACGGAATTGCCGGAATCCTGAATATCTTCTGTATGACAGGATGGTGGGGAATCTACACATCCAAGAAACATGATGATATGCTTTGGCCGGATATGACATGGTGCTTCATTATTGCATATGATCTGTGGAATTTTGAGTACACATACAATAACCTGACAACACATGCATTCTACTGTGGTGTTGCATTACTTCTTGCTCCGACATTTGCAAATATGTTCTGGAACAAGGGTGGCTGGATCCAGAATCGCGCGAATACACTGGCACTGTGGTGTATGTTTGCTCAGGTATTCCCATTATTCCAGGATGCAAGCCGTTTCTCAGTAATTCCGGCTCTGTATTCTGACGGATTCATGGATGCAGCAGTAAGACCGACAAGTGCTAATCCAACCATGCAGGGTGTGATCGCGGTAATTGCACTTGCAGCGAATGTGATCTGTCTGGCTGCAATTATTAAGAGAGCAAAACAGCAGAAGAAGAATCCTTATAAGAATGAGATCTTTACAGATCAGAAGGATTATAAGGAAGCAATGGCGAGAGTAGAAGTTTAAATTTGTATTTAGACGTTTGAATTCTGAGTAATGAAGCAAAAACTTTTGTTGGATAAGGGCGTTATGTGGATACTTTATTGCATCGGACACCGGCCCGCTCCTCTTCATCCCTTTGAATGAATGTAACGAAAAAGCCCAAACAGGCATCGTGAGTGATTTCTGTTTGGGCTTTTTCTAACATTCAGAACAAAGTGTATTCAGAACCGCTCCTGCCTTAAAATGTGTCCTCAACAATAAAGTATCCACATCACTTACATTATCCAGAGCAGAAGTGATTGCCGTGGAACAATTCAACACTTAAATACAGAATTTCGGACGAAAGTAAAAAAGGGAATGCTATCGACTGAACCTGAGTCTATCTTCTCGTTTACGTGCATCAAATCAAAACTTGTATGAAGTCTTTCAGATTCGTCCCGTTAAGCAAACACTTCTGTTTGGAATAAAGAAGCGAGGATGGTGCTATATTGTTGAGGACACATATAAGGCAGGAGCGTTCCGAATACACCTTGTTCAGTATGTAACGTAAGAGCCAGACAGGCACCACTCACGGTAACTGTTCTGGCTCTTACGTTACATACTTTCAAGGGGATGAGGTAGAGCGGGCCGGTGTCCGATGCAATATAGCATCATTCTTGCGGCCTTATTCACCACCAAATCCTTTGCTTCAATATGGAGAATCAGACAGACAAATACAAATTTACAATTCATAGTATATCTGATGTTCTCCGTTGATGCAGTCCTGCATGGAGGTTCGGATCCAGGTGACGGCGCCTTGGGTATCCCGGTCTCGGATATAGGTCCAGGTCTTATAATTGCTTCGATATAATTCTTCTATCCCATAGAGTTCACAATAATGTTCCCACATATTAAAAATCGGTGCTCGGAAAGACTGGAAAATAAGTGGAATCAATGTATTTCCGGAAATCAGGGCAAACTCGTGTTGGAATTCATAAGCAGCTTCAATGGCAGTGGTGACATCCTGTGCATCACGGATCTGATTGACGGATTCGAGAAGACGCTGGATGTTTTTGTCGCTGATCGTGTCGATGGCGAGCTGTGCAGCAAGTGTATCAAGCGCAATGCGGACTTCGAAGATGGAACGAATCTCCTGATCACGCATGCGTCCGCCGTTGTAATTCATGATCGCAATCAATGTATCCAGAGTCCCTTTTCTGCGGAAATCTGCTACATAAGTTCCACTGCGGGGTTTTACGGTGAGGAATCCTTTCTTCTCCAGCTCACTGATCCCGCTGTTGACAACCGCACGGCTGACCTGCATCATTTCAGCAAGCTGGCGTTCCGGTGGAAGTTTCTCTCCGACCTGTAGCTTGCCGGAAAGAATCAGATGTTCTAATTGTTCAATAAACAGATCCCTCAGGGAAGGGGAACTGATCTTCTGAAATTCCATAATAAATTCTCCGTTTCGTAAGCGTTATCTTCACAAAGTGTGTTTTGATGAGATGAAAATGTTGAAAATCTCGTAAAAAATAACGTTTATTGTTGATAAGTTTATTATAGGGAAAACAGGCGGTGGATTCAATACTCTATATTTATATCAGACGTGGGAGAGAGTAGGAAATTTGCGGAAAAACTCGTTATATTGAATTGAACTTGAAGGAGAAATCTGTTTGACATATCTAATGTATGATGCTAATATGATTATATGAAAGGTGCTACCGATAGACGGTTAGCCCACATTATGATTAATTAAAAAATAACCGTTCAGTTTGCGAGGCTGGGGCGGTTATTTTTTTGTGTGATTGCATCCTATTGCGTAACCAAGTCCAAAGGCTGTTAAGCATAAGCTGATAACAGCAATCAGACCTTCGAGAGTCAACATTAGCATCCCCTCCTTTAGCAAGATTTCCACAGATAGTCTGGGGATTTCTATGTAAACAGAGGGTCACAGTCCCTCTGGAGAAGGACTAACCGCCTACCGTTATGGTAGCACCCATGTTCTGATTATAACAGTCTGAAACTGTCGGTGCAATATAAAATTGGCAGAGCAGAATCCAGCAACTGTAGAAGAAAATTTTTTGAGTATTTTCCGGTGCCAAA
>OHJC01000392.1_pt1 | contig 26102 bp, 25 predicted proteins | sample 1568461 | NCBI WGS metagenome assembly OHJC01 (sample SAMEA3879535, study PRJEB24766) | human gut metagenome | biome: human-associated habitat; feature: feces | place: USA | collected 1985/1987 | reverse complement strand
CCCCGCCGCTCCGCCGGTATCACGAAGGCGGATCTTCTGGACAAGGGACTGATCGGCCCCGGCTCCGCCGAAAGGCGGGCAACGCTGCAAAGGGAGCTGGGGCTGCCCGCACGGCTGACCGCCAACGGGCTTCTGGAGGCGTTGAATCTCCTGCTGACCCGGGAGGAATTTGACGCCCTGTGAGTTTTTTGCAGGAGGGAGGGCAAACCTCTTGCAATTCCCCTCATGGACGGTTATAATTAAAAATTGCTTTTGCACAATATTACGACATACAAGGAGTGTGAGAAAGATCATGGCCGAGGAAATCAAGACCCCCGAAACGGAGGAGTCCGGCAAAAACTTCATTATCAATTTCATCGACGAGGACATCGCAGAGGGTGGTCAGTTTCAGGGAATGACCGTCCACACCCGTTTCCCGCCGGAGCCTAACGGCTATCTGCACATTGGGCACTGCAAGGCACTGACCATCGACTTCGGCACCGCCGAGCGGTACAACGGACTTTGCAACCTGCGTATGGACGACACCAACCCCACCAAGGAGGACGAGGAGTTCGTAGAGGCCATCAAACAGGACATCCACTGGCTGGGCTTCGACTGGGGCGACCGCTTCTTCTACGGCTCCGACTATTTTGAGGAGGATTACCGTCAGGCGGTGCTGCTCATCAAGAAGGGCTTGGCATACGTCTGCCAGCTGACGCCGGAGGAGTTCAAGGCGAATCGCGGCGACATCGGCATCCCCGCCGTGTCCCCCTACCGCGACCGCCCCATGGAGGAGAGCCTCGACCTGTTCGCCCGTATGCGGGCAGGGGAGTTCCCCAACGGTGCCATGACGCTGCGCGCCAAGATCGACCTTGCCAGCGGCAATTTCAATATGCGCGACCCGGTGATCTACCGTATCAATCACATGAGCCACCACCGGCAGGGCAACAAGTGGTGCATCTACCCCATGTACGACTTTGCCCATCCCATTCAGGACGCGCTGGAGGGCATCACCCACAGCCTGTGCTCTCTGGAGTTTGAGGCGCACCGTCCTCTGTACAACTGGGTCATTGACCACTGCGAGCTGCCCGCCCGTCCCCGCCAGATCGAGTTCGCCCGTCTGGGCATCGACCACACGGTCATGTCCAAGCGGAAGCTCCGCAGACTGGTGGAGGAGCACTATGTCTCCGGCTGGGACGATCCCCGTATGCCCACGCTGTGCGGTCTGCGCCGCCGCGGCTATACCGCCGCCGCCATCCGCAGCTTCTGCGAGCGTATCGGCGTGGCGAAGTCCCCCAACGTCATCGAGTACGGCTTTCTGGAGCACTGTCTGCGGGAGGATCTGAACGCCAATGCCGAGCGCACCATGGCGGTGCTGCACCCCGTGAAGCTGACCGTCACCAACTACCCCGAGGGCAAGAGCGAGACGTTCACCGTGGAGAATAACCCCACCGACCCGGCGCAGGGTACCCATGACATCACCTTCTCCCGCCACCTGTGGATCGAGGAGGACGACTTCATGGAGGTGCCCGTGCCCAAGTATAAGCGTCTGACCCCCGGCGGCTTCGAGTGCCGTCTGAAGGGCGCGTATCTGGTGAAGTGCACCGGCTGCGTCAAGGACGAGAGCGGCAGAGTGACGGAGGTTCTCTGCGAGTACGACCCCCAGTCCAGCGGCGGCGATCCCGCCGACGGGCGGAAGGTCAAGGGTGCCACGCTCCACTGGGTGGACGCCGCCAACTGCATCGACGCGGAGGTGCGGCTGTACGACAACCTGTTTGCCGACGAGCAGCCCGACGGCCCCGACAAGGACTTTTTGGACTGCCTGAACCCGGAGAGCCTGACGGTGCTCACCGGCTGCAAGGTGGAGCCGGAGATGCGTAAGGTGGCGGCGGAGTTCGACAGGAGGGACGACCGCACCGCCGTCAACGCCCCCACGTTCCAGTTCATGCGTATGGGCTACTTCTGCCTGGACAACCGCGACAGCTCCGCGGAGCATCTGGTGTTCAACCGCAGCGTGTCCCTGAAGGACAGCTTCAAGAAATAAACGGAAAAGCAGCGTCTCCGGCCACGCCGGAGACGCTGCTTTTCATCCGAACCACCCTTTTTTCCGCCGGGGTGGCGGCTCCCTCCGCACGGGCTTATCCACCAGAATAATGTCGTCCCCGAATTTCTGCACACACTCCCACGGGATGTAGTAATCCTCGCCCCGCCCGAACAGACCGAAGAACCGGCAGGGGCCGAACACGATCAACGCCTTCACCGCCCCCTCCGGAATGGTCAGCTCCACATCGCCTACGCAGCCCAGCCGGGAACCGTCGCACAGGTTGATGACCTCCTTGCGCCGCAGCTGCGTGAATCTGCACAGCATACGCCTCACCTCTCACTATACGGTATGATGGGCGCAGCCCGTCCCATACCGTCGAATTTCAGAGCTTTGCGCCGCCGGGAATAACCCGCGCACCGGCGGGAAATACTGCCTCTATCAAGGAAAAGGCAGGTGGCGGTATGCGGAGCAGAGTGGAGATCAGCGGTATCAATACGGCGCGGCTGCCTGTGCTGAAAAATGACGAAATGATGGTGCTCCTCCGCCGCGCCAAGGCCGGCGACACATCGGCGCGGGAAAAGCTGATCTGCGGCAATCTGCGTCTGGTGCTGTCGGTGCTCCAGCGATTCGCCGGACGGGGCGAAAGTCCTGACGATCTGTTCCAGGTGGGCTGCATCGGGCTGATGAAGGCGATCGACAATTTCGACGTAAACCAGCCCGTGCGCTTCTCCACCTACGGCGTGCCCATGATCGTGGGGGAGATACGCCGCTACCTGCGGGACAACAGTGCTCTCCGCGTCAGCCGCAGTATGCGCGACACGGCGTACCGCGTGCTGAAGGCGCGGGAGACGCTGCTGGCGGAGACGCAGCGGGAGCCTACGGTGGAGCAGATCGCCCAATATCTGAGCATCCCGCGGGAGGACGTGGTGTTCGCCGTGGACGCCCTCAGCGACCCGGTCAGCCTGTACGAGCCGCTGTACGCCGACAGCGGCGACACGGTCTGTGTCATGGATCAGGTGCGGGACGAGAAAAACACCGACGAGGGCTGGCTGGACCGCATCGCGCTGAAGGACGCCATCTCCCATCTGGACGATCGCCAGCGCAGTATCCTCGCCCTGCGGTTCTGTCAGGGCAAGACCCAGATGGAGGTCAGCACCGAGATCGGCATTTCCCAAGCGCAGGTGTCCCGTCTGGAAAAAAACGCGCTGACCGCCATCAAAAAGAATATGTGAGCCATATCCCCCGGCACCGCCGGGGGATATTTCCCGTCTGTCCGAATTTGGGGAAACGCCCCTTTTCTTTTGGAACGGTTTGGTGTATACTATACGCTGAAAAAATATTTGAGTATATACCGGAGGTATTGCCATGTTTGAAAACCGCCGGGAGATCATGCAGGACGTGTTCCTGACGTATCTGCCCGCCCAACACTTCAAAACCAGCCGATTGACGCTGAACCTCGTCACGGGGCTGGATCGCGCTTCCGCGTCCGCCAACGCACTGCTCCCCGCCGTGCTGCGCCGCGGCACCGTCCGCTGCCCGGATATGGAGAGCCTCTCCGCCGCGCTGGACACCCTCTACGGTGCCAACATCGACTACACCGTCCGCAAAAAGGGCGAGCGTCAGTGCGTGGGCTTTGCCGCCGGATTCATCGACGACGGCTTTACCCCCCACGGCGAGAGGCTGCTGGAGCCGGTGGCGCAGCAGCTGGGCGAGCTGCTGCTGGAGCCTGTCACCCGTGACGGATGCTTCCTCGGCGAGTACGTGGAAAGCGAAAAAGCCAACCTCATCGACGCTATCCGCGCCCTGAAAAACGACAAGCGCGATTGGGCGGACATCCGTCTTATGCAGGAGATGTGCGCCGGGGAGCCGTACAGCGTCCTCCGCCTTGGCGACGAGGAGACCGCCGGAGCCATCACCGCCGATGCGCTTTACCGCCACGGGCAAGAGCTGATGGCGTCCAGCCGCGTGGAGATGATCTACTGCGGCGGCGCGGAGGAGCGTCGCGTGGAGGACGCCGTGCTGTCGGCATTGGCGAAGCTGCCCCGCGGCAGCCAGACGCCGCTGCCGCCGGTGCGCCGCGCAGCGGCACCGGAGACGCCCCGCTGCATCATCGAGACCATGGATGTGACCCAGGGCAAGCTGGCGATGGGCTATCGCTGCACCAGCGACGACTACCCCGCCATGGTGCTGGCAAACCTGATCTTCGGCGGCACCAGCAACTCCAAGCTGTTCCTCAACGTCCGGGAGAAGCACAGCCTCTGCTACTACGCATCCAGCAGCTACGCCCGCAGCAAGGGCATCCTCACCGTATCCAGCGGTGTGGAGGTCACGGACTTCGAGCGGGCGGAGGAGGAGATCGAACGCCAGCTCCACGCCGTCCAGCAGGGGGACTGGGAGGACTGGGAGCAGGAGGGCGCGCTGCAGGCGATCCGCACCTCACTGCTGTCTCTTACGGACTCACAGGGCGCGTTGGAGAACTTCTATCTGGGTCAGATCGCCTCCGGTGCGACGGAAACGCCGGAGGAGCTGGCAGCATCGCTGCAGCAGGTGACGAAGGAGCGCATCGTGGCGGCAGCCCGCACGGTGACGCCCGACACCGTGTACTTCCTGCGCGGAAAGGAGGAGGCATAACATGGATAAGAAGCTGTACCCCCGCATCGGCGAGGAAGTGATACACGTCACACTGGACAACGGACTGCCCGTGTGCATTGTGCCCAAGAGAGGATTTTCCCGCAAATACGCGCTGTTCGCCACCCGCTACGGCGGCATGGATATGCGCTTTCAGCTGAACGGACAGTGGCTGGACACCCCGGCGGGCATCGCCCACTATCTGGAGCATAAAATGTTCGATACCGAGGACGGCAACGCCTTACAGGAGCTGGCGAAGAACGGCGCGGAGCCTAACGCCTTCACGTCCAACGCCATCACCTGCTACTACTTCGACTCCACGGAGAAGTTCTACGAGAATCTGGAGATCCTGCTCTCCTTCGTCTCCATCCCCTACTTCACGGAGGAGAGCGTGGAGAAGGAGCAGGGCATCATCGGTCAGGAGATCGGCATGATCGAGGACAACCCGGAGTGGCAGGTCTATAAGCAGCTGATGCAGTCCCTGTACCGCCACAGCCCCGCCCGCACACCGGTGGCGGGCAGCGTGGAGAGCATCAGCCACATCACCGCCCAGACGCTGTACGACTGCCACAAGGCGTTCTACACCCCCGCCAATATGTGCCTTGTGGTGGTGGGCGACGTGGAGCCGGAGCAGGTGCTGTCCGTTGCCCGCCGCGTCCTGCCTGCGGAGCGCGGCACGGTCATCGACCGGGACTACGGCACGGAGGAGCCTACCGACGCCGCCGCGCCCTACGCGGAAAAGCGCATGGAGGTCTCCATGCCCACGTTCTTGCTGGGCTTCAAGTGCCCGCCCCAGCACGGCGGCGAGGCGCAGCACCGCTTCACCGCCATCGGTGAGCTGGCGTGCGACGTGCTTATGGGCGAGTCCAGCCCTCTGTACGCCCGGCTGTACAGCCAGGGGCTGATCAACGGTTCCTTCGGCTCCGCCTTCGACATTCTCCCCGGCGCGGCATACGTCTACGCCGGCGGCGACAGTAAGGATCCCAAGGCGGTGGCGGAGGCGATCATCGCGGAGGCGCAGCGTCTTGCGTCGGAGGGCGTGGACGGCGACTACTACAAGCGCATCGTCAACGCCAACTTCGGTGCGGCTCTCCGCGGGCTGAACTCCTTCGAGTCCATCGCCGTCTCCATGGCGGAGGGGCACTTCCAGGGCTACGACCCCTACCGCTTCCCGGAGATCTACGACAGCATCACCGTGGAGGACGTGCTGGCGTTCCTCCGTGACAATTTCACCCGGCAGCACATGGCACTGTCGGTGATCGCACCGTCTGAGGAGGTATAACATGGACGTAAGGATTATGACGGACAGCCCCATCCGTTTTCCGGGGCTTTTCGGGGACTGGGCGTTCACCGGCTCGTCCGTGGCGTTCCACATCGGGGGCAAAGCCATCTACTGGTACGGCATCATCATCGCGCTGGGCGTGCTGCTGGCTCTCTGGTTCTGTATGCACCAGAAGGAGAAGTACGGCATCACCGAGGATAACCTCATGGACGCCGTCCTCTGGGGTATCCCTCTGTCCATTGTAGGTGCGCGGCTGTACTACGTGATATTCTATCTGGATCGCTTCCGCCGGGAGGACGGCTCCCTCGACTGGGGCAAGACCGTCGCTATTTGGGACGGCGGACTGGCGATCTACGGCGCGGTGATCGCGGCGTTCCTCGTGGGGCTTTTCCTCAGCCGCAAAAAAGGCTTCAAGCTGGGGGCGATGACCGATCTGGTGGTCATGGGCTTCCTGATCGGGCAGGCGGCGGGACGCTGGGGCAACTTTATGAACCGCGAGGCATTCGGCGGCGCGACGACGCTGCCGTGGCGTATGCAGCTCACCACCGACACCGGCGCGCTGGTGGAGGTGCACCCCACCTTCCTGTACGAGAGCCTTTGGAACGTGGTGGGTCTGCTGCTCATCGTGTTCGTTGTCTCCAGAGCGCGTCGCTTCGACGGCGAGAACACGTGGTTCTACTTCCTCTGGTACGGCTTGGGACGCTTCTGGATCGAGGGTCTGCGTACCGACAGCCTGTACCTCTTTAATTGGACCATCGGCGGGCAGCCTGTCCGCGTCAGTCAGGCACTGAGCCTTGTGATGGTGCTTGTGTCGGCGTTCATGCTTTTCTACAATCTGAAGCTCCACCCCCACACCAGGGAGGAGCTGTATGTAAACATCCGCGCAGCGGAAAAGCCCGATGCCGGAGACGAACCCTCTCAAGAGAAATAGCGGACAGAAAAACAGCACCCACGGCATACGCCGTGGGTGCTGTTTTCTATGTAGCTCAGTGCCGCCGTGCGGTCAGATAGTGGTTGTTGTAGTACGTCTCCGTCAGGGAGGAGATCACCACGCAATGCCCGTTGTAGTAGGAGGACGAGGCGTGGATGAACTGGTCGCCGCCAATGTAGATGCCCACATGGGACGCCACTGCGCCGTAGTCCTGGAAGAACACCAGATCACCGGGCTGCAGATCGCTGCGGGACACCTCCGTGCCGCGGCTCAGCTGGCTGGTGGCACCGTGGGGCAGGCTGACGCCCACCTGCGAGAACACATAGGTGGTAAAGCCGGAGCAGTCGAACCCGCCGGGAGCCGCCCCGCCGTACACGTAGGGCGTGCCCAGATACTGCTGGGCGATGGACACCACGTCGCTGCCGGAGGCAGAGGCGGCGGGCGTCTCCGCCGGCGTTTCCGCCGGCGTCTCGGCAGGCGTCTCCGCCGGCGTCTCGGCGGACTCGTCCGCCGCAGAGATCTTGGCGGGGGAGCAGATCAGCACATACTGGGACGCCACGTATCCGCTGACGCCGTTATAGGTGACGGCGAACCAGCCGCCCGGCTCAATGCCGGTGACGGCGATGACCGTGCCGTTGGACACGGTGGCAAGGGAGCTGCTGCCGCTCTTGGCGGCGGCGCGGATATTCAGAATATCCGCCGTGACCTTGCCCGCGCCGTTCAGACCGCTGGCACTGTCGTAGCGCGTCACGTACTGGGCGATCACATAGCCCCGCTGCCCCTCATAGGAGACGCGGTACCAGTCGCCCTCCACGGCGGTCAGCTCCACCACCGTGCCCTTGTCCAGCGTTTTCAGAATGTCGTTTCCGGTGCCTGCACCGCTACGCATACGCACGCCGGTGCCGGACACCACGCCCAACGCCTGAATGGTCTCGGAGACGGGGGCTTCCTCCTTCGCCTCGTCCTTCTTCTCCGTTTCCGCCTTCTCCTCGGTCTTTGCCTCGGTCTCGGCGGTCTTGGAAGCGGACTTGGCGGACAGGTCGCCGTTGTTCACCGCCGCGTCCTCCGCCGTCTCGGCGTTCTCCTGAGTGGCAAGCACCGCCGCGCCCGCCATGGCGGACAGTCGCGCCGCATCGGGGGAGAGGATGGGGTCGGTCAGCAGCGACGGGGCGGCAGCCACCGTCAGAGGAATGGCCTGGGGCACGCTCACTGTGTTGGCACTGGCACCGCCGGTCAGCACGGCGTCCCCACCGATGACCAGCAGGGAGGCAAGACCGATAGCCAGCGCAGAAAATAGCTTTCTCATAGGCGCACACTTACAGCTTTCCGGCCAGAGCGCGCTCCAGCCAAATGCAGCCCACGTCCATGGCGGCGTACAGGCTGTCCTTCTCGGACTTCTTCACCACCCGGTCACGGGACTTCAGATCGGGGTCGGTCAGCTGCAGCTGCACGGACACGCGCTTTGCCACGTCCATGTCCTTCTCCTTGGCCGTGTCCAGAATTTGCAGCAGCACGATATACTTGTCCGCCATGCTGCCGTAGTAGATGAAATTATCCACCCGGCGCAGGGGGTGATTCTTATAAACAAGCCCTTCGGGCTTCTTGGTATCAGCCATGATTCTACCTCCGGAAAAATTTTGTAACCAAATTGTAACACATTTGGCGGGGGCTGTCAACGCACGAGGGGCAGGAAATAATTAGTCGAACCGCCGCAAACAAAAAAATGACCGCCCGAAGGCGGTCATTTTTGCAATTTTTACAGCTCCAGATAGCTTTTCACCAGCACCTGCAGCAGCTCGTCCCGGTCGATCTTGCAGATCAGCGACCGTGCGGAGTTGTGGTTGGTGATGTAGGTAGGGTCCGCCGACAGGATATAGCCCACGATCTGGTTGATGGGGTCGTACCCCTTTTCCTTGAGAGATTCATAGACGGAGGTCAGGATATAGTGCACCTGCTGCTCCTTATCCTCTGCCGCGTTGAACTTTCTGGTGAACTCGTCCATGTGGGCACCGCCTTTCTCTCAGAATCACCCTTAGTATACGCCTTTTTTCCGCCGCTGTAAAGAGGGAAAAGTGCCGCACGCTGAGAGAAATCTGCGCCTTAGTGCCGCAGCTCCGCGCCGAACCGCTTGGCGATTTTCCGCAGCACACCGGCGGCGACCTCCTCGATCTCGGCGGAGGTCAGCGTTTTCTCCTTGGAGCCGATGGACAGCCGCAGCGTCAGGGACTTTTTCCCGGCGGGCACCTGCTTGCCCCGGTACTCGTCCACGAAGGACACGCCGTGGAGCAGCTCGCTCTTGATGCCGCTCACGGTCTGCACCACGTCCTTCCACTGGACGGAGCCGTCCAGCAGCAGGGAGATGTCGTAGTCGGTCATGGGGTACTCGGTAATGTGGGTGAACGTGTTGGTGCGGGACTTCAGCGGCACCAGAGAATCCTGATCCAGCTGGAAGAGCATCACGTTGAGGTTTTTGATGCCGCACGCCATGGAGACCTTCTTCGCCAGCAGCGCAAGGTCGCCCACCTTCTCCTCACCGCGGTAGATGTTCAGCCACACCACGTTGTCCGCCCAGATGGGCTTTTCCTCCTGCCGGAAGGTCAGCGTCTCCATGTGCACGTACCGCGCCATCATCTCCACCACGCCCTTGACCCTCCGGAACAGGGCGGTGATGTCCTTGTCGGTGGAGGCAAAGGCACCGGCGACGTTCTTCCGCTGGGAGGGCAGCTTCTCCCGTGCATCGTAGGGGGCGGTGTAGTTCTCGTCCCGGAACACCTGCGCCGTCTCGAAGATGGCGAAGTCGTTGAAGTACCGCTCGTTCTTCACCACCGCTTTGCACAGGTTGGGCAGCAGGGAGGAGCGCACGAACCGCTCCGCCGGGGACGGCGGCGTGGACAGGGACAGGATCCCCTCGGTGCTCTGCAAAACGGCGTTGACGAACTGCTCGTCCATCCACGGATAGGTGAAGATCTCCTGCATCCCGCAGCGGATGGCGAGGTACTCCTTGATGCGCCGCTCCAGATCCTTGTCCAGCTGGTTGATGGCACCGTCGAAGGTGGTGGTGATAGGCTCCGCCTCGAAGTTCTCGTAGCCGTACATCCGGGCGACCTCCTCCATGATGTCCGCCTGAATGGATACGTCGCCGGTGGAACGCCACGTGGGCACCACAAGGTGCATATTGTCGCCCTCAAAGCTGACCGTATAGCCCAGAAGCTCTAACTTGTGCTTGATCTCCTCCGGCAGCAGACGCTTCCCCAGCCGGCGTTCCAGCCAGCTGAGAGCCACATCGATCTCCGCCTGCTTCAAGTGGGTGGGATATTCGTCCACCAGCCCCGTGACCTTCATCTCCGGATACAGCTGGGACAGCAGCTGTATGGACAGGTCAAACGCCTGGTCGCAGCGTTCCGGGTCGATGGCCTTTTCGTACCGTGCGGACGCCTCCGTGCGGTTGTCGTACCGCAGAGCCGTGCGGCGGATGCCCTTGGCGTCGAAGTTGGCGACCTCAAGGATCACCTTGTCCGTCTCCGGCAGGATGGAGTCCTTGGCACCGCCCATAACGCCTGCCAGACCCACCACGCCCGCGTCGTCGGCAATCACCAGATCGTCGGCGGTGAGAGCCAGCTCCTTGCCGTTGAGAAGCAGCAGCTTTTCGCCCTCACCGGCGCGGCGCACGATGATGTGACCGGCGATGTGGTCGGAGTCGAAGGCGTGGGTGGGCTGCCCGGTGGCAAGCATCACGTAGTTGGTGATGTCCACCAGCGCGTTGATGGGGCGCATACCCACGCGCCAGATACGGCTCTGCATCTCATAGGGCGCGGGCTTCACACTGAGCCCCTCGATCTGGGCGGACAGATACCGGGGACACCGCTCCGTGTCCTCTACGGTGACGCGGAACCCGGCGGTGTTCTCCACGTTCCGGTCGAAGTGGGGGAACGCCTTCATGGGCAGGTCGTACAGTGCCGCGATCTCGCGGGCGATGCCGTAGTGACCCCACAGGTCGGGGCGGTTGGTCATGGACTTGTTGTCGATCTCCAGAATGATGTCGTTCAGATCCAGCGCGTCGGCAAGGGGCGTACCGGCGGGCGCGTCAAAATCGCTCAGATCGAGGATGTGCGCCTCCTCCTTGGTGGGGAACAGATCGGCAAGGCCGATCTCCGCCGCGCCGCAGATCATGCCGTAGCTCTCCACGCCCCGCAGCTTGCTCTGCTTGATCTCCACCGGCTCGCCCTCGCCGTGCCAGCGGCACATGGCACCGGGCAGAGCCACGGCGACCTTCATGCCCGCCCGGAGGTTGGTGCCGCCGCAGACGATGTCCTTCACCTCGCCGCCGATGTCGGTCTTGCAGACCTTCAGCTTGTCGGCGTTGGGGTGCTGCTCCACGGCGTTGATAACGCCCACCGCCATGTGCTCAAATTGCTTCGCCAGCTCCACGGCGTCCTCCACCTCCACGGTGGACATGGTCAGATCGTAAGCCAGCCTTTTCAGATCGGCGTCCGCCGGAAGCTGCACGTAATCACGGATCCAATTCAAAGATACTTTCATTTCGATAGCCCTCCCTCATCAACGGAACTGGTTCAAAAACCGCAGGTCTGCGCTGTGGAACAGCCGGACGTCGTCCACGCCGTAGCGCATCATCACCAGACGGTCAAGACCGATGTTGACATAGAAGCCGGTGTACTCGTTGGGGTCAAGACCGGCGGCCTTCAGTACGTTGGGATGGGGCGTACCGCCGGGCATGACCTCGATCCAGCCCACGTGCTTGCACACGCTGCACCCCTTGCCGCCGCAGACGAGGCAGCCCATGTCGATCTCAAACCCCGGCTCCACGAAGGGGAAGAAGCCGGCGCGCATCCGCACCGGGACGTCCCGACCGAACACCTTGCTCAAAATGCTCTTGATCATCACCTTGCCGGAGGCAAAGGTGAAGTCCTTGTCCACGATCAACGCCTCATACTGGAAGAACGCCCGCTCGTGCCGTGCGTCCGTCGTCTCGTTGCGGTACACCTTGCCGGGGTACACGAAGCGGTAGGGTGCCTTGTGGGTCTGCATATACCGCACGGAGCCGCCGGTCAGATGGGGGCGCAGGCACAGCTTGTCCCAGCACTCGCCCTTGTCGTGCCCTGCCAGCCAGTAGGTGTCCATGCTCTCGCGGGCGGGGTGGTTGGGGGGGAAGTTCAGATTGTCAAAGCCGTACAGCTCGCTGGTGATGTCGTCCTCCTCAAAGATCTCAAAGCCCATGGAGCGGAAGGCGTCGTTCAGATCGTAGCACATCTGGGTGATGGGGTGCAGCCCGCCGCCCAGCGGCAGCGTGCCCGGCACGGAGATGTCGAAATCGGGATCCACCTCGCTGGCCTTCATTTTCAGCTCATCCCGCCGCGCATCCAGCAGCGCGGACAGCTGCCCCTTCACCTGATTGACCGCCTTGCCCATCTCCGGGCGCAGTGCCGCGTCCAGCTTGGGCAGCTCCTTCATCAGCTCCGTCAGGCTGCCCTGTTTGCCCAGCAGCGAGGCCTTGATGTCCTGCAATTCCGTCTCGCTGGCGACGGCCTCAATGCGCTGCCTGCCCTCTGCCAGCAGCTTTTCCAGTTTCTCTTTCATAGTGTATCGCGTCCTCCTTTTGCGAGTTGTTAATTGGAACGGGGAGCCGTGCAATAAAAAACACCCTCCGTCCCATCACTTGGGACGAAAGGCGAACTTCCGTGGTACCACCCAGCTTCGCGGACAGCGTCCGCGCACTCGTTTCCCCATAACGGAGGCTGACCCGTCCGCGCATTTCCTCGCGGCAGCTCCCGGGCGAACACTGCGGTACATCCCAAGTCGGCTTGCAGCCGGTGGCCGACTCTCTCTGCCGGATGTGCGTGGTGCAGATTTTCCCGTTCACAGCTTTTTCTCTCGATTTAGCTTCGATGGATAACTTATACCACAATAAAAGAAAACTTGCAAGCACTTTTTTCATCCTGCGATACGAAAAAAGCACCTTTTACGATTGACAAGTGTGCTATACTGTACAAAAAAGCGAGAGGAGCCACCGCCATGGAGCTGATCGACAGAGAATTTGTCCGCCGCGCCCTGCCTGCCCGTCCCGCCGACGGGCACAAGGGCACCTTCGGCAAGGTGTGCCTTCTGGGCGGCAGCGTGGGCTACACCGGCGCACCGGTGCTCTGCGCCGGGGCAGCCGTCCGCAGCGGCTGCGGACTGGTCTATCTGGGGGTGCCGGAGTGCGTCTGGCAAATCGCTGCCGCCAAGTGCCTGTGCGCCATGCCCTTCCCCTTACCGGAAAAGGACGGTGCCCTCGCCCTCAGCGGCGAGGCGGACTTCCGCCGCCGCGCCGAGGGCTGTGACGCCGTGGCGATTGGCTGCGGCATGGGGCGCAGCGCGGACAGCGACGCCTTGACCCGCCGCCTGCTGACGCTGCCCCAGCCCCTTGTGCTGGACGCGGACGGCATAAACGCGCTGTCCGGGCATATAGATACACTGTCCTGCCGCCGCGGCCTCACCACGGTGCTGACACCCCATGACGGCGAGCTGGCGCGTATCGGCGGAGACATGACCGCCCCCCGTGAGTCGTCCGCCGCCGCCTTTGCCGCCCGGCACGGCGTCTGCCTTGTCCGCAAGGGGCACCGCACCGTCATTGCCGCCCCGGACGGGCGTCTGGCGGTGAACACCACCGGCAGCGACGGCATGGCGAAGGGCGGCAGCGGCGACGTGCTCACCGGGCTGCTGACCGGACTGCTGGCGCAGGGCGTGGAGCCGTTCGCGGCGTGCTGCTGCGCCGTATGGCTCCACGGCCGGGCGGGCGATCTGGCGGCGGAGGAAAAAGGGCACCGGGGCATGACCCCTGCGGATATGATAGAGAAGCTGCCCTACGCGCTGAAAGAGGTGGAATAGGGGACACAAAGCCTTCCTGAAAAGGAGGGAGCAAGTGTGAAAAAGAGCATTTTACCGCTGCTGCTCTGCGCCGTGCTGCTGTGCGGCTGCGGCGAAAAACCGCTGGCGGTGCAGGAGCAGTACCGCACAGTGCTGTCGGCGGACATGGAGGCGGAGGTGGTCAGCCACACGGCGAGCGACGACCGCGCCTTCACCCTGACGTGCCGCTATGACCGGGCGGGACAGTCCGTCACCACGGTCACGTCACCGTCGGAGCTGAAGGGGCTGACCGCCGTGCTGGTGGACGGAGAGCTGTCGCTGAAAAGCAACGGTCAGCTTCTCCCGGCGGGGGACAGCACCGATGTCTGTCCCGCCAACTGCCTTCCGTATCTGCTGGAGGCACTGGCGGAGGGCTATCTGACCGAGCAGGGGCGCGAGACGCTGGAGGACACGCCCTGCCTTCGCCTGACGGTGCAGACCACCGGGCGCAGCGGCGCGCAGGTGCTGTGCACCGTCTGGCTGGACGAGGGCACTCTCATTCCCCGCTACGCGGAGTTTTCACAGAACGGACAAGTGGTGCTGACGGCGCGGATGCGTTCCTTTGCCTGCACCACGGAGGATACACCATCGGAGGGATAACAATGGAGTCAACACTAAAGAGAACATGGGCGGAGATCGATCTGGATGCGCTGTCGTACAACTACCGCGTCCTGCGTGACCACGTGGGCGCGGACGTGAAGTTTCTGGGCGTGGTAAAGGCGGACGCCTACGGCCACGGTGCCGTGCAGGTCAGCCGCACGTTACAGGAGCTGGGCGCGGACTATCTGGCGGTGTCCAGCATCGACGAGGCGGCGGAGCTGCGCTGCAACGGCATCACCATGCCCATTCTGATCCTGGGACATACGCCCCGGGAGCAGGTGGGACGCCTTATGGATCTGCACATCACCCAGGCGGTGTCCTGTCAGGCGAAGGCACTGGAATACAGCGAGGAGGCGGTGCGCCACGGCGGCGAGCTGACGGTGCACATCAAGGTGGACACCGGCATGTCCCGTCTGGGCTACCTCGTCTCCGGCAGGCACTTCGCCACCGGCGCGGCGGCCATCTGCGCCGCCTGCGCCCTGCCGGGTCTGCGGGCGGAGGGCATCTTCACCCACTTCGCCGTGGCGGACGAGCCGGACGGCGGCAGCCGCGCCTACACACAGGAGCAGCTGTCCCTCTTCTGCCGCGTCATCGACGCGGTGGAGGCGCAGCGCGGTCAACGCTTCGCCCTCCGCCACTGCGCCAACTCCGGCGGCGTGGCGTCCTACCCGGATAGCTTCATGGACATGGTGCGCCCCGGCATCCTCTTGTACGGCGGCGGCGAGCTGGCGTCGCAGCTGGGTCTGCGCCCGGTGATGACGCTCAAAACCACCGTCAGCACCATCAAGACCTATGAGCCGGGTACCGACATCAGCTACGGGCGGCGGTATACCACGCCCCGCGTCACCCGCATGGGCGTGGTGCCCTACGGCTACGCCGACGGCTTCTTCCGCTGCCTGTCGGATCGCTGCGCCCTTGTGACGGAGCACGGCGCAGCCCCCCAGCGGGGACGCATCTGCATGGATATGTCCATGATCGACCTGACGGAGCTGCCGCAGGTGCAGGTGGGGGACGAGGTGGAGGTGTTCGGCAAGCGTCAGCGAGTGGATACGCTGGCGACGGCGGCGGGCACCATCCCCTACGAGCTGACCTGCGCCGTCAGCCGCCGTGTGCCCCGCGTGTACTACAAGGCGGGGCAGGAGATCGACAAGGAGCTTCTTCTTCGGTTCTGACACCCCTTATCCCGCAGACGCATAGGATAGACCGGGCGGGACAAAAGGAATTTGCGCCCTGCGGGGGCGTATAAATCCTGCCGCTGCGGGAACAATGGAAGTGACCTGAGGACATATCCCTCCGGTACTTCTTGCCTCGGAGTGTGAACTGTGTGGATACGACTGTCAGACGCGGCGACATTTACTATGCCGATCTCAGCCCGGTGGTGGGCAGCGAGCAGGGAGGCGTGCGCCCGGTGCTCATCGTGCAGAACGATACCGGCAACCGCCACAGCCCCACCGTGATCGCCGCCGCCATCACCTCCCAGCTGGGCAAGGCGAAGCTGCCCACCCATATTGCGCTGGCGGCGCAGGGCAGCGGTCTGCCCAAGGATTCCGTCATCCTGCTGGAGCAGATCCGCACGCTGGATAAAAAGCGTCTGCGGGAGCGGATGGGTCGTGTGGACGGTGCGGTGATGGAAAAGGTGGATGCCGCCATCGCCGTCAGCTTCGGGCTGACGGGCAGCCATCTCGTGTGACGATATGGCATTTGACATGAGGAAAGCGGTTCGCGCATACCCTTACGGTGTGAGCGGGCCGCTTTTTTTGTGGGAGGAGGTGATGGGCGGTGGAATATCCCGTCTGCCTGCGGGGCAGCCGCGTGGGTACGCTGTGCGTCCGCCCCGCGCCGGAGTCCGTGGAGCTTCGCGCCGCCTGCGCCGCCGTGCCCCGGGGGCTGTACCGCCTGTACCTGTGCGGCAGCGGGGGAGAGGTGCTCCTGGGCGTCACGGAGGACGGCGCGCTTCGCCGCCGCTTCTCCCGTGAGCTGCTGTCTCCCGCCGGCGACGTCCTCCGCGGCGAGCTGCGCGTCTGCGCGGAGGACGCACCGCCGCGTCCCGGCTTCCTCTCCCGCCTGCCGCCCTCGGCGCGCCTGACGCGCCGTGAGGGCTGCACGGAGGTGACGCTGCCCTTCCGGGCGGGGGACGTTTTCCCGCTGCCGGAGCTGTTTTGCTTCGCGCTGCCGGGGCAGGACACCGTGCGCTACCTCTTCGACGGCGCGGGCCGCCCCGTTATGCCGAAAATTTGAAAAAACACTACCACATCTTGTGGAAATGTGCTATAATACCTCCGACTATGTGGTTTGCCACAGGAATCAGGAGGGTTAAGAGAGATGAGATGCCCCTATTGCGGTTATAAAGAGAGCAAGGTCGTGGACTCCCGCCCTGCCGAGGAGGGCAGCAGCATCCGCCGCCGCCGCGAATGTCTCCAATGCGAAAAACGCTTCACCACCTACGAGACGGTGGAGAGCCTGCCCATGGTGGTCATCAAGAAGGACGGCTCCCGCCAGAGCTTCGACCGGAACAAGGTGCTGCGGGGTATCCAACGCTCCTGCGAAAAGCGTCCCGTGCCCGTGGCGGACATGGAGCACATGGCGATGGAGATCGAGCAGGAGCTGCAAAACTCTCTGGAGCGTGAGGTCAGCACCGTGGCGATCGGCGAAAAGGTCATGGAGAAGCTGAAGAAGGCGGACGAGGTCGCCTATGTCCGCTTCGCCTCCGTCTACCGCCAGTTCAAGGACATCAACACCTTCATGTCCGAGCTGAACAAGCTCCTCAGCGAGAAATAAGCTAAAAAATATTCTTCGCGCTGATCTGCTGTGTCTCGGCGATGAGCCGGAACTGATGGCGCAGCTCCGCCAGCACCGGGTACATATCCTCCGTGCTGTTCTGGCGGCACAGAGCCAAAGCCTGCGCCAGCAGCGACTCCGCCTCGTCCAGCTCCGTGTGGCTCACCACGATGTGCATATACCCCTGCACCTCCTGCCACATATCCCACAGCCGCTCCAGCGCGACGCTGCCGTTGCCGCCGCCATCCAGTGCGGCGGTCACGCCGTCCAGCGCGTCCGCCCATTCCTCACAGCGATCCGTGACCCACGCGGCGTTCCACAGGGTAAAGACCAGCACCGCTGCCAGCACCCCTATGGGTAAGCGAACGGCCTTCATCGCGCCGCCTCCTTTTTCAGACACACCACGGTGCCCTGCTGATCCACGGACAGCAGGAACACATCCTCGCTGTGCCCGACGCCCTGCCGCCGCAGCTCCTGCTGCAACCACCGTTCGTCCCGTCCCGCCTGCCGGAGATTGCCCATCAGCACCCGTCCGTCGTTGATGACGACTGTGGGCAGGAACACGTCGTCCTGCACGTCCAGCCCCAGCTGCTCCGGCGTCGCCGGCTGCCTGTCGCTGCGTACCAGCACGGACAGCCGCCCGTTCGTCTCCAGCACGGCGTACTTCACGTCGTCCAGATCGGTGATTCCCTGTCCCCGCAGCTGCTCCAGCAGCTCGTCCAGCGTCAGCCGGTTGCGGCGCATGGTTTCCTGCCGCAGCTTGCCGTCGAAGATCACCAACGCCGGCGTGCCGCACACCAGCTCCCGGAAACGCACGTTCCGCAGGCTGATGGCACTGAACAGCGTGGACAGTGCGATCAGCGTGATAATGGGTATCACCCCGTTGAACAGCGGCAGGGCGAAGTCCTGCATGGGCACCGACGCCAGATCGGAGATCAGCAGCGTCAGCACCAGCTCGATGGGCTCCAGTTCGCCGATCTGCCGCTTACCGCTGAGGCGCAGTCCCGCGATCAGCAGCAAATAGAGTATCACCGTGCGGAAAAAGGCAGTTGCCATAAAAACACCCCTTCGGAAACTTGTATTCCGAGGAAGTATGCCCCAACGCGGGGAAAATATGTCGGAGGAAGATCTCTTATGTGTGGTATCGTAGGATACGTAGGAACGCAGCAGGCGGCCCCCCTGCTGCTGGACGGTCTGCGCCGTCTGGAATACCGGGGCTACGACTCCGCCGGCATGGCGGTCTGCGGCGGGGGAGGGCTACAGGTGCGTAAGGCTCCCGGCCGTCTGAAGGTCTTGGAGGAGCGCGTCCACGGCGGAGCCGACCTGAATGGCACCGTGGGCATCGGACATACCCGCTGGGCGACCCATGGTGAGCCCAACGAGATCAACGCCCATCCCCAGACCAGCGGCGACGGCAAGTTCGCCGTGGTGCACAACGGCATCATCGAGAACTACGCCCCCTTGAAGCAGGAGCTTATCCGGCAGGGCTGCACCTTCGTCTCCGAGACGGACACCGAGGTGGTGGCGGAGCTCCTTGCCTACGGCTACCGCCAGTGCGGCGACGTGTTCGAAGCGGTGAACCGTATGCTCTCCAAGGTGGAGGGCACCTACGCGCTGGGCATCCTCTGCGCCGACACGCCGGATCGCATCATCGCCGCCCGGAAGGACGCGCCGCTGCTGCTGGGCTTCGGTCAAGGGGAGAACTTTCTGGCGTCCGACGTGACGGCACTCCTGTGCCACACCCGGGACGTGGTGTATATGGACGACGGGGAGCTGGCGATCATCACCGCCGGCGGCGTCCGCATCTACGATGAACGCCGCCGCCCCATCGAGAAGGGGCACCACCACATCGACTGGGACGTGGACGCCGCCGAAAAGGGCGGCTACGACCACTTCATGCTCAAGGAGATCTACGAGCAGCCCGCCGCCGTGCGCCGCGCCGTCACCGGGCGCATCCGGGACGGCAGGGTGGTTCTCAGCGACCTGACCATGACCGACCGCGACATCCGCGCCATCGGGCGCATCTGCATCGTCGCCTGCGGCTCCAGCTACCACGTGGGCATGGTGGGCAAATACGCTCTGGAGCGTATGCTCCGCCGCCCTGTGGAGGTCTGCCTCGCCTCCGAGTTCCGTTACAGCGACCCGCTGGTGGGGGACGGCGACCTTGTCATCGTCATCAGCCAGTCCGGCGAAACGCTGGACACCATGGCGGCACTCCGGGAGGCGAAGAAGCGCGGTGCCCGCGTGCTGGGCATCGTCAACGTGGTGGGCTCCTCCATTGCCCGCGAGAGCGACGACGTGCTCTACACGTGGGCGGGGCCCGAGATCGCCGTGGCGACCACCAAGGCGTACAGCACCCAGATGGCGGTGCTGCACCTGCTGGGGTTGTACTTCGGCGACGTTATGGGTACGCTGGACTATGAGACGTACTCCGCCATGGTGCGCGGTCTGGAATCTCTGCCTACCCAGATGGAGGAGGTGCTCTCCCGCACGGAGCCGATCCGTGAGGCCGCCAAATGGCTGGCAGGGGAGGAGGACGTGTTCTTCCTGGGGCGCAATCTGGACTACGCCCTGTCGCTGGAGGGCAGCCTCAAGCTGAAGGAGATCTCCTACATCCACTCCGAGGCATATGCCTCCGGCGAGCTGAAGCACGGCACCATCTCCCTGATCCGCGAGGGTACGCCGGTGGTGGCGGTGGCGACGTACCTGCCCCTGCTGGACAAGGCGTTCAGCAACGTGGTGGAGGTGCAGGCGCGGGGTGCCAAGGTGCTGGCGCTGACCACCGAGAGCGGCGCGCCGCTGCTCCACAAGCGCGTGGACGCGGTGCTCACCGTGCCGGAGACGGAGGCGATGCTCCTGCCCCAGCTGGGCGTCATCCCCCTGCAATTACTGTCCTATTACACCGCCTTGGAGCGCGGCTGCGACATTGACAAGCCCCGCAATCTGGCGAAATCCGTCACCGTGGAATAAGAAAACCGGGAGGGAAACGGACAAAAACCGTTTCCCCCCTTTCTTTTTTCCCGCCGGTATGCTATACTCATAAATCGATTGAACAAGGAAAGGGCGTGTATTCCATGCACGAGGAGCTGATCCGCCGGCTCAACGAAACAAAAACCATGTCCATTGTGGGTATGTGTAAGAACGCAGGCAAGACCACCATGCTCAACTGGCTGCTCACCGGCGGCCACCTGCGGGGCACGCTGGGTCTTACGTCCATCGGCAGAGACGGAGAGTCCACCGATGTGGTCACCGGCACGGAGAAGCCCGGCATCTTCGTCCGGGAGGGCACCCTCATCGCCACCGCAAAGGATATGCTGCGTCTGGGCGACGTGACCAAGGAGATACTGATGACCACCGGCATCCCCACACCGCTGGGGGAGGTCATCATCCTCCGCGCCCGCAGTGCCGGCTATGTCCAGCTGGCGGGGCCCTCCATCACCACCCAGCTTCGCTCCGTGTCCGATAGCTTTTTCTCTCTGGGCGCGGACATCTCCGTGATCGACGGCGCGCTGGGGCGCAAGAGCCTCGGTGCCCGCGCCGTGGCGGATGGCGTCATTCTCTGCACCGGAGCCAGCTACAACGCCAGCATGGAGAAGGTCATCGCCGACACGGTGCATATCTACCGTCTGATGAATCTGCCCAAGGCGGAGGTGCTTCCGCCGGAGGCAACCGACGGTCTGGAAAGCTGCATCAAGGCGCATGGAGCCGCCCTTGTCACCGGCGCGCTCACCGATGCTGCGGTGGTGCCCCTGCTCCGCAGCGGCGTGCTGAGGAAATGCCGTCTTGTGGTCAAGGATCCCAGCAAGGTGCTCCTCAGTGCCGATACGCTGGACAAGCTCACCGTGCGGGACGTAGCTCTGGAAACGGAGGACGCCGCCCGTACCCTGTGCGTCACCGTCAACCCTGTCTCCGCCTACGGCTGGAAGTTCGACAAGGACGAATTTCTCTGCCGTATGCGTGAAGCGGTGGACGTACCTGTTATCAACGTGAAGGAGGAACTGGCATGATCTCGATCAAATTTGAAGAGCGGGAAAAGATCGGACTGCAATACGCATTGGAGACGCTGCACGGCTGCTCTCCCTTCGGGCAGGAGCGTGTGCGCCGCCTGCGGTTCTACGCCCCGGAGGAGCGGGCGGAGCTGGAGGAGGAGCTGTACAACGTGGAGCAGGCGGCGAACGCCGCCGGCGAATTGAAGGACGACTATAACCGTCTGATGACCGGCCTGTGCCAGATGAAGGACATCCGCAACTCTCTCCGCCGCTGCGCGGAGGGGGAGACGCCCGACCACGTGGAGCTGTTCGAGATCAAGGGCTACCTCCAGCGTCTGGAGGGCATCCGCCCCCTGTTCGAGCGCATCACCGCCGTCACCCGCTTCAAGGGCATGGCGTTCCACGATGTCACCGCCGCACTGGCGATTTTGGATCCGGACGGCACCGGCAGCCGCGGCTTCTACATCCCCGACAGTGCGACCCCCAAGCTCAAGGAGATCCGCAATGCCAAAAAGACCGTGGAGGAACGCCTCTTCCACGCCCAGACCGACGCGGAAAAGGACGATCTGCGCCTACAGCGCACCCGTCTGTGCGGCGAGGAGGACGCGGAGGAGATGCACGTCCGCAAGCGCATGGGCGCAGCCCTCGCCCCCATGGTGCCCGACCTGCTGTCCGACGCGGAGACGGCGGGACGCCTCGACTTCATCATCCAGAAGGCTCTGTTCGCCGTGCGCTACGGCGGCGTCCGCCCGGAGCTGACCGACGGTGATCTGGAGCTGACCGACATGATCAACCCGGAGCTATGCGATCTGCTGGAGGAGCAGGGTCGCCGCTTCGTCCCCGTCTCCATCTCCCTCACGGCGGGAGCTACCGTTATCACCGGTGCCAACATGGGCGGTAAGTCCGTGGCGATGAAGACCGTGGCACTGAACGTCCTGCTGCTGCAGGCGGGCTTCCTTGTCTGCGCGAAAAAAGCCCGTATGCCCCTGTTCCACAGCGTCAAAATGCTCTTTGACGACCTCCAGTCCATCCAATCCGGACTCTCCGGCTTCGGCTCCGAGATCGTCCAATTCCAGAAGGCACTGACCGAGGTGGAGCAGGGCTACTCCCTGTTCCTGCTGGACGAGTTCGCCCGCGGCACCAACCCCGACGAGGGCGCGGTCATCGTGCAGGCGGTCACCCGCTATCTCAACCACGTGAACGCCGTCTCCCTCCTGACCACCCACTACGACAAGGTGGCGGAGTACGCCCGCACCCACTACCAGATCATCGGACTGCGGGACATCGACCCGGAGGCGATCCGCCGCGAGCTGGCGGTCACCAGCGAGGACGGCGTGGCGGTCGCCCGCCACATGAACTACGGTCTCTACCGCGTGGAGGGTAAGTCCGACTGCCCCCGTGACGCGCTGAATATCTGCCGTATGCTCTCCCTCAAGCCGGAGATCCTCTCCATGATCGAGGAAAACTACTGATCCTACCCCACAGAGGAGGGCGGCGTCTGCGCCGCCCTCCTTTTTTGCCCCAAAACAGGGATTCCGGCGCGAAAACCCGTCCTTTTCCCCGTTTTTGCAAGCCTACCTCTCCGCCTGTTTCTTTTCGGGAAAAATACCAAATTCCGGGCTGGAATTTATTCGTATCGCACAAAAAAATTATTGTCTTTTCTGTCACAATGTCACTTGACAAACCCGCTGAAAAAGGTATAATTTGAAAGTAGAATTTCATAATATCAGTCAATAGAGGCGCGGAGAGCAGGGTACTGTGTTTTTGGGGACAGGCCCCCGTCAGGGGCACAGGAAGGGGCTTTCCGCCGAAGGTCGCGTGCAGGTCTGAACGCACGGGGCCTGGCAGCGTGGTGTAAGCGGCGTTGCTGTCATGTAGTGATACATGGAGCGCTATTGGTCAACGACCTTGACCGATAGTGCTTTTTTCATACCCAAAAGAAGTACCAAGGCCAGATCTGGTATTTGGAATGCACGTCCAAAATTTTGAAGGAGGAAAAACTTATGGAAAAGATGACATCTCTGCTTCGCCTGCGTATGAGTGCGAAGGACGCCCACTACGGCGGCAACCTGGTGGACGGTGCCCACATGGTTCACCTGTTCGGCGACGTGGCTACCGAGCTGCTGATCAAGTGCGACGGTGACGAGGGTCTGTTCTGCGCTTACGACAACGTGGAGTTCCTGGCACCCGTCTATGCCGGCGACTACATCGAGGCGTACGGCGAGATCGAGAAGATCGGCAACACCTCCCGCACCATGAAGTTCGAGGCCCGCAAGGTCATCGTCTCCCGCCCCGACATCAGTGCTTCCGCCGCTGACGTTCTGGCCGAGCCCGTGGTGGTCTGCCGTGCCCATGGTACCTGCGTCACCCCCAAGGACTGCCAGCGCAACAAGATCGAGAAGTAAGGGAGTGTAATGATGGAAAAGCTCATTATTACCGCCGCTATCTGCGGTGCCGAGGTCACCAAGGCCTCCAACCCCGCCGTTCCCTACACCGTTGAGGAGATGGTGCGCGAGGCGAAGTCCGCCTACGAGGCCGGTGCCGCCATCCTGCACATCCACGTCCGCAACGACGATGGTACCCCCACCCAGGATCGCGAGCGTTTCCGCGTGGTGATGGATGCCATCCGCAAGGAGCTGCCCGACGTCATTATGATCCCCTCCACCGGCGGTGCCACCGGCATGAGCCCCGAGGAGCGTCTGCAGCCCACAGAGCTGTTCCCCGAGATGGCTACCCTCGACTGCGGTACCTGCAACTTCGGCGACGAGATCTTCGACAACACCATGCCCACCATGCGTGCCTTCGGCAAGCGTATGCTGGCGAACAGCATCAAGCCCGAGTATGAGTGCTTCGAGATCGGTCATCTGGATACCATCCTGACCATGGCGAAGAAGGGCGAGGTTCCCGGTGCTCCCATGCAGTTCAACTTCGTGCTGGGCGTCAACGGCTGTACCCCCGCCACCATCCCCAACCTGTGCCATCTGGTGAGCCAGATCCCCGCCGGCTCCACCTGGACCGTCACCGGCGTGGGCAAGTCCGCCTGGACTATGGCGGCTGCCGGTATCGCCATGGGCGGCAACGTCCGCGTGGGCTTCGAGGATAACGTCTATCTGGGCAAGGGCCAGAAGGCCGGCTCCAACGGCGAGCTGGTGGCGAAGGTCGTCCGCATGGCGAAGGAGCTGGGACGCGAGATCGCTACCTCTGCCGAGGCGCGTGAGATCCTGTCCCTCAAGCCCCTGAAGTAAGCTTCACATACACTGACATATAATTTTTAGGAGGAAACTAAAATGGCTGAACTGAAAGGCAACAAGTACGGTACCCACCGCGTTATCGAGCCCAAGGGCGTTCTGACCCAGGCTGCGTGGAAGATCGACAACGACATGACCAAGGTCTACTCCAACGAGATCGTCTGCGATGTCACCTCTCTGAACATCGACTCCGCTTCCTTCACCCAGATCTCCGAGGCGTGCGGCGGCGACGAGAAGAAGATCGGCGAAATGATCCTTGGCATAGTTGCCGAGCGCGGCAAGCAGCAGAACCCCGTAACCGGTTCCGGCGGCATGTTCATCGGTAAGGTTTGCTACATCGGCGAAGATCTCAAGGACCGCGACCTGAAGGTCGGCGACAAGATCGCTTCCCTGGTCTCCCTGTCCATGACTCCGCTGCGCATAGACAAGATCAAGGCCATCCATAAGGACATCGACCGCGTTGATATCGAAGGTAAGGCCATACTGTTCGAGAGCGGCATCTATGCCAAGCTCCCCGAAGACATGAGCGAGCCTCTCGCCCTGGCAGCCCTCGACGTGGCCGGCGCTCCCGCCCAGGCCCGCAAGCTCCCCAAGGAAGGCGACAGCGTTCTTATCCTCGGCGCAAACGGCAAGAGCGGCGTTCTCTGCGGCTACGAAGCAATGAAGAAGGTAGGCCCCAAGGGCAATGTTGTCGGCGTTGTCCGCAACCCCGCTCAGGTTCCCGCCCTTATGGAACTCGGCGTTTACAACAAGGTTATCGTTGCAAGCGCAACCGAACCCATTGCAGTGCTTGATGCCGCACTGGCTGCAAACGACGGCAAGGAGTACGACATCTCCATCTGCTGCGTCAACATCGAAAGCTGCGAAATGAGCGCGATCCTCCCCGTTCGCGACGACGGCATCGTTTACTTCTTCTCCATGGCAACCAGCTTCACAAAGGCTGCACTCGGCGCAGAAGGCATCGGCAAGGACGTTACCATGATCATCGGCAACGGCTACACCAAGGATCACGCCGAAATCACCCTCAACGTTCTCCGCGAGAACGAGAAGCTCCGCAAGCTCTTTGACGAGAAGTACTGCTGATAACCGTCTGTTTATCGACACGTCAACCGAATAAGGGGCTTATAAATCAGTTTTTTGCGAATAAGCCTTTTCCGGGCTGCTCTCCGCGCTGCGCAGATTTGCGGCAGGGGACAGCCCGTATAAAACACTGTTTATCGATATTATTTTTATCGATAACTTTCGGGCAGATTGCTTTTTATCGCCCGAAATCCGGTTCACACCCCGGAATACCCGCAACGACAGCCGAAAGGCAAGGAGGCAAAAATGAATAAAAGCAGGCAATACGGTCTGTTCACCGATGTTCCCGATGAGCTTTGGAACGATTGGCATTGGCAGGTTGCAAATCGCATCGAAACTCTTGAAGATCTCAAAAAATACATCTCCCTGACTCCCGAGGAGGAAGAGGGCGTTGCGAAATGCCTCGGCACGCTCCGCATGGCGATCACTCCCTATTATCTCTCCCTCATCAACCCGAACGATCCCTATGATCCCGTTCGTCGTCAGTGCATTCCTTCCGCGGCAGAGCTTTATCAGGCTCCCGAGGACCAGCTTGACCCCCTTCATGAGGACACGGATTCCCCCGTGCCCGGTTTGACTCATCGTTATCCGGACAGGGTTCTGTTCCTTATCACCGACCAGTGCTCCATGTACTGCCGTC
>OHJC01000378.1_pt1 | contig 26687 bp, 24 predicted proteins | sample 1568461 | NCBI WGS metagenome assembly OHJC01 (sample SAMEA3879535, study PRJEB24766) | human gut metagenome | biome: human-associated habitat; feature: feces | place: USA | collected 1985/1987 | reverse complement strand
GCTGCTTCAAATACAGTTCCTGCTTACCGGCTTCCTTGTATATGGCCGCAATCAGGCCAAGAACATCCGAGTCCCACTTCTGCTCCTTGATTGCGGAGTAATTGAAGGTTCTCATTCCCTCACCTCCATCCGTTTTCCCTTAAATAATAATGCAAAATAAGGGAATAGTCAATAGATCACGCCAAAAATCCCTTACTATTATGCCTGCATTAAGGGATTTATACTCGGAGAGTACGAAGAGCATCTGACTATCTTCCTGCCTATTCTGCACTAGGGCGGTTTTTGGGCGGCGGAGCGGCTTGAGATAATGGTTGAAATCGTCTGCAATTATCTCCTTCTTTTCTCCACATCCTCATCAATACGGCGCTTCCAGTCGGCGCTGAGGGCCTGTGTCGACCGAACGCTGCACACGACGACGCTGATGACTTCGTAATTCAGCGCCGTGCCCTCCTTGTCGCACTTGTAGTTCACCGCCCGGTCGGCGTCGATGCCGAAGCGGGCCGCCTCCTTGGCGGCGTCGATGTTGGCACTCAGGAACAGGAACTCCCAGCCGTATTTTTCCTTCTGCCTTGCAATCATGGAGTTGAAGCCGCTGATGGTGTCCGCCTCCAGCCCCGCCATGGAGCCGCTGCGGTTCAGGATGAAAACCAATTCTGTCATAATAAAAACCATCCTTCGTTTGATTGCGCTCCCATTGTAGCGCAGCCGAAGGAGATTTTGGTCGCCTATGGGGCGACATTTATTCGGTTTTCAAGTGTTCCACTCTGTGCATTTATATGCTTTGGTGTAACAGTGTAAATTGTGTGTTGCAATATTGAAGATTACCTGATATGTTCTCTGTTTTTCCATCTTGGCGTTATACCCGCATAACTAAGTAAATCATTTAGAACGCTTCGCTTGGGGCAAACTATATAACCGGTTTTTTCACTAATCTGTTGACGCAAGGCGATTGAGTTTAAATATGTAATTCTTTCTTCACATCCAATGGGAATCTCAATAAAACTGTTTTCATACATATCCGGATGCAGCATCTTCCCGTGTCGTTTCAAAAAAATTGCGCAGCGCGGTGACAATGGAGCGATAAGGCAAAGGACTTGATTATAAGTAAACTCATAAATGCCTCGCGTAGGTAAAACGAGCGGCATGGATGTTAAATTTGTCAGAAACGAAAAATCAAATTCTTTTTCATTTAGCAAGGTACCTGCCAATTTGAATGTATTGTGAACCGCCAAATCGTGTTGCGATTGAGAAGAAAGAAAAAATTGGCCATATATTAATCGCTGCTGAAATATGTTGTGACAGGTTTTGCTTCTAGCCAATAAAGACTTTAGATATGCCCATCCAGTATCAATAACGCTACTATCGGCAGAAATTATATCTTCTTTATCAGAAATAGATTTTTCAAATTCTATGAGAGTTTTTAACGGAGTTTCGATATTTTGGTTCAGATACTGTTCCATTTCTTCGGAATAGTAGTCTTGCTCTGTATAGGTTTTCTTAGGAACCCCAATTGTAATTTCGTTGTTCAAAACACAATACTTATAGTATGAATGGCGATCATTAACAAATTCTTTCAACACAACTCTCGGCATTTGAATATGTGAATCCATATATACTCCTACGCTTTACTTTGTATGTTGATTCAATATTTTTCAGTGAGATACATTCTTATGCTTTGTGTTTCTTTTCACAATTTATTCTTGTGCAGATTTTTGGTCAAGCGGAACTTTGCGCAGCTCAGCCCAAGTACTTAGGATGTCCCTGTCTAAATCTGCAATATATAGTTTCTGCCGCAAACAGGCAATCAAAAAACTGTAATCCATCCGTTATCCTCATCTGTGCCAGTTGTTTGTGAGGCCCGTATCAGTAATCAGCGGAATGCTTTTCTAACGCCGATAGGGCACTGTTTTCCTTTCGCTCCAAAGCCTCATCCAGTTTGTACATTAGCATACTGGCAAACATTAGCTGTCGTGCGGCATCCTCTGCTGTAATAAAGTCATTTTCGTGGGCCTTTGGATTTCGCAGGGCCGCCGCTGCTCCGGCAAACATATCCATAAACCCTCGTTGAACATTTTCGCCCGTATCTGTTGAGATGTCTGTAATCACAAGTTTAGGCGTTTTAGCCGAAAAAACGGTTTGCATAAGAGGACAGCCATCCAACTGCTTTCCGTCCTTGCTTCTGAGCTCCGGGAAAAGTTTTTTGACTCTGGCGTTTATTTCGATAAAGGCACTGCGTGCAGATTCAAAATAATGGCCATCTTGATACAGTGGCTGCGCTACCCGAATAATATCTGGGTGGACCAGCTTCCAGTCAACCGCAAAGCGGCGTTTCAGTTCCTTGCACTTCAATGCATCTAATTGAATCAGAATTGTATTGCCTTCTGCTACTACCATTTCTTCCATTGAGGTGCGAACAAGGTTGCGTTGAATGATTTTCCATTCGTCGCTTTCTTCAAAGTGATTTTCATAGATGTATGAAATTAGGTCATTCTTAAATTGAACATACTCCGGCGTATTGAAACGAACCGGTGCTTCTATGACAAAAAGGCTTTTCATCTGCTCAATTAAAGAATCAATTGTAACCATCGAAGGGTTCCTTTCCAAGCCATGTAAGTTCTAAATTATTGGTCTCACGATCTGCAAAATTTTTGCCTTTCACTTTAACAGCAAACATAGCAGCAACAATGGTAGGCAACTACGGCCACCCATCAATAACAAGCTTTTCCATCGCACGTACATATAAGATGCTCCACTACCTGACAGCGCATCGAGACTATCGCATCTGTACTGCTGGAGCCTATGCTAACACTTGACGATATTATTTATAATGATAGCATATTTTGGCGTAAAAAACAAGAAAATGAGGGAATATAACGATTATTTACAGAAATAAAACAATGGAAATACTATTAAACTTTTTGCTTGACTCAAACCTTGCGTCATAGTGCATACTGTCACAGTGCTTGCCGCGCAAGCCATTCGCATTTAGTGTGAGAAGTGATTATTCTTTGCTTCTGCCAGCGCAACTGAGCGCACCCGAGGTTTCTGTGGATTATTCCTCCTGCATATTGCCAAATATGCCGCAAAAAGGTGTATTTACAGCACAAATCTAAGCATTCCTTTCTGCGCCGCACCCCTTTGACCACATATTTGCCCACAGACAGCGAAAAGCCGCCCCGCCGGGGATTTCCCTCAGGCGGGGTGGACTGCTTCCTGTTATGCCGTCCGTCTGCTCCATCGCTTTCTTGCCTGGAAGCCGGTCATCGTGCGCTCTTGTAGTGTGTTTTCTTCTGCCGGCAGCGGCTGCGCTTTGGCGATGCCCGCGTCGATCCTCGCCGCCGCCTGCCGCCGCATCTCCTCCGTGATGTGGGAGTAGGTGTTCAGCGTGGTGGCCGCGGAGACATGGCCCAGGATGGTGGACAGCGTCTTAATGTCCATCCCGTGGGCGAGGGCATTGGTGGCGAAGGTGTGGCGGAGATCATGGAAGCGTACCCGCTCACAGCCCGCGTGGTCCAACAGCCTGTGCAGCCGCTGGCGCACCACCGAGGGCAGCAGGGGCGAGTCCTCCTTCTTGGGGGACGGGAACAGCCATCTGGAAACATTCCTTTTCCGGTACTCTCTGAACACCTCCAACACTTTGGGCGGTAGGAGCAGAGTGCGTACCGCCGCCTTTGTTTTCGGCTCAGTGACCACCACCTCCGAGCCTATGACCACCGCCTGCTTGCTGATTCGCAGTTCGCCCGTGGTCAAATTCAGGTCCTCCCATTGCAGGGCCGTCAGCTCGCCCAACCGCAGTCCTGTGGCAAATTCCAGCAGGAACAACTCGTAGTACTTTTCCTCCTTCGCCTGGATCAGCAGCTTCTGCATGGACTCCCGCGAGAGGAGATTCATTTCCCCTTTTCGGGCGGGCGGCAGCTTGCAGCCGGACGCTGGGTTCTGTGGAATCAGGTTTCCCGATACTGCCTTTTCCAGTGCCCGCCGGCACAGGCTGTGGATGTTGCGGAGCTGGGAGTCCGCCAGCCCCGTTTCACCGTCCGATCGGTCCGCACGCCCCTCTGTTTTCAGCCAGGCGAAGAACCGCTGCATATCCTTCGCGGTCAGCTTGTTCAGCGGGATATGACCCAGCCCCGGTCTGATGTACAGCCGGAGGTAGCCTTCGTAGATCCGCCGTGTGCCGGGACGGGCGGCGGGTCTGCCGTGCGTCTCATACCAGTGCTCCATCCAGTCCCCGAATGGCATATCCGCCTTGATCCTCGGCGGCGCAGGCGGCGCGAGGGAGTTCTTCAGCGTTTTCAGCTTCTCCACACACTCTGATTTTGTTTTAGCCAGCACATTTTTCGTTTTCGGCAGGCCCTTGTCATCGTAGCCGATGACCACGCGTCCTTCCCATCGACCGTCTTTCCTCAGGCGGACAGTTCCTTCTCCGTTTTTCCGCTTTTTTGCCACGGCTTCAGCTCCTCTCCGAAAATATCGGTCAAAAATTCATCTACGATCTCTGCCGCCCTCTTTTGCATATCGCCGGTGGTATGGGTGTAGGTGTCCAGCGTGAAGGCCGCCCGGGTATGGCCCAGGATGCCTGAGAGCGTTTTCACATCCCGCCGGAGGTCAGGGCATGGGTCGCGAAGGTGTGCCTAAATCACGGAAGCTGAATCCGCTATTATATTGCACCATTTCGTAATTTATTGAAATTAATTATGGGATAGCACTTCCTTTATTCACGATTACCTGCTATAATTAAAATAAGCAAAATAGCGACTGAGGGATAGAGATGCATCCATATACAGGAGATTACACCAAACAGAGAAAAAATGAAAAATCTAATTTCACATACTATACCTTCACGCCATGTCCATTGAAAGGTGCTATACTTTTTATAATGGATGATGAACTTGCCGCGCTTTTGGTCGAGGCACATCGCAACCTTGGGCTGTTAGAAGGTTCACTTCAGTATGTGCCAAATATAAACTTGTTTTGTGAATTAATGCTCTTAAAGGAATGTACCTATTCCAGAATGATAGATTATGATGCACCAGATTTTAGTGATATATTTGTTAGAAGAGGCACTGGTAAGGGTGATATAGTGCCTATAAACAATTTGATGTCAGTTTATAAAGCAGCAGCTGGTATGCAGTTTGTAGCTCAAGATTATAACAAAATATGCGGCATCACTCTATATGGTGATAAACCAGAGCAACAAACAGGTATCCGTGACACCCAGGCATTTTTGCAACATACAGTATCAAACCTAAAATTCCATAACCCAACGGCTCCAGAAGCTGTTTTACCGTCATTGGCCGATTTTTCTGCTTATCTCTATGACAGTGAGGATGATCCCTTAATTCAAGCCGCACTAGTACACTATCAGTTTGAAATGATACACCCCTTCGAGAAGTATAATGGGATTGTTGGCCGTATCCTAATATTCATGGTTCTGCAAAAAATAGCAGGCAAAGCGTTGCCTGAACCGTGTCTATCTGAACACCTGTTCTTCAATAAAAACGAGTATTTTGATATACTTAGCACAACACAATACAGCGGTGGTTATGTACGTTGCATTAAGTATTTCATACGGATTATCAATGAAGCCGCTCAAACCAGTGTGGCGCCGCTCAAGAAATAGGAAGAAACAATTAAGCTGGACGAGGAAAGGTTAAGGGCTAAAGTACCACAAACAAGACGCTTTTGGACCGTGTATGAGTACCTTAAGGCTTTCCCTGTTACGAGTATTCCTATTGCGGCAAAGCATCTAAACTTATCATACAATTCTATTTCTAGAGCATTTGCTACATTGCAAAAGTACAATCTAATTATGCAAGGAAGCAATACTACAAGAAATCGAGTATGGAAATACGCCTGTCTTGATTTTATATTTGCATTACCAAGCATCAATCAAACAACATGAGATTAGTTTTGAAAAATAATTAATGTGGGGGAAGAAATATGAATGAGTTGCTAAATGGCATATTTGAATGCCTTGATATAAATAGCAGTACTGGTTTGGCTACAGAAGACAGCTTGCAGAGCTTGACCCCCTTTCAAAGACTATTCTACACACAAGTTCATGAAAAAATAGGAATTGACGCCGTATATTTTCTTCGCGATGCAAATGGGATTGCCAAAGTTCCACTTATCTATTTTTCCGTTATCCACAAATATGATGCAAAACAAGTTGCAGAGTTGCATCGTCTTTCGTGGAATCTCGGAGAGGCCCCGCTGCTATTTGTAGTAACTCCGGATGAGATTTTGATTTATAACAACTACCAGATACCTCAAGCTGTTGAGAACGGAAACCTTGACCCCACCGCAGGGATAATTGAAACATTAAACTTGACCAATGGATTGGCTTCTCAACGGCTTGCACTACAGAAGTATCATCGCTCATTGCTTGAAAGCGGCGAATATTGGCGGCAAAGCATGGCTAGATTTGACACTCAAAGCCGGGTAGATGCCACATTGATGTCAAATTTGAGAATAATGCGAAGAACGCTGATCAATCAAATCAGCAAAAGGTGTGATAAGAGTAAAGAAATAATCACGAGCGTAGTTCACTCTTTGCTCAGTCGGTCGATTTTTATTAAGTACCTGGAAGAACGAAAAGATTCAAACGGAAAAACAGTATTTCCGCAAGGTTTTTATTCCAATTTTTTGGAGTCAGCAAAACAGTATACGGATGTGCTAAACAGCAAAGAGGCAACTTATAGCTTGTTTAGAACACTTAAAGAGAAGTTTAATGGTGATACGCTGCAAGTCTCAGAAGCTGAAATAGAGATTATTACTCAAAATGACTTGGATGAGCTTCGCACATTTATTCTAGGCGATAGTGAATTAGAGAGCAAACAACTCGCGTTATGGCCATTTTATAGTTTTGACATTATCCCCACTCAATTGATCAGCAGTATCTATGAACTGTTTTTTCACCTGTCAGACGAAGATGATGAGAAAGGCACGTATTATACACCTCTCCACCTTGTCTCCTTGATCATGGATGAAGTATATCCGTGGGAAGGCGAGTATAAAGATACATCATTTTTTGATCCATCATGCGGTTCGGGCATTTTCTTGGTTGAGGCATACAGAAGACTTGTTTGTAGATGGATGTCCCAAAATGATGTTCATACGATCAACTGTGATCAATTGAATCTTCTCTTGAAAAACAGTATCTTTGGTGTAGATATTAATGAGGAAGCTATTCGAGTTGCCTCGTTTAGTCTTAGCTTAGCCATGTGTGATTTTCTTGATCCACGAAGCATCTGGGATAAGCTTTCATTTCCGCGTCTATTAGATAATAACTTGATTTCAAGTGATTTTTTCGACAAGGATAAATCCTTTAATAACAGAAGATATGATGTCATTGTCGGCAATCCGCCTTGGCAGAGTAACATTACTGGAAAAACAAAAGAATACTTGGAAAAAACAAATCGCGTAATAGGTGACAAGCAAATTGCGCAGGCATTTTCTATCAAGTGCTCAGAGTTGTGCAAGCAAAACGGAATCATTTGTCTCCTTATGCCGAGCAAAGGATTGCTTTTTAATAGGTCAGATAAAAGCAGGACGTATAGGGCAAATCTGTTTTCCGATAACAATGTCCTAGCGATTATTAATCTATCAGTGTATAGAAATTTCTTGTTTGATCACGCTAGTGGCCCTGCTGCTGCCATTATCTATACTCCTAAACAGGAGGGGGTCATTCAACCAATAATTTATTGTACGCCAAAGCCAATTTACACGATTGAAGATATTAGGAGATTTTCTATTGATCCTACCGATATATGTAGAATACCTCGTGACATTATTGATGACGATAGGATCTGGAAAATTGCAATGTGGGGAGCACCTAGAGATCTTGAATTAATAGGAAAACTGCAAAGTACTTTTGCACCTATGGCATCATTCATTGAAGAAAATCACATGATAACTGCCGAGGGATTCAAGAGAGGAAATAGAAAGCACCAATGTTGTGATTTTGAAGGTCTTCCATTGGTTGAAGCCAAATCCTTTAAACCATATTATATTTCATCCGACGAACTTCCAACAGTTGATTTTGATGATTTTGAGTGCATAGTTAAAAATGCTAGAGAAATTTTCAATGCTCCACACCTAATAATAAAACAGAGCCACAAAAATGGGCGATTCCTTTCTGAGGTACTAGATTACGATGCTGTATTTAATCATAGCCTTTTGGGGATTCACGGTGAAATTGAACAGCTTAAGTACTTGAGCGTGATAATTGGCTCAAGAATATTTTCGTACTATCATATCCTTACAAATAGGAGGTGGCTTGTAGAACGGGACGAGTTAGAGGCCGGGGACATCTGGCAGACACCAATCCCAAAACCTAACAATGGCGAGCTTGCAGAAGCTTGTAACATCTTTGATAAATTAGTGACCTCACCAAAAGAAAATTACCTGTTGGAACAGTTTGCGCGAAATATGTATCGGTTAAAGGAATATGAGTGCTATCAAATAGACGATGTTATTGACTATGTTTATGACTATTTCAAGAATAAAAGGCGTTCAGTATCTTTTTCCAGACCGAGCATTGATAGCTACAAACTATATTACGCTTCTGTAAAAGGGGTACTGACCAGGACATTTGGAACTGGCGTGGGTTTTTCTGGAGACCTATATGTTGGCGATGCCCCACTATCTGTGCTTGTGTTAAATGTTGAGCATCCCACTACAAAGGATCTAAGTGTTATAACTAACAATGATCAGCTTAATGAAATACTCCTAAACTTGGACCGTTCATTGGTTGATAATCAACAAATGGTTTTCGTGAGAAGAAGCCTCCGTATTTATCAACGAGAAAAGATTTTCATCGTTAAACCAGCGCAACGCAAATATTGGACATATTCTGCCGCCTGCAGAGATGCAGATGAAATATTCGAAGATATTTCCAAGGCATGGAGGTGATGTAATGAGCAGTATAAGAAATATAACGGCATCCTCAGCTGTACCGGATGATTTGGCAAAGCGGCTTGGTCCTTCTGGAGTCAACGAAATATTATTGACTTTATGGCAGGGTTATCATGACATAATTGCGGATACAAGCATCACCATCACTGAAAATACTGAAGAAGATGATATTACGCAAGAATGGTATGGGAAAATTTCGCTACGATGGACCAGCGAGAATAGAGCTACTATCCTACGAATAAACAGTATTGGCCCAGTACATCAATACCAGGATCCCACATTAAAGAAGAGGCGTGGATATAAGCCCACGATTGATCTTTGTTTTAGGGATTGGGATACTTCAAACAGTTATTTTGGCGCAGAATGCAAGAATCTATATAATCACAAGAAAGATAAAATCAAAAGATATGTCGAAACAGGAGTTAAAAACTATACCTCAGGACGGTATGGTTCACAGTCATCAGAATCTTCGATTATTGGGTATGTGTTAAGTGGTAAGATTCCTGAAATCGTAGCCGAACTTGTTTCTGAAATTGCGAAAGTTACGCCAGTAAGCAATTTGTCCCGAGAGTTACGCTATGTGGAACCACAGTACTCTTCACAGCATATGCGGGATCTTGATAATCAGGAAATAACCATACACCATTTGTTTTTTGATTTTTCGCATTAAGATGCATACCTGATATTTGGAGAATATGATTTCTACCTATTATGTGCTACTTGTTATAGCTAAGCAGTAAAAAGCAGAGAACTCAAGCTATCAAATCCATCTTGGTAGCTTGGGTTTTCTGCTTTTTAGAATGTAAGCGTCAAATAATTGAGCAGCGGTTCCGCTTGAATTGAGCAGTGGGACCGCCCGGATTGAGCAGTCCCACCGCTCAGGTTGAATATGGACAGCACAAAGCTGTCAAGGTATCATAAATGTAGCCGGAGTCAGATGTCTTGCAGACCCTTTCGCTTGCGCATGGATTCCTTACCGCCAATGACTACTGTGTAGGCATCGTGGACAATACGGTCGCAGATGGCATCAGCCAGCAGTGGGTCAGACAACTTTTCCGGCCAACCCGGAATGTCAAACTGGGAACAGAAGATCGTGGAGTTTCGCTTGTACCGGGACTCCACGATTTCTAATAAGTCCCTGGCTTCCGTTTCTTTCAAAGGGTACAGAAGCCATTCGTCAATAATGAGCAATGCATACTTCCTGTACTGGGCCATGAGCTTGCGGATGGTGCCGTTGCCTCTGGCAATTTGGAACTCTACCAGCAGATCCGGGAGCCGGATGTACTTCACCGCATAAAACCGTCTTGCGGCAGCGCTGCCCAGAGCGCAGACCAGAAAGGTTTTGCCGCTGCCGGTGGCACCCAGCAGGATGATGTTGTGGTGCTCCTGGATGTAGTTGCAGGTGCCGAACCGCAGCAGTTCCTCCTGCTTCAGCCCTCTGTCGGGCAGATACTCCACATCCTCCAGACAAGCTCCCGGATTCGAGAAGGTTGCTTGCCGGATCAGCTTGTTCAGATGGTTATTCTTTCGGGCATTCCATTCCGCATCCACCAGAAGACCGATCCGGTCCTCAAAGGTCATGCATTGGAACTGCGGATCGGCAAGTTGGTCCTTCAGGGCATTGGCCATAACACTCAGCCGCATTTCACGCAGCTTGGATACCGTTGTTTCAGTCAGCATCACTTGTTCCCCTTTCCGTAATACTCAGCTCCACGGGTGAATCCGTACTGGGCGGAGGACGCAGTTGCCGTACTCTGCCCGGGGATGGCTTTGTCCTGGCCGGATGCCAGAATAGCCTGGATATTCTTGAGAGAAGGGCGGGGCGTGTATTCCAATGCCCGCTTGCAGGCATTTTCCAGCCGTTCCGGGGTGTACTTGTCTGCCAGCTTCAGCAGACCCATGCAGGACTTGTAGCCCTGTTGCTCTACCTTGTAGCTGCTGAGAATGGTCTGGACAGCGACCTGCGTGTTGCTGCCGACCTTACCGGCCCAGTGAATGAACCGTTCACCATTCCACTGGACATACTTCTGGTGCTCTGGCGGCATATGCTCTTGGATCGTGCTGTATTGGTTAAACCGGCCGTACAGTCTGGGATGGGAGCAGATGCGGTTTCCACCGTAGAAGCCTTCCACAGTGGCTCTGGTGAGCCGGACATCTACCTTCTGCTTGATGTATTCAAAGGGAACAGAATAGTTCATGCGTTCCACAGAGATGTGGTAATTGGGGTCCACTGTTGCCACCTTCCAGATGGCCAGTTCAAAAGGTCTGGGCGGCAGAGGGCGCAGGAAGGGCCTTTCTTCCGCAAAGCTGCTGGCCCGGCTGCCCTCCCTTTTCTGGAAAGGTTTATGGTTGAACGTCTCCAGACGGTCCCAAATCGCCTCGTTCAGTTCCAATAGAGGCAAAAACTGGCGGTTCCGCAGAGCGGCCCGTATGGAGCCTGAGGATCTCGCGGTAATTGGTCATACAGGTGACCTCCTTGTAGATATTTACACCGCAAAATACGGTGCATATCTACATTTTAACGTAGTGCTCAACGACGGCGGCAAGGGTGCTCAATCCCGCCGGAACGGATGCTCAATTCGAGCGGTTGAGGTGCGCAATCTGGGGCGGAATACTCAACCCAGGGCACTTCAATCCGACGGGACCATCTGACCCATTATTTGACGCTTACTGTTCACGCTGGTGTTCAGCCTCCTGCTGCTGCAATAATCTGGAGATGGAAATGGCATAAACCCCCGAAGCCTTACGGCTTCGGGGGTGCTTTTTGACTGGGGGCGGGGGGACAACAGTCTGCTGTCGCCTTTCGGATGTTTGCGACCTGCAATCGGGCGTATAGCTTCAACGCCCACATCCACGGCTCCGCGGAAACCCCGGCGGCGCGGTGCTCGTTGCAATACGTTTTCCTCAACTATTCTCCGCATCGTATACATAAGGTCATCGCTGAAACAGTCTGCTATTCCAGCGCATAGGTCGCCTTTAACATTTCCTCAACGGTGGTCGTCCCTTTTAAAACAAGTTCACGTGCGGAATCTGCAAGGGTCTTCATCCCCTTTTGGCAGGCGCGCTCCTTTATCTCTTCATTGGTTCGATTCGTGTTGATCATGGACTTCATCTCCTGGTCAAGAACGAACACCTCGTGGATTGCCGTGCGCCCTTTATAGCCGGTATTCCCACAGAACGGGCAGCCCTTACCTCGACGCAACAGAAGGGGTGCGGCAGTTGTTATGCCGAGTTCCTTCCTCTCCATTTCGCTCGCAGTATAGCTCTCTACACAGCGGGGGCATATCCGCTTCAACAGCCGCTGCGCCACAATGCCGGCAACGGCACTCGTCACCATATATCGCTGGATCCCCATGTCCACAAGGCGGGAAACGGAACTGACCGTATCATTAGTATGCAGCGTTGAGAGCACGATATGACCTGTTATAGCAGAGCGAATTGCGATTTCCGCTGTTTCCTCATCACGGATTTCTCCCAACATGATGATGTCCGGATCCTGCCGGAGGATCGAGCGCAGTCCGCTCGCAAAAGTCATGCCGACCTGGGTGTTGACCTGCACCTGGTTAACGCCGAACATCTGGTATTCAACGGGATCCTCCAGCGTGATGATATTGCGGTCGGTGGTGTTGAAATCCTTGAGCATGGAATAGAGGGTTGTACTCTTCCCGCTTCCGGTAGGCCCGGTCAGCAGGATGATCCCCTCCGATATTTTCAAAAGCCGCTCGACCTGTGCCATGTTAAATAGGGAGAGTCCGAGCTCTGATTTGTCCAAAATTCCGGCACTACTGTTTAAGAGACGGATTACCGTCTTCTCGCCAAACACTGTAGGCAGAAGTGAAATACGCATATTCAGCAGCCATCTGTTCTCCAACTTCAGCTTGACGCGACCATCCTGCGGTCGTTTTGTTTCCGCAATGTTCAGATCCGCCATGATCTTAATGCGGGTTACAATCCCGGAAAGCGTAGATTTCGGAAGTTTCATGATTTCATTTAAGTCTCCGTCTACACGTATCCGCACACGCACTTCATTTTCAAACGGCTCAATGTGGATGTCACTGGCTTTCATGTTGACTGCCTCTATCAATATAGAGTTGACAATACGCACAATGGGGGCACTGTCAATGTCAGCGGAGGACGCATCAAATTCTTTTGCCGTGTCTTCGCCGTCATCCTGCTGCAATTCTTGTAGTGCCTTCTCTGCTTGCTCCGCACCGCGGTAATATCGCCCCAAAGCCATTTCGATCGCTTGAGACGTGGCCAGCACAGGAACCACCTGCAAGCCGCTGGAGACCTTGATGTCATCTATTGTCTGGAAATCCAGTGCATCGACCATTGCAATACGCAATTCGTTTCCGGACACAGAAATGGGAACCACTTTTCGTGCTCTTGCGATTTTTTCGCTGACATATTTAGTGGCCGCCGGATCAATCTCGGCTGTTTCCAAGTCGATATATGGAATGTTGATTCGCTGGGCAAGCTTCTTCACAAAGTCTTTTTCGCCCATTGAGTTCAGCACCATACCATGCTCCTCCTATGTCTAAAGAATTGGAATGTGAAGGAAATTGCACAAGTATGCAAGTATCGCATCACCTGCGAGAGAGACAATAAACGCTGATAGACAAATAGATGGGGCAAATGGTATTTCCGTACGCCGCTCCACTCTGCTTTTGAAAATCCACAGCAGAAGCAGCAGTAGAAGGCAGCAGTAGAAGGCAAGGATGCCGACCAAGATAGTCTTTGCCGGACTGAGGAAAAAGCCGATCGCCGTCAGCAATACGACATCTCCCATACCAAAACCCTCTTTCTTGTAAAAAAGCCTGGCAAGCAAGTAGACAAGGAAATAGAGTCCGAAGCCTGCAGCCGCGCCGAACAGCAGTTCCTTAATGTGAGTACCGCATGCAAGGCGGTCTACAGCAGCGACCAGGACAAACGGGAGCATAACTTGATCGATAATGATGCCTTCCCGGTAGTCCATCATTCCGACGACAAAGAGCATCGACCAAAGCGACAGATAGAATATCGTTAGGCAATAGCTGAAAATCCGACCCTGTACCAGAAACGCCAGCAGAAAAAGTCCACCGACAGCGATCTCGCTGAGCAAATACTGATAACTTAGCTTGTGCCTGCAATATCTGCATTTCCCTTTCAGAAAAAGAAAGCTGAATATTGGAATCAGATCATACCATTTCAACTGCGTTTTGCAGCTTGGACACATGCTGCGGGTCGCCACGATATTCTGACCTTTAGGGAGACGCACAATCAAAACATTGAAAAAACTGCCCATTGCGGCACCAGCGATAAAAAACCATGTGCCAACTAGTACCATAATGACCGTATCCATCGAATTCCCCCCGTATACCGCCATCCCTCGTCATGCCGAGCCGACGACGGTCTCTTTTTTATAGTATTTGGAAAAAGGTCAACACACAGTAGACAGCAACGAAGAGACCCATCCCAAGCACTTGGCTCCCACTGTTTTTCCAGAATACGGGGGTGGAAGGCTTATCTTTCCGCTGGGCAGCATCCGCCTTACGCGTCTTGGTATCCGTAGCTTGTGTATCTGCAGAGGTTTTCTCCGTCTTTCTCACCAGCTCCGGAGACCATGCTGCACGTAAGCCCGCTCCACTCTCTGTCGACTCGAATCCGACCATCTTGGAGCTGTCGATTATGGGATCAATGTGCAGCCTTTCAATCGGCGATTCCTTATCGGGGTTTATATCCGGCCGCTTCAAGGAATACTCATCGGCGTGGATACCTGTCGTTCTCTCATCGATTTGCTTCGGTGAAGCCGCCTGCTCGTTCCGGCTGCCGGTCTTAAACTCCGGCGGCAGAGTATTGGCATTAGTGATCTTCGGTGCAGCCGAGAGCGGTACTTCGCGCATAGTCTCCCTTGCACTCAAGCTCTCCAGCACCTGCTCGATATGCTCCAGTTTCTGCTCAATGTACTCCAATCTTCCGAGCACCACGGAATCCAGAGGCGATTGCTGCTCGCCCTGCTTCTCCTCCAATGTGGGCAACTGCACGGCCATAGGTTCCGCAGAGAATTCGAACTGGTCATCCCCGCCTTCCATTTCCCGCTCTGCTTCAAATCGGAGCGGCATATGAAGATTCGGGAGTGCATCTTCCGGTGCAACCTGGATATCCGGCAGCAACACATCTGCCGGCCGGGCGGAAGGACTCTCCCCTACCGCAGCAGATCCCATCTTTTGATTCAAGTGCTCTTCCATGCGGGTCAGGGCTCTTGTCATGGCAGACATCTGCTGTGCCAAAACTTCCACCCATGTTTCCATCTGTTGATTGTTCAGCATATTTGCCGTCCGGTCTTTCTCCGCACCGACTTCTTCCGCAGCATAAATCGCCAGAAGATCTCTTGCCGACAGCATTTCCTCGCCCGCCTCCGCTGAGAGCAGTTCTCCTGTCTCTGCGTCCACTACCACCTTGTCAATCTGCGCGACTACGCCCGGTCTGACGCAAATGGTTTCGCCGGGCAATTGGATGTACTCCTCCGAGGTAAGCGGTGCCTGTTCATCGGGCGCGTCCCCATTGCGTGAAACCAAGATACAATATGTGCTCACCATTTCGATCTCTTCAAAACGAATCGGGAAGCTGGTTCTTTCCTCGCCTGGCACATTGACAAGCAGATACGCCATCGTGAGATCTTCTTTTTTGAAAAAAGCGAGGGAAGATTCGCCCAACGTTTCGCCATCTCTCACATTGAGCACGGGGAGCTGCAGTGATTGCCTGCTGAAAGTCAGAGTTTTCACGCTGTTTCACTCCTTTTCTGTAATGTGTCTAACATCTCTTTTGCTTTGCTGATAAGAACGTCATTTTTCCCAAAAAAGACAACCATACGCAAATACTTTATGGCCGCCTCTTGATTTCCGCCATCAATCAACGACGCTATGGTTTTAAAGATCGTTTCATCGTCCAAGTTGAGATTGGTAGATGTCTCTGTGCTTTCTTCCGGTGCGATACCAAGCTGCCAGTCCTCTTGCTGGGTTTCCTGCCGGAAAGCAAGGTTTTGCTCTATGGTCGTGATCGGGGGAATTTCTTCAGAACTTAATGTGAATTCTTGTGAATTCGTCCCCTTTTTTCGATCTGCCGTGGTCAAATTGAGCAGTAGGATCATAAGGATATTGACCACAACTAATGCTCCGATAGTCACCCCTTGACAGACGATCTGCGGCTGCTGCAACAAAAACGGGAGCTTTCGCACATATTCGTAAGCATACTCATGGTAGTAAAGCGATGCCGCTTGCAGCAGAATGAGGAATATCCACGGAAGCATCGGCTGTCCGCCCCTACGAATGGCGGTGAGATATACCACCAGAAAATAGACCAATACGATCCCTAGGAAATTTACATATTCCGACATGGCGTGCTCCTTTCCGCTAAGGCTGCCGGAGGTTACCCGAAATACGGGAGGCTTCCGAGCAACGGGATGTTCTTTTTATAGCTGCCCGTTATAAAATCGAGCGGCATCGCAAAGCCCGTTGGCAATTCAGAGAATTCCTCCGAATGAAGGCAGTCCAGTTTGACCAAACGCAAAAACTGAAGCTGCATCTTTACCTTCACCTGCGGATCACTGGTTCTTGCGTTCGCCGAATCCGAAGTAACCTCCAGTTCCATAACGCGGCGCAATACCTCTTTTTTCGCCTCGTCCAGCTGGGCAATCAGCTTATAAACGGACGAATATGTTCCTTCGATCTCCACGGTGATCGGCATCTGATCTATGCGCGGGATCTCGCCGGAAAGCTCTTCCACCTTCTGCGAAATTTGCGGCAGGTTGGTTGTGCCATCCTCGTTATACAGGATTGACTGATCCTCCAGATAGGGCAGATATGGGCTTTCATAGCGATAGTTCCCTTCATCCGCCAAAAGGGGCATAGCCGGGTACTCCGACTCGATCTTCACATAGCTGACGCCGCAATCCTCCAGCATCTGTCCCAGATCGTCCAGGTACTGTTCTTGATTCTCCATGACATAGTAGTGCTCGGTCAGGGCTTTTGTCTGCTTCTGCCAGTCACGTAATGCCACAACGTCTGCTTCATATTTTTGAATCGTAGTATACATACCGCGCACGATCATGTCCTCGGTATACGCCTGCTCCTTCAGTCTGCGGGCCTCCTCTATTTTCGGCGATAACAGCAACGTGTAAAATCCGTAAAGCGCAAGGATCACCAGCAGAAAAATGAGGATGTTGACCTCTCTGTTTTTTGTTTTATTCACCGAGAATCGCACCCCCATTCAATCGCAGAATACAGGTGAAAGACACCATACCTGTTGATTCGGTTCTTTCCGCTGTTTGCATCAACACGGATGAAACCTTTCCTGAGTTGCGGAAATTCCGCTCGATTGCTGTAATCGTGTCCAGATCGGGGGCATATCCCCTGAGATCCAGGAAAATTCCATCGATGTTGATCGAGCTCAAGTATCCACCTTCGAACACACATTCGTCGATCAACTCCATCAAGCCGGTGTTGGCTGTGGAAACGGTGTCGGTGTAGGACTCCAGCAGCTGCATAAAGGCCAACTCCTTCTCCGCTGCCCCGATCTGGTTTGCGACTTTCACAGCGACAGCGTGCTGCTGGTTAAAGATTTCGTTTTCTTTGATCTCCTTCAGATAGTCAAGCTGCGACTGATAGGTCAAACAAGAGACTGTAAAGAACCCGTAAATTCCGCCGCAAAGCAAAGCGGCCACCACCAACGCTGCAATCAGTGATTTTTTGCTGCCGCCTGCCCCTTTTTTTCCCCCGCTGTACTGCGAAAAAAAGTTAAAATAGTTCATGTTTACTCCCGCCCCCTCGCCTTATTGAATTAGCAGCAAATTCATCGCATTGAGAAACTGCGACAGCGCATTACCTGTCGGCGCGAGCTTTTTGGAGAGCTGGAAAAGCTCTGACGCCTGTATTATCGTGGTCGGGATTTGCAGATACCGCTCCAGATAGGCTCTCAGCCACACCAGCTGCGGACTGCCGCCATAGATCAAAAGCCGCGCGATGGGCTGGGTCGGATACGTCACGTTATACCTCTTTACCACATCGTTGATGGAGGAGAGCCATTCCTCCACAGTGGTGAGAACCAGCTGCGCCATCTCCGACTGATCAGCTTTCGTCATGATCTCATAGACCTTCTGCGGCGGAATGATCAGCTTGTTTCCGTTGTGGATGTCCGCGATCTGTGCGCCGAGCATGTTTTTCGCCGCAGCCACCAGCTTGCCATCCCCGCACTCCACGTAGGAGCCTTGCAGATAACGCCCCTGCTCATAGATATTGACCTCGCTGCCGCGGATTCCATAGTCTATCGTCGCCACCACTGACTTTGACGTCAGCGCGTGGAAAGCTCTATCCATGGAGAAGAGCCGCTCCATCCCATTGACGTTGACATCCATGATAAGCGGCTGCAGCCTGAGGCTTTCCAGCAGCTGGAAATAAGCTTCGCACAGATCCTTGGAGACGGCGGTAGCCCAAACGCTGCACATCTTCACACCATTGTTCTCGTAAGTACGCAGCAGTTTGTGCTGAAAGAGATGCGCGTCCATATCGAGCGACAGTCTCTGGCTCATTTCATACGCCACAAGCCCCTGCCGATCCTCTTCCTCGGCATAGGGAATCTCCATCTGCCGTCCTATGTAATTGTGGCTGTTCACCGTGCAAAGACCGATTTGACCGGCGGGGCTGATGTTGTTCTGGCTAAGAGCGCGGCTGATCTTCGCTTTCCAGTTCTTCAAATTCGCCTTGTCGACTTTGACCTCCCTCTCGTCGTTTTCAACGACCAGCATATTGCGAATCTCGACCTTGCCCTTATTGATTTTCGCGACCACAATCTTTGTTGCGTATTCTCCAAAATCAAATGCAAAGCAGAGCTTGCCCTTTACCTTTGCTCCAAAATCCTTTTCCTTTTTTCGCCGAGTTCTTTTTCCCTGTTCCCCGATTTTCCTCCCCATATCTCTCCCTCTCTTTGCTCAATTTCGTTCGATACGATACTTTTCCGACAGGTATCTCCAAATATTGTTTTGATCCGCGGTGGATGCTTTCGATACAACGATTAGTTCTGCCACGTCCACATCACAGCCACCCACCGCGAAGCTCCTGCAGTTCTTTGGCAGAGCCGCTTCCACGATCTGCCAGCCGGTATCCCCTGCGCCGCTCGTTTTTTTGTAGCATGTAGCAAAGCCCGCCGAGGAATTTCCTGCCGAAATGAAGTCCACATCTCTCCCTGTTTTATTCTTTGCAACCACAAATACTCTTGTATCCCCGCTGCTGGAAAAAGAGCCGTCTGTTCTCATCATTGTGCCGTTCGAGAAAGAAATAAACCGGGAGTAGGTACCCTGTTCGGTGGGCGCGCTCTCTTCATCCGTATCTGTCGCCGCACCGTTCAAGTCCACATACGGCTCGTCTCTGCCTTGGGAGACAAGCTTGCAGTTTGTTGGGAGCCTGCTCTGAATCGAGGGCAAGCTAATCTGGTCGCTTTCATCGAAGTCGAAGGTCGTCATCGATACGTCAATCAGCATACGGTACGAGCCGTTGGTGAGCTTTGGCAGCGCGCTGACATAGAGGTGATTGCTGACAACCGACTTCCCGTAGGCACCATTTATGCTCAGCGGCGTGACCACGCAGACCAGCATTTTCCCGTAATACTCATCCTTGATCTCGATCTTGCTTTTCGTTTCTCCGCTCAGAATGGTGAAGTTGGTGGGATACATCGCATAAACGGTATCTGCGTACTGCGACTCCTTCTCAGGATGCTCACCATCCGCATACATCGTCGTATGGAATCCCCCTGTGCAGAGATACCACTGATATGACTCCCTGTATTTATAGCCGATGTTCTTGCTGTTGTAGTCAACGGAGGAGACCTTTGCCACCCTTGCGTTATAATACATCTCGTTGCTCCCCGCAGCACCTTCCCCGCTGATTGTCACCTTGTCAACAATCGGCACCAGCCGTTCCAGCCGCTCCGCATTGACCACGCCGGCGTGAAGTGTGAGGCTCTTGCTGCCGGTTGACGGATAATCTGCAACAAACTTATATACCTCAAGATCCTTTCCGAACAGCTCAAATTCCTCCATGGTGTATTCCGCGAGCTTGTTGTTGACTTCTTCCAGCCTTCGTCCCACGGAGGCGTCAAGATCTTCCGGAGGAGTGTTGTTAATCTCATTCTGCAAGCGGTATTTTTCCTTTACATAGGAGGATAGCTCGTCCAGTTCGGTCTCTGCCAGATTCTGCGCGCCGTAATATGCGTTCGGCAGCTCCTTCAGCTTGGAGGACATCATATACATCGAGGTGATCACAGTACCCACCATTACCACAATGAAAGAAATCAGGACAAATCCGATGACCGTCTCCACAAGGGTAAAGCCCTTGAACCTGCGCCCTTTCACGCTGATCCCCCTCCTTTATCACAGTTTTGGCCCCTCAAACGCCCACATGACCTCGGCTATGTCGGTGCCGATCTGTTCAAATACTTTTTTAAATTCAGCCAGACTCTTGATGTCAATGACTTCCTCTTTGAAAACTCCCGTCAGCACATCCCTATCTTCTTTTGTCATACCGTTATCGAGGCTGATTAGATATGTTTTGGACAGGGTGAAGCCGCTTGTCCATTTTTCCCCCATCCCCTTCGCATAATTTCGTGCAGGCTGCCGCGCACCCGGTTTGAGGATGCCGCTGTAATAGAACTGCTTCTTCTTTGCGCTGGCGTTGTACATTCCGTCCCCATAATAAAAGCCTCCATCTTTTTTTAATGAATACATATTCATTCCGCCGTCCGTCATCATGACCAGAACGACCGAGCCAATGTCCGCACCCGTTTTTTTCAACCTCTCCAGTTCGTAGTAAGCAAAGCGCATTCCATCGCCCAAGTTGGTGCTTCCCGCCCACTTTAATTTATTGATCTTACTGATCAAGACGTTCATGTTTTCCTCGGCTTTATAGGTATATTTCCCCAATGAGTTTTTGTATCCAGCATGGTGTCCAAAGGGAACGACGATGATGTTGACCATTTTATCTTTCGACAACTCCCGAATCAGCTCTACCGTTCTTTCCTTCAATACATCGAGTCGCGCCCTGCCGCTTATTTTATATTGCATACTGCTGGAGGTATCCAGTATCATTACCACCGTGGTCTTCGTTGGCGTCTTGACCGTCTGGCTGCTCGCCCAAGTCGGCATGAAGTCCGAACGGAACGCCAGTGCCACACTCGGATTGGAGTCGCTCCCCTTGTAAACGACTTGAATGGCGTTCAGACAGTTGAGCATAGTGTCGATCTCAACGTCTTTGCCCGTGCCCACCGGGACACCGGATGCGTAGGTGACTTCCGAACTGAAGTCGTATTTAATTGTCTGCGCCGCGGTATTGGTCGGGTCTGTCGGCTTGAACACCAGCAAGTAGGCATGGTTAATACCGTTCACATCTGTAAACGCGTGACCGAGGATCTTCTGATAAAAATATCCGTCACTGTTGCTGAGCAGATTGCAGTCCTTCGGCACACTGCTCGGAGCTGTCTTCCCGGCGTATTCGATATAGACCAAAGCCTGCGCGGAGTCGATCTCCGAGCCGGTTCGGCTGCAGCTTTTCGGGATATGCACATCGTCCATCAGCCCGAGATAGTTCCAGTTCGCGGTCAGCTTGCTGGTGTCGTTAAAGGACTCCTTCGGGATCGTAAATGACACCGTGGATTCCCGAAGGGCTTCGTTCAGCTTGGCGGCGAAGGCGGAGTCCTCCCGGACGATCGTCGTCTGGATCTCCGTGCCCACCACGCCGACGGATGCAAGGTTGATGAGGGATACCGCCAGAACCACCAAAAATGACATCAGCAGCATCGCAATCACAACTTCAGCCACCGTGAAGCCCCGGCGTCTCCCCCTTGCTGCGGTTTCACAATGTTTCACTGCCTGTTCACCTCCCTTATTTCCCGATGGGTTTCAGATCTATGTTGTAGAGTTGGACAACCGGGTTCTCAACCAAAACCATGACCGAGCCGGTATAGCTGAAATCCTCGCCATCGCGGGACGCCCGGGGATCCAGGATAGTCGTCACGATCCTTGCCACCGCCCATCTCTTGCTTTCACCGTAATAATCGTGGGATTCTTTGGTCAGCGTGATCTTGCTCTTGCCGAGATACGTTGTTCCGTCGATCCCGTAGTGTATCATCGTATCCTCCTGCGGATACGCTGTCTCGCTTTGCAAAAGTGCGTTATTGTCGGAAAGCAGCACGGCAACGGCTGCCTCCGAAGCCTGCTGCGTAAGATAGTAGCACTGCATCTGCAGGCCGTACGTGTTGAGCTGAAAGATAGACTGGCTGACATTTGAAAAAATCAGCGCGGAAAACAGCGACACAAAAAGGAACACGACGACAACCAGCAAATAGGCGGAGCCTTTTCTCTTGCGTAACTTCATTTGCCGGCCTCCTTTGCAGCGTAAATAGTGCGGGTTGTAAGAACCCGGCGGAAGCGGGAACGCTCCCGCCGGGCGTTAGGTGGAAATCTGGAATAGTCCGGGTGCTGCCGCGAAATCGCGGCAGCGCGCCGTAAATCCGGGTTAGGCATTCGTTCCTCCGCCTCCCACCGGAATGCGATTATGTCGTCGGATAAGTAAAGTCATGTGCAGTGCCGTCGTCATCCGTATAGCTGGCAGTAAACACGCCAGCAGTAGAGAGGGCGTAGGTCGCACCCTTGGGCGTGTCGTCCAATTTCGCCCAGCCACCGTTGATATAGGGGTCAAGATCTGTGCCGGCAGTCGGCTTGTTGCCGTTGTTACCCGCCTGGTACATGGCATAGGCAGAGACAACAACCTGGCAGTTGCTATCAAAGGTCTTGATCTTGGCGTCCTTTGTAACCTTATTGAACTGAGGGATGACCATCAGCGCAAGGATACCGATGATGGCGACCACGATCACCAGTTCGATAAGTGTAAAGCCCTTGCGCTTTCTTACCTTCGTAAGAGCATTCATTCGAAAACACTTCCTTTCATATCTTCCTGTACTCGTTGGAAACTTTGTCTAAGGGGCATCTATGTCATAAGGGGCTTCCACCATACCCCATACAACCGGTTGAAGCAGGGATCTCTCATTACAGAGACGAGGACATCGCGGAGATCGCCCCGAACATGGGCGCGTACAGTGCGATGACGATACCGCCAATCAGAAGACCGACAAGCAGGATCATAATCGGCTCGATCATGGTGGTCAGCTGGGAAATCGCCGCTTCCATCTCCTCATCGTAGTAGTCCGCCGTTTTGGACAGCATCTCCTCCAGATTACCGGACGCCTCGCCAATGGAGACCATGGAGACGAGGAGTTTGGGGAAGATGGGGTATTCCGCAAGCTGCGCGGAAATCCCCTTTCCCTTCCGGACGCCTATGATGATTTTGTCGATATATTCGTTCGCCAATGTGTTTTTGATGTTGCGGTTGGTGTATTCCAACGCCCGCACAATCGTCACGCCGCAAGTGAGCAGTGTGTGGAGGGTGCGCGCCAGCTGCGCGCACATGAGCTTCTGCATCGGTGTGCAGATCGGGCGCATGGTCAGCTTTTTTTCATCGACCCAGCGCGTCACCTTGGGGGTGTGAAAGAATCGGATGAGCGCGATCACGATGAGCGGCACGGTCAGCAACAGCACGTACCAGCGGTGAACAATGAAATCACTGATGGAGAGGAGGATTTTTGTCAAAACCGGCAGGTCGGTGTTCAGCTGCTCAAAAATATCCACAAACCGCGGCACCACGACGATCAGCATGAACACGCAGGCGATTAAGGCAATCGAAATCAGCACGATGGGGTATGTGAGCGCGCCGCGCACCTTCTTTTTCAAGCGGCTGTCGCTCTCATACTGGTTCGCCATCCGTTCCATGATCTGCGTCAGGTCGCCGGTGACCTCGCCGACCTCCACCATCTTAATCAGCATTTCCGGAAATACGTCACCCTGTCTTTCCATCGCCGTGGACATCAAGGCACCTGCCTGCACTTCATCAGAAAGCTCGCCCATAACCTTCTTTAGCAGCTTGTCATCCACCTGCGACGCGATAATGTCAAAGCACTTGACCAGCGGCACGCCGGAGCGGAGCAGTGTGGACATCTGGCGGCAGAAGAGGATCACGGCACGCAGCTTCAGCTTTTTTGACCCCAGCGGGGTGTTAGCAAAGTTTTTAGTCTCCTCCTCGATTCGAACCGGACGGTAGTTTCTTGCCTGGAAAGCGAGCATGAGATCTGCCTTAGTCTCTGCGCTGAATTTCTCCTCGACGACCCTGCCGTCCTCCGTCATAACGCGGCACAGGAATTCTGCCATCTATCGTTCACCTCGATTTCATACCTCATGCACCGATGAGCCGACTCATCTCGTTGATGTCCACGCAGTATTTCAACAGGGTCTGCTCGTCGATTTTACCCTTACGGAACAGCGTGAGAAGAGACTGATCCATTGTGATCATGCCTTCACCGCTGCCGAGTTGTATCGCGTTTGTGATTTGCGCTGTTTTCCCCTCTCGAATCAGATTCGAAATCGCGTGGTTGGCTATCATAATCTCCAGCGCGAGCTGCCTGCCGCCGTTCTGCCGACCCGGACAAAGCTGCTGCGAAATGACAGCCTCCAGCGCAGTCCCAAGCTGGGTGCGAATCTGCGACTGCTGCTCCGGTGGGAACGCGTCGATGACACGGTCAATCGTGTTCGCCGCGCCGATCGTGTGCAGTGTCGCCAAAACGAGGTGGCCGGTTTCCGCCGCCGTGACCGCTGCGGAGATCGTCTCCAGGTCGCGCATCTCGCCGACCACGATGATGTCCGGGTCTTCGCGGAGGGCACTACGCAGTGCGGCTGCAAAGCTCTTCGTGTCAGATCCGATCTGACGCTGGTTCACGATACCAACGCCATGGGAAAAAACAAACTCGATTGGATCCTCGATAGTAATAATGTGTTCGTTGCGGGTGCGGGACATATACTCGATCATCGCCGCCAGCGTGGTTGTCTTTCCGCTGCCAGTTGGACCGGTGACCAAAATCAGCCCGCGCCGCTTCAAGCTCAGAGTGCGAAACACATCCGGTAGGTTTAACTCCTCCATGGTGGGCGTTTTTTGGGGAATGAGACGCATTACGATCCCGCAGTTGTTTCTCTGGTTGAATACATTGACGCGGAAGTGGGAGTGGCGGTTTCCCCTGTGATAGCTGTACGCCGCATCACATTCTCCGCTTTCCCGGTAGCTTTTGAAAAGTCTCTCACCAAGAATTCTGCTGGCAAAATGCAGCGTTTCCTCCGGCGTCAGCAGGTGCTCACCCACGTGCAGCAGCCGCCCGCTTACACGCACAATAGGCGGAGCACCAACTGTCAGATGTATATCTGACGCTTTATTGTCGATTGCGGTCATCAGTATCTGTTCTAATTCAAGCACAGAATCATGCCTTTCGTGTTGATTTTTGCGCGTTTTAACCTTAACTCGCTCTTTCCATACTCTACGTTTTTTACAGTAGGTCGCCAGTTATAGTCTGGTCAAAGGTGTCAAAGACACCGCGATCTTCGGATTACGGTCTCTTTTCTCTTTTTTCCCGTCTGTCTCTGCGGTGTGAAATCGTCATCCACAGCCATGGTTCACTAGAAGCACTTTGTGCCTCATTCTTCGATTAATATATCTCGTTTTTGCGTTGTGGCGAACTCTCTCTCTCTCTCTCTCTCTCTCTCTCTCTCTCTCTCTCTCTCTCTCTTAGAGCGTCCTGCAAAAGGGCGGTCCTTTTCAGCTCCTGGGCATCTACAATCTCGATGACCCCTTTTCCCCGGCGTATCAGCCCGTCCTCGCACAGTCCCTTGAGGGTTTTTGTCACGCGTTCACGGCTGGTTCCGATGTGCTTGGCGATGTAGTCGTGAGTGAAATAGAGCATTGTCTGCTTCTGCCGAAGATACTCATTGAAAAGGAACGAAGCAAGTCGCTGCTCCAATCCGCAAAACAGCAGCTTCTGCATGGAACTCACAGTGGAAGAAAACCTTTCCGCCATCAACTCGTAGGCAAAACAGCGAAAGTAGATGTTGCCGGTCATCAGTCTCTCCAGCAGGGGCATATTGATGGCAAGAGTACTGCAAGGACCGTCCGCTTGCAGAAAAACGCGAAATGTGATCTGCTTGAAAAGGCTCGCTGCTGAAAAGACGCAGATGTTTCCACTGTCCAGTGAAAAAAGCGTGACTTCCCTGCCGTCCTGCGACAGCGCAAACGCGTGAACCCGCCCCTCCAGAATCATCATCACGCCAATATCCTCGTCTGCGCGAGGGTGCAGTATGTAGGACTTGCCGTCAAAATTTCGTATATAGACATTTTGAAGCAGCAGCTCCTTTTCCCGTGCGGTAAGATGTTTCCAGAAGGGAAACTTTGACAGGTGGTTGGCGATTTCCCGCGTATTCATAACCTTACACCTCCCTTATTTCGTAACGATAGCAAAATTTTGCATACTTGTATAGTGCCAAAGTCACATTTTGGCAATGTTAATGTCACTTACATATCTCTGCATACCAGATATGATAGCAAAAGTTTAGACTTTAGTTGTGCACAGCCTTAAAGAATGCAAGAGAAGGTCAGTCAACTTGCATATTCCAAAAATCGCGATATTTCTACACATGGATGTTCTGGCACACTTCGCAGGGATCTTCAATCCGCCCCATTATTTGTAAGCGTCAAATAATGGGGCGGATTGAAGTTGCCGCTTGTACAAGGATGGTAATTACGATGAAAGCCATACGAACCCTCCGAATGTAAATGTGTGTCAGTTTTTATATTAGACTTCCAAATCTTTAATCA
>OHJC01000370.1_pt1 | contig 26864 bp, 18 predicted proteins | sample 1568461 | NCBI WGS metagenome assembly OHJC01 (sample SAMEA3879535, study PRJEB24766) | human gut metagenome | biome: human-associated habitat; feature: feces | place: USA | collected 1985/1987 | reverse complement strand
CCATGACGAGCAGCGCCGGCGCCAACACCCCCTGCAACACCGTCACAAACTGCAGCAGCATCCCAAAATCCTTTCATCCAAAAACCCAACTCAAAGAGCCCAACGATTCCCATTCCGCCCCATCCCAAAGAGTCCCACCCCTCTCATCCCTCCCCTAAAATGCGAGGATTTCCCGGACCCCCTCCACAATCGCAGAGGTGAATCCATCCCCCTAAACGCGAGAGAGCGGTTTCGGTATGCATTGCCCGACCGTAAGCTTGGCCGAACGGCCTTGAGTGTGTCGGGTAATGCATACCGAAACCGCGAACGGGCTACGCTAGGAGATCACCACTCCTGCGGCGTATAGTTCCAGTCCGGGAAGGTGACCTCGATCGGTTCCGTCCAGAAGCGTCCCTTCACACCCGTCTCCGGATCGACGTGCAGCATCCAGCCCTTCTTCTCCGGGGATTCGATCTTCAGCACGAGTTTGTACGCGCCGGCCTTGTCGAGCTTGACGTTGGCGCCGTAGTGCGGGCCGTCGGAGGCGTTCATCTGCATGAAGGTTCCGGAGGCGACGGACGCGTTGGAGGTCTTGTCGATGATGTCGTAGTTGACGGTCAGGTCCGGCACGAAATCGCCCTTGCCGTAGCCGAGTTCGGTGCCCTTCTGGTTGGCATGGATGTCGGCTTCGAGGTGGAAGCTCGCATCGGCGGCCTTGAGGCCCATGCCGGACGGTTCCATGTCGATCGGCTGGAAGTAGACGGCGTTGACGGTCAGCGGGCCGCATTCCTGGTCGGAGTGCTTCTCATCGACCTGGATCTCTTCGAAACCGGCGGAATCGCTGGAATCGTCCTTGCTGGAGTCGTCGGCCTTCGAAGCCGACGCGGAGGCGCTGGACTTGTCCGAAGCGGCGGAATCGTTGGAATTGCCGCATGCGGACAGGGAGAAGGCCATGGAGCCGGCCAGCAGGATGCCGAGCAGAGCGGCGATCTTCTTGTTCTTCATTTCTCTTTCCTTTGTTGTTGGATGTGGAAAAAATATCGGTAAATCTCGGAAAATTTGCGTATTACTTGCGATTGTCAGGCGTGCGCAACTTGCGTTTGCGTGCGAAGCCGACGGCGAACAGCGCGAGTACGGCAATCGCCGCGATCGCTTGTGCCGCAAGGCATTCGACGTACGGATACAGGCCGATCCAGTCGTTTGTGGGCACGCTGGACAGGTAGTGGCCGTCGATCAGGTCACCTTCGATGAGCGCGTGGATGCCACCGCCGGCGAAGATGACGACCAGCACGGCCATCAGGATCGACGTAACGAGGAAGAACGGGCCAATCGGAATCTTTACGGAGGTGAAGCGCAGCACGAGGAAGATGACGAGCAGCACCACGCCCGCGGCGATGCCGCCGATCCACATGCCTTGCGCGTCGCGACTCATCGAGTAGATCGATTCGTAGAAGATGACGGTTTCGGCGCCTTCACGGAACACGGCTAGGAAGCTCAGCATGGCGAGCGAAACGACCATACCCAGGCCCACGCCTTCGCCGGCGGCGACTTTGTTTTGCGCGTCGGCCACGGCGGACTCGGTTTTGGTGCGGATGTAACGGTTCCACGCTTCCACGGAACTTTTGTTGAGCATCCAGTTGCTGGTCCACAGCAGCATGAGCATGGCGATCAGCGCGCACACGCCTTCGCTGATTTCCTGGACCGGGCCGGAGCCGCCGAACAGGAACGTGAAGAGCACGGCGACCAGACCGGAGCCGGCAAGGCCCGCGAGCACGCCGAGGTAAATCCACTTGGTGAAACGCTGGTTGCCGGATTTGGTGGCCGCGTCTTCGACGAGCCAGCTTTTCAGGTCGTCGACAAGCTTTTTGATCTCCTTGTCGGAACCGCCGTCGCGCATGGTTTTGCGGGTCATCTTGAACTGGTATTCCACCTGCGAGACGCGGTCGCCGGAGATGGCGTTCATGACGTTCTTTTCGAAGCCGAGCTTTTCGTAGTACTGGTAGTACGCGTCGTTGACGAGGCTGGAGCCTTCCGCGCCCTTGCCGGAGATGGCGGCCTTGTATGCCTTGTCGAGGATGACGTTCATTTCGCTGGCGACTTCGCTCCACGTGCGGTCGCCTTTGCCTTTGGAGGAATTCTTTTTGGCCGCGTCGAGCTTCTTACGTTCCGCGGCGGTCTGTTCGGCGCGCTGCTTCGCGTAGGTTTTGGGGTCGGCGAGGTTCGCGTTGCCGTCAAGCGTCTGCGCGGCCGTGTCAAGGTCCGCGTTCAGCGCGTTGATTCCGTTTGCGATCGCGCTCCCCTGGCCCTGCTGGTACGCGAGTCCTTCCAAATCGGTGAACTGCCTGAGCAGTGTCTGCTGGCATTCGGCGGAAATGGTGTCGTTGACGACTTTCGAGAAGTTGGACGCATCATAGCCGATCCAATGCGCGGTCTGGAAGCCGGTGCCGGCCTGGCCGTAATCGCCGTCATTGTAGTCTTTTTCGGCGGTGGCAAGCTGCTTGGCGATATTCTGCGCGACGGCAGTCCAGGAATCGAAATTCGTCTGGTTGCCGTCAGCGGCGGACGCCTGCCGCGGCATCGCGATGCCGACAAACAGCGTGGCGAGCGCGATCATCAGCGCGGCGACGAGCGTGATGAGACGGCCGGAAGCCGAGACGCGCGAATCGCACGAATCGTAGGAACCGGCTGCGTGGCGCTGCGCGACGCGAGATGACATGGGTCGAACCTTCCTTCCGCAAATCTTTTCGGCGCGATTTCCCCGACGTACCCGACGTACGAAGCGCGCATCGGAAGCCAAGATAGAACGAAAGTTTTTTGAATAACAGTCTTGATTTTTAATTGGTCTTGTTGTATCGCGCATGAAAAAACGTTGGAATTCCGCCGTTTTTATTTTTCCCGTTTTCCGCGTGTCGTCTCACATTGTGACGCTCACCGCCGTTCCGCAACACCCCCGTCCGCCCGAAAACGTGAAGCGAACTCCATGCCAAAGCGTCAGTTTGTATAATCGCGACTTGCATAATCACGATTAGCATAATCGTAACCATACAAAGCTACGGGGGTATCAAAATAAGGCGATGCCTCATGCCACATATAGCGCATATCAGGTTGCCCAAGCACGAACTACGCCAAGCCGGGCACGCGCTAGCATCGTGGTATGGACTCCATTGCACCGCTCGCACAGCGCATGCCGTATACCACCGCGTTTCCCAAGGCGCTCGGCACGGGGTTGTTGATTTCGACGCCTCACCCGATCACTGCGGAATTGCGCGGCGAGATGGAACGGTTCATCGATGAATACGAGCATGCGCTTTCGCGGTTTCGCGCTGATTCGCTGGTTGCGCACATCGGCAATGCGGAGCATGGCGGGCATTTCGATTTTCCCGATTGGGCCGGCCCGCTATTCGATTTGTACGACGCGCTGCACGCCGCCACGCGCGGTGCGATCGACCCGTGCGTGGGCGAGGACCTGATTCGTCTCGGTTACGATCCCGCGTTGAGTTTCACCGTTGAAGCCGACGCCGGCGAGCGCCTGGGCGCGCTGCACGGACGGGCCGTATGGGGTCGTGATGTGGTTCGTTCGAGTGGTACGACATTGGTTACACGCAGTCCGGTTCATGTGGATTTCGGCGCGTGCGGCAAGGGTTATCTGGTGGATTCGCTGGGCGGATTGCTCACCGATTCAGAACTTTCGCGCACATCGCATGTCAAGTCAGCCGAAACGACCAACCCGACATGCCAATCTTCCACCTCAGACAGCAAACGCGAAAGCGCTGCCCCGGAATTTGTGATTGATGCGGGCGGCGATCTGCTGGCGCGCACGAACAAGCCGATCCGTGTGGCGCTTGAGGATCCGGATGATCCGTCCTGCGCGGTCGGCGTCGCACTGATCGGCGATGGCGCGTTCTGTGCGAGCGCGCCCAGCCGTCGCCATTGGGAGGTGGCGGTGAACGAACAGACGCATCTGGCGATTCACCACCTGCTCAACGCCATCGACGGCCTGCCCGTGCAGCAGACGGAGGCCACCTGGGTTGCGGTGCGATCCGCGTCGTTTGGCGGCTATCCGACTGCGGTGGCGGACGGGTTGGCTACGGCGCTGTTCGTTGCGGATCCGAACGAGCTGAGCAGCACTTTCGCTTTCGATTGCGCCACGTTGGACGTCGACCGTCACGCCACCATCAGTGCCGGTTTCCCCGGCCGCTTCTTCTGATTTCCAACAAAACTCACGGAATGAGGTTGCCGGCGGCCACGTACAGGTCCCACCAATCCTGCTTGTCGAGGTCGATGTCCGCGCCGTCGAGCATTTCGCCCAGCCGGGTGGGGTTCATCGAGCCGAGCACGATCTGGATCTTCGCCGGATGCCTGAGCACCCATGCGGTGGCGATGGCGTTGGCGCTCACGCCGTACTTGGCGCCCTTTTCGTCCAGTGCCTTGTTCAGCTCCGGGAAGTGCTCGTTGCCTACGAACGGGCCGTATTCCGTGCCGGACTGGAACGGGCTCCATGCCTGGATGGTCATGTGGCGCAGTCGCGAGTAGGACAGCAGTCCGTCCGAATGGTTGGCCACGACCATGCCTTCGGCGCCGGAATTGGTCATCAGCTCGTCGCTGACCATCTGCGCGTGCATCAGACCGAACTGCAGCTGGTTCGCCTCGAGCCTCATGGCCGGGTCGTCTCCGAGCCAGGATTGCAGCAGTTCCGCCTGCCACGGGTTCACGTTGCTCACGCCGAAGTGACGCACTTTGCCCGCCTTGTGCAGGGTGGTGAACGCTTCGACGATTTCTTCGGCCTCCATCAGGGTGTCGGGCCTGTGCAGGAGCGCGAAGTCCACGTAATCGGTGCCGAGCGCTTCCAGTTCCTCGTCGAGTCGCGTGATGAGGTGCTTCGCGGAGAAGTCGTAGCGGGTGGCGTGCATGTTGTTCGGGTCGCTGAAGTCGATGTTGATGCCGAACTTCGTCTGCAGGAAGATGTCCTCGCGCTTGAGCCCGGCGTCCTTCCACGCGCGGCCGAGCACACGCGAGCTGGCATGGTCGTGGTTGACGTTGAATCCGTAGATGTCCGCCGTGTCGAAGAAGTTGACTCCATGCTCGGCGGCCGTGCGCACGACTTCTGCCGCCGCGTCCGCGTCCAGCGCGTCCATGCGCATCACGCCTAACGCCGCTTGCGATGCGACCACTGCCGATTTGCCGATTTCGATGCTTTTCATGACTGCCCACTTTCTTTGTGATTTTCAAATACGTCAATCGATTGACGTCAGTCACCTCAATGGTAAATCCGCCGTCCCGTCAGCGCAACACAATAAAAATGCCGAAGCCAAAACGCAAAAATCCGGAGGGGTGGTCCCTCCGGATTTTTTAGCGAGTCAGCACACCAACCTCACTCGGCCAGCGTGAACTGGCTGTTGTAGATGTCGGCGTAGAAGCCGCCCTTGGCGAGCAGTTCCTCGTGCGTGCCGCGTTCCACGATGTCGCCGCCGTTCATCACCAGGATCATGTCGGCGTCGCGGATGGTGGACAGGCGGTGCGCGATCACGAAGCTCGTGCGGCCCACGGTCAGCGCGTCCATGGCCTTCTGGATCAGCTCCTCGGTGCGTGTATCGACCGAGGAGGTGGCCTCGTCGAGGATCAGGATCGGCGCGTCCTCCACCATGGCGCGGGCGATCGTCAGCAGCTGGCGCTGGCCCTGGGAAAGCGACGCCTTGTCGTCGAGCACGGTGTCGTAGCCGTTCGGCAACGACATGATGTAGTGGTGCAGGCCGACGGCCTTGCATGCGGCCACGATCTGCTCGTCGGTGACGTCCTTCTTCGAATACGCGATGTTTTCACGCACTGTTCCACGGAACACCCACGTGTCCTGCAGCACCATGGAGAACTGGTCGTGCACGTTCCAGCGCGGTACGGACTTGGTGTCGATGCCGTCAATCGAAATCGTGCCACCGGAAATCTCGTAGAAGCGCATCAGCAGGTTGACCATGGTGGTCTTGCCGGCGCCGGTCGGGCCGACGATAGCCACCTTCTGGCCGGCCTTCACGGACGCGGAGAAGTCGTTGATGATGGTCTTGTCCGCGTCGTAGCCGAAGCGCACGTGGCTGAATTCCACGTCGCCGCGCACCGGCTGCGGCTTGCCGTCCGCGCCGACGCCCAGCAGCGCCTGCTTGCCGGTTTCGTCGGCCAGTTCCGGTTCGTCAAGGAAGCCGAAGACGCGTTCGGATGCGGCTGCGCAGCGCTGCAGGTTCTGGAAGGCCTGCGCGAACTGGGACAGCGGCTGCGTGAACAGGCGGATGTACATCATGAACGCCACGATCACGCCGAATTCGATCTTGCCGTCCATGGCGAGCGCCGCGCCGACCACGCACACCACCACGTATCCGAAGTTGCCGACGAAGTTCATGATCGGCATCATCAGGCCGGACAGGAACTGGCTTTTCCAGCCGGACACGTACAGGTCTTTGTTGTACTTCTCGAACTGCTCGATGGAGCGTTCCTCGCCGCAGTATGCCTTGACCACGGTGTGGCCGGTGTACATTTCCTCGACGTGGCCGTTGACGTCGCCGAGCGCCACCTGCTGGCGGGTGAAGTACTTCTGCGACACCTTCATGATCACGCCCATGATGATCAGGCCGAGCAGCGCGGAGCCGATGGCGCACAGCGTCATGGTCACGTTGTTGTAGAACATCATGATGAGCGCGCCGAAGAACAGCGTGATCGATGTGATCAGCGAGCCGACCGACTGGCCGAGCGTCTGTCCGATCGCGTCGACGTCGTTGGTGATGCGGCTCAGCACGTCGCCGTAGCTGACTTTGTCGAAATATTTCAGCGGCAGGCGATTGATTTTCTGGCTGATCGCCTCACGCAGCTGCTGTGCGGTGCGTTGCGTGACGTTGGCCATCAGCCAGCTTTGCAGGTAGCTCAGCAGCGCGTACCCGACGTACAGCGCGACGAGCAGCCATGCGATGCGCGACACCGCGTCCATATCGATCGAATTCATGACGGGCTTGCCGTGCACCATGGCCGGCAGACCCTTCGTGATCTCGTTGGTCATGTCCTTGAGCTTGTCCGGGCCGATGATCTGGCACACCGTGCCGGCAGCGCCCAGAACCAGCGCGAAAATCATCACCGGAATGTACCGGCTGCAGAATTTCACGAGCTTCTTCATCACTCCGCCGAAGTCCTTCGGCTTTTCCACGGCCCCACGGCCGCGTCCCATTCCTCTTGGCATGTCTCCCCCTTTCAGCGCTTCAGTTCGTCTTCGCTCAACTGCGATTCGGCGATCTGCCGATACACTTCGCACGTGTCGAGCAGTTCCTCGTGCGTGCCCTGGCCGACCACTTTGCCGTCGTCGAGCACGATGATGCGGTCGGCATTCATGATGGTGCCGATGCGCTGCGCGACGATGAGTTTCGTGGAATCCTTCGCTTCCTTTTCGAGCGCGTCACGTACGGCACGGTCGGTTTTGAAGTCGAGCGCGGAGAAGGAATCGTCGAAGATCAGGATTTCCGGATGACGGTAGACGGCGCGTGCGATCGACAGACGCTGCTTCTGCCCGCCCGAAACGTTGGAACCGCCCTGCGAAATGCCGGAATCGTACTTCTTCTGCTTTTTGTCGATGAATTCCGTCGCCTGCGCGACGTCGCATGCGCGGCGCACGGTGTCGTCGTCGCGGTCCGTATCTCCGTACGCGACGTTGCTGGCGATCGTTCCCTTGAACAGGAACGATTGCTGCGGCACGTAGCCGATCTTGTCGCGCAACGCCTTCAGCTTGTAGTCGCGCACGTTGACGCCGTCGACGAGCACCTCGCCTTGCGTGGCGTCGTAGAAACGCGGCACGAGGTTGATGAGGGACGATTTGCCGGAGCCGGTCGAGCCGATGAACGCGACCGTCTGACCCTTCTTCGCCTTGAAATTGACGCCTTCGAGCATGGCGTGACGCGAGTCGGGGTAGGCGAAGCTCACATTGCGGAATTCGATTTCGCCTTCCTCGCCCGGCTTGCCCGCGTCCTGCGTGCCGTCGGTGACCATCGGCTCGGTGTCGATGACTTCGAGCACGCGCTGCGCGGACACGTCGGCTCGCGGCCAGAGCACGAACACCATGCTCAGCAGCAGGAAGCTCATGATGACCTGGATGGAGTAGCTGGAGAACACCACCATGTTGGAGAAGGTGGTGAGCTTGTCGACGGCGTCGGCAGCGTCGATGAGGTACGCGCCGATCCAGTAGACGGCGAGCATCAGGCCGTTCATGATGGTGTTCATCAACGGCATCATGATGGCCATGGCGCGGTTGGTGAACAGCTGGGTTTCGGTGAGTTCCTTGTTGGCTTCGGTGAACTTGGCTTCCTGGTAGTCCTCGGCGTTGTACGCGCGCACCACGCGCAGGCCGGTGAGGTTCTCGCGCGCCACGAGGTTGATGTTGTCGGTCAGGCGCTGCATGGCCTTGAACTTCGGCATGACGAAGTGCATGAGCACGGCGATGACCACCAGCAGGATGGCCACGGCGATGCCGGTTGCGAGCGTCCAATCGAAGCCCTTTCCTGCGATCTTGCACACGGCCCACACGGCCATGATCGGCGCCTTGACGATCATCATCAGACCCATGGTGATGAACATCTGGATCTGCGTGATGTCGTTCGTGGAGCGGGTGATGAGCGACGCGGTGGAGAAACGGTTCATTTCCGCCGGTCCGAAGCTTTCCACCTTGTTGAATTCGAGCGAACGCAGGCGCTGGCTGAACGAGGCACCCACGCGCGCGGCGATGAAGCCGGTGACGACAGCGCAGGCCGCCGAGCCGAGCGAGACGAGCAGCATCTTGCCGCCGGCCACCCAGATGTCGCGCATTTCGCTGCCGGGGGTTTCGACGAGCTGCGTGATGTCGGCCATATAATCCGGCAGGGTCAGGTCAAGCCAGATCTGACCGACGATGCTGACCAGCGCGACGAGCATCTGACCGATCTCCGCTTTGGAGAGGTATCGTACGATGCGAAGCATGCTTGGTTCCTTCTCTTGTTTTGTGTTTTGCTTGTTTTCTTACGATTAGTTTTTGCGATTTTTCGCGGTTTTTGCGATTACTGGATTGCGATTACTTACACTGTGAATTATTTACAGCGTAAGATACTACGCGTCTTCCTGTGCGTTTCCTGAGAACGCGGCTTTGACCTCGTCCGCCGTGGGGCGCGGTTTGCCGGGCATGCACAGCGACATGTACGTGGTGAATTCCTCGGTGAGCTCAACGAATTCGCGCGCGCGGCGCTCCCCCATCTGCGAGAAGATCCAGCAGATCGCCTCGCGCATGCTTTCGCGCTGCCGTTCGGCGCGTTCCCTGCCGGCTTCGGTGAGGTTCACGTGCACCACACGGCGATCGTCGGGGTCGGATTCGCGTGTGATCTGGCCTTTTTTCTCCAACGCGGACAGCAGTGTGGACACGCGTCCGGTGGTGGTTTTCATTGAAGAGGCGAGCTGCGATGGCGTCAGCGGGCCTTTCCTATAGAGTTCCTGCACGGCGAAGGGCTCGCCCTTCGCGCCTTTCACCATCTCCTGCTGCATGCGCGAACGTTTGTCCCATGTGTTGGTCGCCAATTCGTGGAACAGTTCCTCTTCAAAGCCCACGAGGCACCTCCTTCCGTCGCAATCGCCGTCATAATATCTTACAGTGTAAACATTTTACAGTGTAAGTTATTCCCAGGGCGATTTTGCAGCGAGCAAGCTACAGAAGGCACGAAAAAGGCCGCGGCCCGAATCGCGATTATTGTGCGGAATCGGGCGCGGCCAATCGTACGTATTGCGCGGAATTCAGCCGCGACGGGCGTCGACGGAGGCGTTCAGCATCGCCAGCTCATCCTGCGTGAGCGTCAGTTCGGTGGCGGCGAAGGAATCGTTGATTTCCTGCGGATTGCGGGCGCTGGGGATGGTGAACAACCGCTCGTAGCGGCTCAGTTCCCAGGCGAGGACCACGCGCTGGTAGGAGCAGCCATGATTGCCTGCGACTTCACGGAACGGGTCGTACGCGCGCTGGTCGAACGCGTCGAGGAAGCCGCCGAGGGGGCTCCAGCACACGAACGCGAGTCCAAGTTCCGCGCAGTGCTCCATCGTATGCTCAGGGTCGGGGTGCGAGGGCGAGAACTGGTTCTGCACGGCGATCAGCTTGTCGCCGAGAATCTCGCGGGCGATGTCGATCTGCGCGTTGTCCACGCGGGAAATGCCCGCGTACCGGATCACACCCTCGTCAAGCAGCTGCTTCAGCGCGCCGACCTGGTCCTCATAAGCCACTTCCGGGTCCGGTCCGTGCGAGTACAGCAGGTCCAGCGCCTCCACGCCGAGGTGCGCGGCCGACTCCTTCGCGTCGCAGATCATCGTTTCCGGACGCGAATCCGCCATCCACCCGTACTGGCTGCCCACAGCCTGCAAATGCTGGCGTTCCGGCTCGTTTTCGGCAACGTTCGGCGCCTCCATGGTGCGGCGATAGCCGGTTTTGGTTGCAATCAGCACTTCGTCGCGCGGACCGTCCCAGCTGGCGAGCGCGTCGCGCACCATTTTTTCGCCGTAGCCCAGGTCTTCGGCGGTGCCGGTGCCGGGTTGGCTTGGCAGGTAATACGACCAGGCGGTGTCCAGATATCGCACGCCCGCGTCCAAGCCGGCGTGAATCGTACGGATCGCAGTATCGCGGTCCGGACGCCCCTCAATCGCCAAAGCCATCGTGCCCATGCCGAGCCGTGGAATCGCAAATCCCGCCAATTCGCCCATGTTTCGTGCGGTCGTCATAACCGTCTCCCTTCCGTCGCCACATCCGTCGCTACAAAATCCGCCACCCATTCTCGCACAAAACAGCGCGGAGCGGGTTGTCGGGCGGGTGCGGGAAGATGAGGGCACAACCGAACGGGAGCCGAAAGGCTGAGAGGGAGCTCGACGAGCTTCGACCGAGGACTTGATGCGGGTAATGCCGCCGTAAGGAGACGGGTTGTTCGCGCCGCGAGGCGCATCTCATTTCCGTTCGCGATAACCGAATATCGCGTGATTAGGGTCACGGAGGGGCGCACCACCTCATAGGGTACGGTTCCTTCGGCGACCCTTTTTTCGTACCAACCGTGAATGTCCGATTCACCGGAAGCAGACGCTCGGAAGCCCACAAAGCAGTTCTGAACGTCCGTTTCGGCGGGAACGGCACTCGTGGGGCCTGACATACAGAAGGGAACCGAAATGATCATCAACGGCAAGGAAGAGGACGTCGCCACGCCGATCACCGTGGCCGAACTAGTGGAGCAGCGCGGTCTGCGCGCCGACCGCGTGGCCGTGGAGCTCAACGGCGAGATCGTGCCGCGCGCCCAGCGTGCGCAGACGCAGCTCAAGGGCACCGACACGTTGGAAATCGTCACGTTCGTGCAGGGCGGCTGAGCACAGCAGCGAAACAAACCATACGAACGGAAACGAGAATACGAGAACAACCATGACTTTTGAACCATCCGCATCGCAGGCGCAGATCGACGCCCGCCAGCACGCTTTCGACAACCAGCCCGACCCGGCCACCCTGGTCAGCCGCGAGGAGATCCGCGCGGCCCTGCTCGACCGTCACACGGCCGCCACGCAGGACAAGCTCGACGCGGCGCACGTGGCCATTTGCGGCTGCGGCGGCCTCGGCTCCACCATCGCGGTGGCGCTGACCCGCATCGGCGTCGGCCATCTGCATCTGATCGACTTCGACCGCGTGGATATGACGAACCTGAATCGCCAGCAGTATTTCCTGAAGGACCTCGGCCAGTACAAGACGGAGGCGCTGCGCAGCAATCTGCGCCAAATCAACCCGTTCACGGACATCACCATCGACACCGTCAAGGTGACCGACGAGAACGTGCCGACGCTGTTCGAAAACGAGGACATCATCTGCGAGGCGTTCGACGTGCCGGAAAACAAGACGATGCTCGTCAACGCGGTGCTGGAGAATCTGCCGGGCAAGAAGCTCGTCAGCGCGTCCGGCATGGCCGGCTTCCGCAGCTCCAACCTGGTGAGCACGCGTCGCGTTTCGAAGAACTTCTACTTCTGCGGCGATGGCGAGACGGCTCCGGTACCGGGTGCCGGCCTGATGGCGCCGCGCGTGGGCGTGGTCGCCTGCCACGAAGCGAACATGATCACGCGACTGATCCTCGGCGAGGAAGACGCCTGACGCACTGCTACGTTACTCCACTGCCGTAATCGAAATTTTTATTGCGATTACAAACGCACGTTGCACACAACACAACAGCGACGCAACGGCAACACAACAGCAGCACAGCAATCGCAACAACAGCAACACCAAACACCCCAACGAAAGGAACCGACGATGAGCACCGAAAACACCATCACCACCGCAGCCGCCGACGTCGCGGCCGCACCGAACGCCACGCTCGACGAGCTGGTCGGCACCACCACGAACACGGCGATCCTGCCGGAGCCGGACGCGCACGCGTACGACGAGATCGCCACCGGCGACGCCGATCCGCTGATCCTCGGCGGGCACAAGTTCACGAGCCGTTTCATCCTCGGTTCCGGCCGTTACGACCTGAACCTCATCAAGGCGACCATCGAGAACGCGGGCACGCAGATCGTCACCATGGCGCTGCGCCGCTGCCGCACCACCGAAAACAACCTGCTCGACTACATTCCGAAGGGCATCACCATGCTGCCGAACACGTCGGGCGCGCGCAACGCGGATGAGGCGGTGCGCATCGCACGTCTCGCGCGCGAGGTGTGCCAGACGGACTTCGTGAAGGTGGAGATCGAGCACGAAGCGAAGTACCTGCTGCCGGACAACGAGGAGACCATCAAGGCCACGGAAAAGCTGGCCAAGGAGGGCTTCGTGGTCATGCCGTATATGTTCCCGGACCCGATTGCGGCGAAGCGTCTTGAGGACGCGGGCGCGGCTTGCGTGATGCCGCTCGGCGCGATGATCGGCTCGAACAAGGGCCTGCGCGCACGCGATTTCATTGAGGTGATCATCAAGAACTCCAACGTTCCGGTGATCATCGACGCGGGCATCGGCCGGCCGAGCCAGGCCGCGGAGGCCATGGAGATGGGTGCGGATGCGGTGATGGCATACACGGCGATCGCATCCGCCGGAAACATTCCGCTGATGGCGCGCGCCTTCAAGAACGCGATCGAGGCGGGCCGTGAAGCGTACCTGTCCGGCCTGGGCAAGGTGACGGAAGATCACGCTGTCCCGTCCAGCCCGACGAACGAGGCCGACTACATCGGCTGATTCGCGCCGATTTCGTACGATTCGTGCACTAACGTTTCGCACTGTTTTATTGCGATTACACGACGAGGGTCGGTGGAAACGCACATTTTCGCAAGGTTTCCACCGGCCCTCTTTCGTCGGATGCGCGACACGTAGCGCAACACGCGCATGCCACGCATACCGCAGCGACAGGCAATACGTCTACTTCCCTAGAGCCGCCTTCAGGTCGCGGTTCTGGAATCGCTCGTGCAGCAGGCAGTAGCCGCCGAACACGACGAGCCACAGCAGGCCGGCGATGGCGGAACCGCGCGTATCTGCGGACAGGAACAGCGTGACGTACACGAACACGTAGAACGCAATCGCAATCCAGTCGCACACCTGCCATGCCGGCATGACGAAGCCGTCCGGCAGGAAGTCGGCGCTTTGACGGTAGCGGCGGTGCGCAAGCATCGTCAGGATGTAGATGAAGATCACGACGGCGCTGGCGGCCGAAGCGAACAGCACGAACGCACCGGAAACGCCCGGAATCGCGTTAACCAGCGGGGAGAACAGAATCATACAGCCGGACACGATGATCGCCTTCGCCGGCACCTTGTGATCCGACACCTCACCGAAGCGCTGCATAGCGGGCGATTCGGAGTCCTGCGCAAGCTGGTATAGGTGGCGGCCCGCCGAGTAGATCAGCGAATTGAGTGCCGACGCGGCTGCGGTGATCACCACGAAGAACACGAGCGCGGCAGCCCAGTCGAGCCCAGCGTATTTGAACACCATGATGAACGGGGAGCCGAACGAGCCGTCCGCGTTCTGATGGAAGTTGCGCCACGGCACGATGGCCATGATGGCCACGAGCGCGCCCACGTAGAAGATGAGGATGCGCATGATCAGCTCGTTGACGGCCTTCGGTAACACCTTGCGTGGGTTCTGCGTTTCGGATACGGTCACGCCTACGAATTCGATGAGCTGGTAGGCGAAGAACACCATCTGGAAGCTCATGAAGAAGTTCATCCAGCCGTTCGGCGCAAGCTGGAAGCCGTCGGTAATGTTCGTAAGGCTCACAGTGGCACCGGAAACCGTGCCGTCCACGCCTTCGATATGCGTGGCCGGGTAGCTGAAACCGAGGAACAGCATCACCACGGCGGTGACAATCAGACCCACAATCAGCGTGATTTTGATCATGGAGAACCAGAATTCCGCCTCGCCGAACACTTTCACGGCAATGAGATTGATGCCGGTGAGCGCCACAAGGAAGCACAGTTCGATAAGCCATTTCCACGCGTTGAGGTCTATGCCGAACGTGCCGAAGAATGTGACGAAATAGGTGCTGACGGCTGTGATTTCGGTCATGCCGGTCAGGATGAGCACAATCCAGTACGTCCAGCCGGCGAATTTGCCCCACGCGCGGCCGAGGTAGCGGGTGATGAAGTTGATGAACGTGTGCTGGCTTGGGTCGCTGTACATCATTTCGCCGATGGCGCGCATGAGCAGGAACATGATGAGGCCCACGCCGATGTACACGAGGATGATGCTCGGTCCGGTCAGCGCGATCGACTTGCCGGAGCCGAGGAACAGGCCGGTGCCGATGGTGCCGCCGATGGCGATGAACTGGACGTGGCGGTTTTTCAGGCCGCGTTCCATGTCGTTGTCTTTGTCGAGGCTTTCGATGGATTTGATTTGCGCGGTTTCCGTCGCTTCGGACGTGCTTGTACCAGTTTTTCCGGTTTTCGTATTCCCAAAAGTCATAATGTTCACACCCTACCGCGTCAACCGCACAATCTCTGCCGTTGTTCGTACCGCGAAATGCGCTATATGTGGCAGATTCGCATCTTTTCCAAAAAAACGCTTTGCGACGGGTGGAGTCAGCTTGCCAAGGTTTTCAGCCTGCCACGGAGCGATTCGTTTTCGCGTTCCAGCTCGTTGATACGCCGAGCCTGTTGTTTGATGATGACAAGCGCCGTCTCGCTGTCAAGGCCGCCGCTCGCGCTGAGAGGTGCAGGCGGCACGGCGATGGCAGCCGCATCGGACGGGACGGGCACGTCAGCGGATATACACCCCCCCCGACACGTTCGCCCCGTCCAGCGAATTCGGAGCATTTTCAATATTTGCCTTATCGGGATTGGCGATTCCTGCGATGTCGTCGAGTTTCTCCTTGCGCGTCACCGCATGAACATACAGGTTGACGAGCTCCGTAATGATTTCGCCGTTACTCATGTTACTGCTACCGTTCACGGATTTGAGGACGGCAGCCTTCCAACGCGCCACACTTCGTTCTATACGTTTATACCCAATCAGTTCCGGCGGCAATCCCGCCTCGCGGAAGATTTTGGTCGGCGATTCCCCCGCAAGATACCGTATGACACACACCTGTTTGAAGGCGTTGGAGTACGTGATGCGGTCTTTCGATACGTTGGCCACCGCCGGCAGATCCCGCAACATTTGGAGCTCTTCCATGCTGAATGATCCTCCACCACGCATCGTTTTACCCCCTTTGCTATACCCCGTGATGAAGCAAGTGTATATCCGACTTCTCACAAGTAGCTTTTCAAATATTGCTGACCGTATATCACTTCAACCGGTCGGTCACACATCAATGCGGGCGATTATGGAATATCCACAACCGCCCGCATTGACTTTTATTGCGCGTGAGTCAATTCACAACTCACTCACACCGAACGCATGCGCTCAGTACGTGCGGCGACGGCTCTTGACCGCCACAGCCACGCCAGCGCCACCCACCAGCAGCGCCACGACCGTGAACAGCACGGTTCCCGCAGCACCAGTCAGCGGCAGCTGAGTGACATTCTTCACGTTCAGCACGGTAGCGGTGGCATTCGCAGTGGTGTTATCGACCGGTTGGACCTGACGAAGGGCATCCTGTTCGAAAGTGACGAGACCTTCATCTGTGATCTTCACATTGAAAGTGACCCTGAAGTTCTGGGCGTAGCCGGTCGGAGCCTGAGTCTCCACAACCGTGTAGGTTCCTGCCGCAAGACCCGCGACCTTCACCAAACCATCATTCTCAGTAATGAACGTCTTGGCATCATTCTGATTGGAAACAAACGACCACGCACCGTCCTCAGCCTGCTTAAGGAACTTGCCCTCCGCATTCTTGACAACGAACTTGGCGCCGGCTAGAGGCTTGGCCTCATTCCCTTCCTTGCCAATCTTCGTGAACTGGAAACCGTAGGTCTTAAGGACAGTCTTGCCTTCACCGCTGGTACCATCCTTGGTGGTGATTGTGGCCTTGTTGTCCACACTGCCGCTCAAGCCATCCAACGCATCCTTGGTGACGGTGCCCTGGTACGACACGACGATCGTCCTACCGGCCAGCGTTGTGGCATCGGCAAAATAGATGGTCGTGGTGGTGCCGGATTGAGCATTGCCTTCCTGCGTTATCGTGTACAGATCGGGATTCACAGTAGTATGATCTCCGAACTGGACCTTGAAGTCACTCGTTTCCGCAATCCGCAAACCTTTGGACGCGGTATCGGTAATGGTAAAGGGGTACGCATCCCAGCCAGCCGCAGCATGAGGAACGTCCGCGGCCACAGTGAAGTCCACGGTGTCGCCCACCTTTACGCTCTTACCGTTCACATCCACGTCATTCATCCGGGCGAACTTGAGCGGCTCGTCGGTCGGATTCGCGTTCTTCGCGTTGAACTGGCCTTCAGTCGTGATGTTGCCCTGACCGGTCGTCGTATCGGCCGCAATCCTCAGATTGGACAGTCCATTGACGGTGGTGGCCACCACAGCCGGAGTTCCCGACGTCACAGTCGTTTCGCCAGCCTTGGTGAACGTATCCTTCACCAGATACCAGCCTTCTCCGTTCACATTGACCGCCTGGCTCGTATTTGCCTGCTCCGTAGTTACGGTCAGGCCAGTACCATCAGGTCCTGCCGGCGGAGTAATTCCAGCCAAGGTCTTGGCGAAGACACGGAGCTGATCCGCAGTGAACGTCGCCACATAGGCGGCTGGATTATCCTTGTACTCTGTCGGGATGCCGTTGTGGCTTCCATCAGCCGCGTCAGCAGCGGTGGTCACAGCTCCCTTCCATGCGTCAACCGTTTTCACTTCGACCGAGCCATTGCCAGGATTCTCGAACGTGGCAAACTTGTATGGCGTGTACGTATGGTCTTCCTGTGCGTGGTTAACTTGCAGCAATGGAGCATCATCAGCCTGTGCGGCGGCGACGCCGATGGCCATGCCGCTCAGCAACGTTGCCGCGGCGGTCAGCCCTGCAAAAAGCTTCCTCATCTTCATGAGAATCTCCTCTTCCTAATTGTTGGTTACTGTGTTCTGCAATCGCGGGAGGCGGGAACCCAACATGCCCCCGCGATCCGCAAATCCTGTGTTGTTCAGCCGAGCCGCTTCTTGCGTCTCCACTGGTCGGCCGCAGCGACGGCGAGCAATGCCAGCACGCCAATCCCGCTCGCCGCCAGTTGCCACCATCGTTCCGCGCCCATGCGGCCCGTCAATGGCAGCGACGATGCCGAAATGTATTTGTTGGTGAACAGCATTGGCCGGGTACTATCCCAATTCGAACCAGCGGCACCATAATCGGTTTTCAGCTGGGTCACGGATTTGATAACGGCCTTCCATTCACCGGACGTTCCGTCTTTCATCACGCCCACGACCACCCGGTATTCCGCCTGCGAGTAATACATTGCGGAAGCATTACCAGCGTTCTCCGTCACAAGATATGTGTACTCGGCTTCACCTGCGTCATACGTGATGTCGCCGAAGTAAGCAACGTGATCGTCAGACGAATCGCGTTTCACCGTCACCGTGCACGCCGACTGGTTCTTGCAGGAAGCTGGCATCGGCGCGTCTGGATTGGAATCGTCTGCCTTCAGCTTGAAAGTGAACTCGTCGGAATCCTTCCAATCGCGCCCCTTCAGCTCCTTCTGCACGCCAATCGCATGCGTCAGCATGGTCTGCTTCAACGTGTTGGTGATGACTACTGTGGCGTTCTGCGATGCCATGGATTCCGGCACCGTCACCACATTGCCGTCAGCAAGATTTCCATCGCCGACCTTGTGCTGGTAGGAAGCCTTCCACAAGTGGCTGTCCGGTTCGACTTCCGTCACCGTGTACGTCTTTTGGGCGCCTGCCGGAATAATCACGTCGGTGGACCATTTGCCGCTATCGTCACGCTTCAGCGTGACCGTCTTATAGGTATCGTTGCCCTGTTTGATATCCACCGTGATGCTTTCCGGCTTCTGGCCGTTACCGCTCCACTGCTTGTCGACGTGCAGTGTGGAATGCACCACCTGGATTACCGGGTGCGGATACGGGTTCTCCCTGCACTCATGAGTCTTGCCATCGGCCGTATAGGTCAAGCATGCGGAATCGTTCGTATGGAAACCCGGCTGGTTCGAGGACGTGGCGTTTCCCGGCAGATCGGTGTTCGCGTTACCCTTTACGCCGTCATATCCATCCTTGCCGGCATTCAGGTTGGCGGCATACTCGTCATATGCCTTCTGCGTGGGCTTCACGTTGTATTCCAGCGTGTATGTCACGTTGTGGGCCAGAGCCTTCAGGAATGCGACCGTGAATTTCTTCGTGCTCGCGTCATACGTCAAGGTGTAATCGACATTAGTCAAGGAGACCACCTTGCCGGAAGCATCCTTGGCAACGACCCTGTAGTTGTTATCCGCAAGATCGACATAGTCGGAGAGCGTATCCTCCATGGTCACATTGGTGTATGCGGACGTGGTAGTCTCACTTTTTTCAATCTCGTCGAAGATGGTATTCAGCTCCGAAGCGTTCGTCGCGCTTTTATAATAGCCGGCTTCGATATTCCCTTCACCGAGCTGGTTGTATTTCGTTGCCTTTGGGAAATTGCTGGACACCGCATGCATGAACTGGTTCTCGTTGCTGGAGAGCGAGGACGGGTTGGCACTGGCGAAGATGCCGATGGAATACACCGCGGCGCCACCATCTTTCAATTCCTTGGCAGCTTCGACGGCCTTATTTGCCACTTTACCCTCGAAGCCACTAGACGATGTAGGCGAACCATCCGCGAAAAAGATAACGACCTTCTTCGCATCGGTTCGAGCACTAGCACTGCCCATCACCTTGACCGCACGATTGAATCCATTGTCGGCGCGGGTGGCGCCAGCGGCTTTGAGTTTGCTGACTTTGTTCTTCAGACCGTTCATATCCGCAGTCAGATTGCTAACGATTTGGGAGTAGTTGTAGGTGTACCCACCACTTCGGTACATGTCATCCCCGATTTTGTCCGTTTTATCGCCGGCGAACTTCACCAGTCCAACGTGAACCAGTTCGGAACCGGCCTCCGTATTAGTATTCGCAGCTTCATCAAGAAATGCTTTAACCGCTTCTTTCAGTGCGTCTAACCGCCTGGTCCGATCCGTCTTACTCATCGGATCGTCCATCGAACCGGACACATCCAGCACCAGCGTGAAGTCGATCGGCTGGGTGGTGGTGACCGTGGTGCTGTTGACGGCGCCCTTCACATCCACGTTCACGGTGTAACTGCCATTATCGTTCTTCTTGATGCGCTTATGCTTCTCCGGAGCGCCCAACTGAGAACCAGTCTCGTTCTGCGCAACCGACTGCGCCCGATTTGCTCGCGCAATCGGTTGAGCGGACAACGTAACTGGCTGCTCATCAGGTTGTTCAGATTGTTGTTCAACCTCCTGCTCAACCCACTGCTCAGTCTCTTCTTTCGTTTCTTGTTCCGTTTCTTGTTCGACTTGCTGGTAAGCCTCTTGATCTGACGGCTGCTCTTGCTCTGACGGCTGTTCTTCTCCCACCATCAAATTTTGTTCCACCGGCTGTGAATCCTCTTGCCCAGATTCTTGCAATACCGGCTGCTCGATTTGTTGTTCCAAGGCTCCCGTGGCATCTTCCGCCGCCGCTGACGAAGCAGTGACGCACCCCACGCCGGCGAGCATTGCGGCCGTCGCGACGGCCGCAATGACACGACGCGTGAACAGACCTGTGCCCCTCGCCCTGTTTCGCTCAAAGACGTGTCTCATACGCCTACCCCCTTGTACCGTTAAGCGATCGGGGAAATACCTTCCTCCTTCGACCGGTATATTTGATGCGTCTTCGCTTCACATACCGTCCGACAATCGCTTCGTTGCCTAAACCTTAAGGAGAAAAACAGAGGGATACATACCCTCCCAACGAGGTAATCAAGGGGATATACTTTCCTTGAAATCGCACATATCATCGCGATTCTAGAGTATTCTTACCCCCGTAAATCGCGATGCAAAAACTATAAGCAAACGTTGTCATGTCTCTTTCAGAATTTTCCCCGACAAAAAAGCATCTGTCAAGTGCAACATTAACGCCATCAACCCCTAGTTGCGCTTTGGCCACCAAGCGGCATGCCTACGGACATACCACGGACAGCGGAGCAGCCAAACCAACAACAAACCGACCAGCAACGTGGCAGCTGACACCACGCCCGCAATCACACGCACATCTTTTGCCGCATCATCCTCCGCGGGAATCTCTTCGGGAATGGCGGAACGTAATGCCGAAACCAACAGACGATGCGTATTCACACCGTACGGAGTGCATGTCATCAACGTGACCCGATCCTCGCCAGAGGTAATCTTCAATTGCGATGTGTCGTTAGGTTCGATTTCGGTAATACGATCCACCATATAGCCAAGCGTATGGCCCATCACATCGATATAGAAGTAATCGCCAACCCGCATCTCATCCAAACGCGTAAACATTGAGGCTTCAACCAAACCCCGATGTCCGGTAATCACCGCATGCGTATCCTTGCCACCCACCGGCAGACTACTGCCATACAAATGCCCCGCACCGGACGCAAGCGTCTGCTCCGACGTGCCATGGTAGATCGGCAAATCCACAGAAATCTTTGGAATGCGGATGGAACCCATCACGCCATCGCCAGTATCCAGCAAACGCTGGTATTCCGCGTCTTTGGAGCTAGCGGAATCCTTGTTACCATCGCCAGTGGCGCCTGCGCCCGTCGAGCTGGAACCGGAACCGTCGCTGGAGTCGGACTGATTGTTGTTGTACAACTCGGCGAGCGGATCCTCAGCCTCGCCAATCACCGGCTGTCCCGATTCGGCGAGACGCTTGTTGTACGCCCCAGCTGCGGCGAATGCCTCGTCGGCCTGCGGATACGGCCAGCCCGCGACGCTCTGCTCGGAACGGGCGGACGTGCTCGCCAGCTTTTGCGCGGACTGGTATTGCAGCACTTTCGGGAAAAGACCAATGCCGATTGCGGAGAAAATCAGCACCGCCGCAAGCACGCGCATGGCAATGGACTTGTTGCGATCCGCGCGACGCTCGCGCATCGCTTCGGACGCGTCGGTCGCCTCCGCGAAAGTCGGGAGGGTGTAGGTGCGGGTGTTGCGCGTGGTGTCGTGCGAACCGCGCGAGCCGTCGTTGCCATCGTGCGAATCGCCATAAAAATCGTCGGCGCGTAAGTCCTTAATTTGCTGCGGACCGTCGCTTCTCGACCCGCCGCGCGCGCTCCCATGCGGAAAAACTGCCATCAGTCTTACCCCCTTGAACTGCCAGCCATAGGGAACATTATATTGCACTCCGCCCGCGTGCCTTCTTCCCTGACGATTCCGATAGCATCGGTCGGACCTAGGCGGTCTTTCCGGCCACAGCTCTGAGCGAACCACGTTTTATGCAAATCGTGGGTTAGGTTTTATGTAAATCATGGGTTAGACCCATCAAAACCCTTTGCAGGAGGCCGAAATTGGCATTTTTGCCAAGAGCATCTCTAACCGAGTCTATCCATGGTCAAACTGATGGGTCTATCTGGCTTATAGATGGCGGATTTGGGGCTTTGCGGAAAGGTATCTCGCTTATAGATGGCGGGTGCTAGACGAGAATAGGCGGTTCGGGGGTATGATTTATACCCCCGAACTGGCAAATGGGGCGAACCACCCACCATCTATAAGCTAGATAGCATTTGGCGGGCGGGTGGTGCGCGCGCGGCGGACGAGAACCGGGGGTTGGCCGCCTCGCAAACGCGACCAACCCCCCCCTTAATGTCGTGAAACGTGCTATATGTGGCAGATTCGCCCTTCACAAGAAAACGATTTGCGTTATGCGTGGCAGGTTCCTTGAGCAAATCCAGACCTAGGGGGTAGGAATCATGCCCCCTAGGTCGGTTTCACCGAAGAAACCTGCCACAGATAGCGGAAATCACATTCTTCAACCTCCGGTCACAATGGCTCACTAGGCTCGACGGTATGACGCAAGAGCTCGTTTCATTAACCATCATCATGGCGGTGGCGGCCGTCAGCCCAATCGTGGCGCAGCTGATCCCGGGAAGGTTCATTCCACAAACCGTACTGCTGCTCGCCGCCGGAGCCGCACTCGGCCCGTACGGACTGGGCGTGATCGAAGTGAACGACGCCGTGAAACTCTTGAACGAGCTCGGCATGGCGTTCCTGTTCCTGCTCGCCGGCTACGAAATCGACCCCAAACGACTCGCCGGACATCAAGGCAAAGTCGGACTGCTTACATGGGGAATCACGCTAGGCCTCGCCTGGCTGGTCGTGACATTCCTTCCGTTCTTCACCAAGCAAGGCATCAACGGCATCGCCACCCTGCTATCCACCCGAACCGGCTGGCAGACCATGCTCGTGCTCGGCGCGTTCCTCGCCATCTGCCTACTGTGCGCGATGCTACCTACGAAAGCACTGAAAACCGGCCATCGCCTGTACCGTTTCCTTACGGAAAACGCGAACACGTCATCGCAAACGCTCATGCGACTGACCACATTCCTGCTCATCTTCCTTGTCACCATTTCCGCACTGTTCGAACTTGACGCGGTGCTCGGCGCGTTCGCCGCAGGCTTCATCCTGCGTTACATCATCCCCGACGGCAGCAAGTCGCTGGAAATGAAACTGGAAGGCGTCGGCTACGGCTTCCTTATTCCTGTGTTCTTCGTGGTGTCAGGCGCCGCGATCAACGTGCGCGCCGTGGCAGGCCGACCCGCGCTGCTCGTCGCGTTCATCGTCATGCTCATGCTGATTCGCGCGGTGCCCGTATATGTTGCGCTATCGCTCGACAAACGCAAGAATCCGCTGTCATCGCATCACCGCGTCACCGTAGCCCTATATTGCACGACCGCGCTACCGATCATCGTCGCCGTCACGTCGCTGGCGGTGAAGGTCGGCACCATGCAAAGCGACACCGCGTCAACACTGGTCGCAGCCGGCGCGATTACAGTGTTCCTGATGCCGCTGCTTGGCTCGATCACATATCAGGTGGCCGACGTGCATCCGGTCACCGCGGTGCGGGAGATCGCGCATACGCCATCCGATTGGCGGACGATCGTACGCGAACATGCGCAGGTACGTGCGCTGCTGCACCATCAGGACCGGCTCAAGCGTATGGCGGAGACGTTGGAATCGCTGGAAAAGCAGGAGGGGCTGAACGGTTTGGACAGCCGTCGCGCCGAACTTGTGGAACGTGCGCGCCTCGAAATCGACCGCCAACTCAAGGAACTCGGCCTGGACCCGCAGCTCACCACCCAACTCCCCCACAACTACCGCTACCCGAAGAACTGAGAGGGCTTCGGAGGGGCGCTACTCCACGGACTTGAGGGAGCTGATGGGGTCGATGCGGTCGAGGACGGGGTTGACGAACAGCTGCACGAGCAGCGCGAAGGCCATGGTCGCCACGGCCGCGATCACGTAGCTCAGCGGCTTGACCTCCACCTCGAAATACAACGAGGGCATGTTGAGCGCCATCGTCAGCATGCCGCCGACGAGCCGGCCGAGCGGCAGGCCCAGTATCACACCCATGACGGTGAGGATCATCATCTCGCGGTTCACGTAATGGTGCACTTCGCGGTCGAAGAAGCCAAGCACCTTGAGCGTGGCCATCTCGCGCACGCGTTCCGACACGTTCGTATTGGCGAGCGTGAACAGCACCACAAGCGCCAGACCGCCGGCGAGCGCCACGATCAGCGCCACCACCGCGCCCATGAGGTCGAATTTGAAGCTGTCGGCCATGTGCGCGCAGCTTACGGCCTTCATCACCGAACTGTCCTCTTCGAGCGATTCCGCATAGTCGGTTTGCGAAGTGTCGGAGCCGGAAAGCTTGGCGAGCATGGCGTTCCACGTCAGAGCCTCGGAATCCTCGGAACTCTTGGAATTCTTGGTGTTCTTCGCGTCTTTCGAGTCGAAAAGCTTGGCGTAGTAGGTTTCGCTTACATACACATCCGAGCCGATGAGGTTGCGATTCACTGCGCTCACCTTCGCCGTCGCCTGCACGCCGTCGCCGTTGGTCAGTCGCACCTTGGAACCGGCCTTGACGCCCAGCGCGCTTGCCGCCGACTGCGCGACGATCACGCCATCGTCATCGAGTTTCAGCGAACCGGTTTTGCCGACGCCGGACGTGCCCAGTATGCCGGACGAGACCGGCTGCAACGTGACCATTTCGCCCAAATCGGACAGATGCTTTTCCGGCACCGCGACCAGCTGGATGCTTTCGCTGCCGCTGCTGCCGGCCTTGCCGCTGTCACCGTCGCCACTGCCCGCAACCGTCAAATCGCCCGACTCTATGCGCACGTCAAGCGATGACGTGACGCGCCCGTCTGACGCGACTTTCGTGCGCATCGCCGACGCGTCCGAATCGTCGGAAACCACCATCAGGTCGTACTGGTAGATGTCGCGGTATTGCTTGATGCCGAGGTCGGCGACGGTGTCGTTGATGGCCAGGCCGCAGACGATCAGCGCGGTGCAGCCGGCGACGCCGCCGACCGTCATGATGAGGCGCGATTTGAAGCGGAAAATGTTGCGCGCGGTCACTTTGCTGAGGAAGCCGATGCGATTCCAGACCGGCCGAATCCGTTCCAGCAGAATGCGCGAGCCGGCGCGCGGCGCTTTCGGACGCATCAGCGCGGCGGGCGTCTGCCGCATTTCCTGCACGCACGCGTAGATGGTGGCGGCGAGCACGCCGACCACGAACAGCGCGATGCCGAGCGAGCCGTACAGCCAGTCGTATTCCAGCCGCAGGCCGGGCATCACATACATGCCTTGCAATACGACCAGCAGGAACGCAGGAATGCCAAGGAAGCCGGCGATCAGGCCGAGGCCGCCGCCGATGAGGCAGGCGAGCAACGCGAACAGCAGGTAGCGCGACGCGACCGCCAGCCGCCCGTAGCCGAGCCCCACGTACGTGCCGATGAGCGAGCGGTCCTCTTCGACCATGCGCGCCATGGCGGTCAGGCTCATCATCACGGCCACCAGCAGGAACGCGTTGCCGAGCGACTGGATGGAGTCGAGGTCGGATTTGAGCGCGCTGAACCCGCCGAGCGACTGCCGGTCCTGCACATACCAGCGCACTTGCGGAATGCTGGTTTTCAGCTCGTTTTCCTTGGTTTTCAGCGTTTGTTCGGTACTTGCCTTCTGCTCGTTCAATTGCGATTGCGCCTGGTCGAGCTGCTGCTTGGCTTGCGTCAGTTCGGGACTAGCGGCGATGATGGTTTCACGCATTGTTTCACGCGTGGTTTCGTCAAGTTGGGGGGTAGTTGCACCTGCGGCCGCCGCCGCACCTGCGTTCGCGCCGTTTGTCGCAGCTCCCGCAGCCGCCGCGCCCGCCTGCATGCTGACAATCTGGTCGACCTGCTGGTTGAATTGCTGCCGATTCGCGTCGATTTGCGACTGCGCGTCCGCGAACTTCTTGTCGGCTTCCGCACGCGCGTCGGCGATCTTCTTGTTGCCCGCGTCGAGCAGTTCCTGCCGACGGGCCTTCTGGCGGTCGGTTTTCACGGTGCCGTCGATGCGGTCGGTCACCTGCTTGACGGTGTTTTCGTACGATTCGTCGAACGTGCTTTCGGCGGCCGCACCCTTGACGAGCAGCGTGGCGGACGTGTAGAGGGTGCCGGTCACGCCATCGGACGGCGCGAAGAACGTGTAGTCGGTGGTGGCGGTGGAACGGAACGAGGTCATGGCGGAGTAGCCGTCCGGGTTGCTCAGGTTCTGCGGATCGAGCACCACGCCCACGATGGTGAGCTTGGTCGGGAAGCTCGGCGCCTCGTCCGTGCCGTTCGTTTCATTCGTGCCGTCCGCACCGTTCGTATCGTTCGTATCGGAAGTATCAGAGGAAGCCGATTCGGGGGTTACGGTGAGGCGGCTGCCGATACGCTTGCCCGAATCGCGAATAAATTTCCTGGTTACCGCGATCTCGCCGGCTTTCTTCGGCATGCGCCCTTCCTGCAAGTATGGCTGGTCAATGCCGTTCGTGCCGATTTCCTGCATGGTCGCCGACTTGCGGCCGTCCAAATCGAACGTCACTTCCTGCGACCGTTCCGCCTGCACTTTCGCAACACCGTTCACCTTGCGCAACGCGGCGATATCGCCGTTCGACAGGCCCGCAGTGGACAGCACCTGGACGTCGTGCAGGCCCTGCGCGTCGAAAAAGCGATCGGTGCTGCGGAACGCGTCACGGCAGCCCGCGTAAATGCCGGTGAGCACGGCCACACCGAGCAACGTGATCATGGCGATGGAAATGAATCTTTTCCACGAATGCGCCCACATTCGCAGCATGTCCTTGACGAATGCCATGTCGACCTCCGTTCGTAGCCCCTCATTCCATTGAACACCATGAAGCTTGGAAAGACGCGCCAAACCGCACATCCGCAACACGTGTCCAAATCGCGCGTTCGAATCGCACAGCAATCGCGCGAATCGAACTTCTAAACCAAACAACC
>OHJC01000337.1_pt1 | contig 28472 bp, 23 predicted proteins | sample 1568461 | NCBI WGS metagenome assembly OHJC01 (sample SAMEA3879535, study PRJEB24766) | human gut metagenome | biome: human-associated habitat; feature: feces | place: USA | collected 1985/1987 | reverse complement strand
CCGGCAGATGCACCGTGCGCCGTTGCCGCACATCTCACCCATGGAGCCGTCGGAGTTAAAGAACAGCATCTTGTAGTCGCCGCCGTAGGTGGGATTCTTCACCACCATGAAGCCGTCCGCGCCGATGGACATATGCCGTTCGCACACGGTACGGACGATCTCCGGCCATTTTTCGTCGGGGACAACGTTCTGCCGGTCGTCCACCACGATGAAGTCGTTGCCGGCACCGTTCATTTTCCAAAACTGCATGATGCGGTGTCCTCCTTTGTGTTAGTGTTTGTATTGTACCCCAACGGAGAGGGTATGTCAAATTTTTGTCACAGTCCTGATATTCGGACTTTACGTCCGGATTTTCGGACTTTCCCGGGGAAATGCCACGCCTCTCCCCTGCTCTCGCGGTAAAAAGCGCGAGTTTTAACGTTAAAAGAGACAAAACCCTCGGTCAATCCGAGGATTTTGTCTCTCTTTTCTCCATTTTCTCCATGCAGCTGTTGCAGCCTCCGGCGCAGCCGGAGCAGCCCACGCACTTGCCCTGCTTTTTGGCTTTGCGGGTGCTGCGGATGGCAAGCAGTCCGCACAGCACCACCAGCGCAAGGAGCAGCCAGTCCATCCACGTCATACCAGCAGCCCTCCTATCGCATAGGCGATAAACGCTGCCAGCCATGCCACGCCGCATTGGAGCAGCACCACGCCCACGGTCTTGACCACGGAGCCAAGCTCACGCCGGATGGTGGCGACTGCCGCCACGCAGGGGGTATACAGCAGCGTGAACACAAGGAAGCTGATGGCACTGCGGGCGGTGAACAGCGAGGAGACGGCGGCACTGCCCAGCAGGACTTGCAGCGTGCTGACCACGGATTCCTTGGCGATGAAGCCGGAGATCAGGGACGTGGCGCACCGCCAGTCGCCGAAGCCCAGCGGCGCGAAGAGCACTGCCAGCCACTGACCGATCAGTGCCAGCAGACTGTCCGCGCTGTCCGCGACCACGTTGAGGCGGGTGTCGAAGCTCTGGAGGAACCAGATGACCACCGTTGCCAGAAAGATCACGGTGAAGGCGCGCTGGAGGAAGTCCTTCGCCTTCTCCCACAGGAGCAGCCCCACGCTTTTCAGGGAGGGCAGGCGGTAGTTGGGCAGCTCCATGACAAAGGGCACGGGCTTGCCGCGAAAGACGGAGTTCTTCATCAGAAGTGCCGCCAGAACCCCCACGAGGATGCCCAGCACGTAGAGGGAGATCATCACCAGAGCCTTGTGGTCGGTGAAGAAGGCGGCGGTGAAGAAGCCGTAAATGGGGATCTTGGCGGAGCAGCTCATATAGGGCGTCAGCAGGATGGTCATTTTCCGGTCACGGTCGGAGGAGACGGTGCGGGTCGCCATAATGGCGGGCACCGAGCAGCCGAAGCCGATGAGCAGCGGGACGATGCTGCGTCCGGAAAGCCCGATCTTGCGGAGGAGCTTGTCCATGACGAACGCCACACGCGCCATGTAGCCGGTGTCCTCCAGAATGGACAGGAAGAAGAACAGTGTGACGATGATGGGCAGGAACGACAGCACGCTGCCCACACCGGCGAAGATACCGTCGATGATCAGGCTGTGCACCACCGGGTTGATGCCGTAGGCGGTGAGCGCGCCGTCCACACCGGCGGACACGTAGTCAATGCCGGACGCCAGCAGGTCGCTGAGACGCTGCCCGATGACGCTGAACGTCAGCCAGAAGATGAGCAGCATAACGCCGAAGAACACGGGGAGGGCGGTGTATTTGCCGGTGAGGATCCTGTCCAGTGCCACGCTGCGCTTATGCTCCCGGCTTTCGTGGCACTTGACCACCGCGTCGGCGGTGACCTTCTCGATGAAGGTATAGCGCATATCCGCAAGGGACGCGTTGCGATCCAGGTCGTTCTCCGTCTCCAGCTGGACGATGATGTGCTCCAGCAGCTCCCGCTCGTTCTGATCCAGCACGAGGCGATCCGCCATGGTCTGGTCGCCCTCGATGAGCTTTGTGGCGCAGAAGCGGGGCGGCAGTCCGAGACGCTCGGCGTGATCTTCGATGAGGTGAACGACGGCGTGGACGCAGCGGTGCACCGGGGAGTCCGCCGCGCAGAAATCGTAGACCTTGGGCATAGTGCGGTTCCGCGCCGTCTGGATCGCCTGATCCATCAGCTCGGACACGCCCTCGTCCTTGGCGGCGGAGATGGGCACCACGGGGATGCCCAGATCCTCGGACAGCTTGTGGACGTCGATGGTGCCGCCGTTGGCGCGCACCTCGTCCATCATGTTCAGTGCCAGCACCATGGGGACGCGCAGCTCCAGCAGCTGAAGGGTCAGATAGAGGTTGCGCTCGATGTTGGTGGCGTCCACGATGTTGATGATGCCGTCGGGCTTCTGGTTCAGAATGTAGTCGCGGGTGACGATCTCCTCCTGCGTATATGTGCGGAGGGAGTAGATACCGGGGAGATCCACCACGGAGCAGTCCTTATGACCGCGCACCTCGCCGGACTTCTGATCCACGGTGACGCCGGGGAAGTTGCCCACGTGCTGGTTGGAGCCGGTGAGGGCGTTGAACAGCGTGGTCTTGCCGCAGTTCTGGTTGCCCGCCAATGCGAAGATCATGCGTCATCCCTCTTTTCCACGGTGATCTCGCGGGCGTCCTCCACCCGCAGCGTCAGCTCATAGCCCCGGACGCGTATCTCGATGGGGTCGCCCATGGGCGCGACCTTGCGGAGCGTGACGAGGGTGCGGGGCGTCAGCCCCATATCCAGCAGGCGGCAGCGGAGCGCGCCCTCGCCGCCCACGGCGGTGATGGCGGCGGTGTCGCCGATATGCAGTTCATTCAGTGTCATTTTGCTTACCTCTGATGTACTTGGTTTGCTATTTCCTATTTGGCTGGTACGATGGTAGCACGGTGCCCCTTTCCTGTCAAGAAGCGGAGGGCTTTTCTGTGGATTTTTGTAAAAAAACAGGGTCGCGGTGCGACCCTGTTTCTGCGTGTCGATAAACCCCTGCCGTGCGTGCAGTCTTTCCTCCTCACAGGGGGAGCTCGAGGGGGCGAAGCCCGCCTCGAATCGGATCAAATGCCGCGCTAAGCCTTGCTCTGCAAGGCGTGCGTGGAGCGAAGCGAGTATTTTCGTGCCGCGCAGCGGCACGAAAATAACGGCATTATTTCAGGCTGTCGAGAAAAGCCGACGGCTTTTTCGACAGCCTGAAATGCGCAGCGGCTCCCCTGTGGGAAACGCTACCCCTTATGAATAAGGCTGTGTTACGCTCTGCGCTTACTCACCGTAAATGCCAGACCGCCCATGCTCAGCAGCCCGGCGGCGGCGTAGGCGGTCACGCCCGCGTCAAAGGTCTTGGGGGCGGTCGTCACGCCGCCCACGGTGAACTCACTGGTGGCGTTGCCCTCGCTGGACAGAATGGTGACGGTGTGCTTGCCCGCCGCCAGCGTCCGCAGATAGACCGCCTTCAGATAGACCACGATGCTGCCCTCCTCGGCGATATAGTTGCCGGGAGCGATGGTCTTGCCGTCCACCTGTACCCCCTGGAAGCTGGCGAAGCTGGCGGAGGACTTAAACGTCAGACCGTAGATGCCGCCGCTGTAATCGGTGGGGGAGGGGGCGTCCGGTGCTGTCAGCAGCGGGGTGATGGAGATGCCGCCGGACGAGGAGTAGTGGTGCCGCGCCGTGGGGGTGCCGTACTCCTCTCTGATCGTGTATACCTGATACTCGTGGACGTCCAGATTTTTATTGACAGACCCGGAAGACGAATCGATGATATTGCTGCTCTCAAAATGATCAAAAACCATTTTTTCCGTGCTGCTGACCTGACTCAGACCGGCACCGTCCTTAGCCAGGTATGCCGCGACCCTATCGTAAAAAATCTTGATCTGATCCTGTACAGCGGTGTCGCTCAAGCCGCCTTTCACAAACCCGCTGTCATGCGAGATCTCATACGTGCCGCCGCTCTTGAGATGAAATATGGCTGTGGCATCCACTCTCGTGTGGTACGTGTGGGTGTACGTGTTTGTGGTTGTGCCGCCGGTCACCTCCGTGACCCCCGCCCATGCGGGCACCACCAGCAACAGCACCATGACCAGTGCCAGCAGCGTTGATAGTACCGTTCGTTTCTGCGTCATAGTCGTATTCCTCCGTTTCTCCGTTTTGCGGGACTTCTCGTAAAATATTGTAGCACGGGGGCGGGGGAAAAGAAACGCGATTACCGCTTGCGTCCATTGCCGGTTTTGGCAATTTTTACGCCGCTCTTTCCTTTTGACGGCGGAGGGGGTATACTTATAATAATATAAAATGTGGGAGGTGCCGTATGCGCTTTTGCGAGCAGCTGAACGAGTATATCACCCGGCTGGACTGCCGGGGTAAGGAGCTGGCGGACGGTGCGGGGCTGTCCGCCCCCACGCTGAGCCGCTACCGCACCGGCGAGCGCACGCCCTCCCGGGGCAGCACCGCGCTCTCCGCCCTCTGCGCCGCGCTGTCCACGCTGGCGCGGGAAAAGGGCGTGGCGGACATGGACGAGGACACGGTGCAGGAAGCGTTCCTCCAATGCGACGAGTTCGCCGGGGCGGACAAACGGATGCTGCGGGAGAACTTCAACGCCCTCATAGACGTGATGGATGTCAGCGTGGCGAAGCTGTGCCGCTACACCAATTATGACCCGTCCACCATTTTCCGCTTCCGCAGCGGTGCGCGGCAGCCGGCGGAGCCGGAGCAATTCGCCGCGGCGGTGGCGTCCTACCTGTCGCGGGAGATGGACACGGAGCAGCAGCGGCAGGTGGCGGCGGAGCTGCTGGGCTGTCCGGCGGGGGAGCTGACCGACCGGGCGGCGTACTGCCGCCGCGTGCAGGAGTGGCTGCTGGGCAGCCACCCGCCGCGGGAGAACACCGTTTCCCGTTTTCTGACGAAGCTGGACGAGTTCGATCTGAACGAGTACATACGCTCCATCCACTTTGACGAGCTGAAGGTGCCCACGGTGCCCTTCCAGCTGCCTGCCAGGTGCACGTACACGGGGCTGCGCCAGATGATGGACAGCGAGCTGGACTTTATGAAGGCGGCGGTGCTGTCCCGCTCCATGGAGCCGGTGTTTATGTACAGCGATATGCCCATGACCGAGATGGCGAAGGACGCGAAATTTCCGAAAAAGTGGATGTTCGGCATGGCGATGCTGCTGAAAAAGGGGCTGAAGCTGCAAATCATCCACAATATCGACTGCTCCCTGCCGGAGATGATGCTGGGACTGGAGAGCTTCATCCCCATGTACATGACCGGTCAGATCGAGCCGTACTACTTCAAAACGCCCCAAGGCGGCGTGTTTCTCCACTTCCTCCGTGTCAGCGGCACGGCGGCACTGTCCGGCGAGGCGGTGGCAGGGCACCACGCCGAGGGCAGGTACTATCTCACCAACAACCGCGCCGAGGTAGCGTATTACCGCCGCCGGGCGGACGCCCTGCTGGAAAACGCACGTCCGCTGATGGATATTTACCGCGAGGACAAGGCGGCGCGTCTCAACGCCTTCCTGCTGGCGGACAGCCGCACCGCCGGACGGCGGCGCAGCCTGCTCTCCGCCCCGCCGTTGTACACGGCGGAGCCGGAATTTCTGGACGGCCTCCTGCAAAAGCACGCCGTGCCCCAGGAGGAGCGGGCGCGTGTGCTGTCCTTCGCCCGCAGCCGCCGGGAGCAGGTGGAGACGCTCCTCAAGGAGAACGAGCTGCACTTGGAGCTGCCCCGCCTGACCCGTGAGTTGTTCGACCAGTACCCCGCCGCGCTGTCCCTGTCCGGGCTGTTTTACGAGCGGGACATCCCCTACACCTACGAGGAGTATTGGGCGCACCTCCGCCAGACGGAGGAATTTGCCGCGTCCCATCCCCACTGCACCGTGGAGCTGACCAGCGGCGGCGCGTTCCGGAATTTGCAGATCACCATGCACGAGGGGCAGTGGGTCATGGTGTCCAAGGAGAAATCCCCCGCCATCCACTTCGTCATCCGCCACGCCAAGCTCCGCACCGCTATCGAGTGCTTCACCCCGCCCGTGGTGGAGGAATGACCGGGGAAGGGAACGTCTCCAAAAAAGAAAGACACCCATGTGAGTGTCTTTCTTTTTTGTGACTGCCCACAGGTTTTGTTGTCTGCACTCCCGCACATCGCAAGGGAAAAATGTGTGCAAGGGATGTCTTAGTCAGGGTTCTCGCAGACACTCGACTGGATTTTCCCCTGTTGAGGCCATGGTGTACAAAAAAGCTGCACGTCAGCAGACTCTTTGTCAAATGGCTTCACCTCAAATATTTTCATTTTCTGTCTTAAATCGATACACAGCAAAGTGAGCCAACGAACTCCGCATAGTGTGGCAACGTATTCGCACCATTATAGTCAGTTTGCAAAGCCAACCCCTGGCTGGGGGGGAATTCACTTTTGCCATAGCGCATCGCCGTAGGTTTTGAACTTTCCTGTAAAAAACGTTCGATGTCAGTGACCCCAGCAAACTACTTTTCCATTGCCATCACGCAATAATGTCATCGTCCGCTGGGTTAAAATTATTAAAATAATTTTCTCGATTCTGCTTCAAATCACTAACTTCTTGACACATAAATTGACAACACAGATCATATCTAGGCTTGTTTGTTCCAATATTCATAGGTTGTGCAAATTTCAATGCAACATTGTAATAGTTTATCAACGTTGCATTCTCAGACATATCTGCTGCAAACAAGAACACATATTGGCATCCAATATATGTTTGAACTCCTAAAATTATAGGGACAACATACGCCCAGAACATCACTTCACCCATCGGATGTTCAATGCCGTATTCTTTCCAAATATCTCTTGTCGTATCATTTGAACAGAAATTAACGAGATCCACCGCTGGATATGTATGTCCGACCCTTATAATCTGTTCGTTTCCTTCGTGCTCTTTGTCGTAGTTAAGCTGTTTCAGAGTTTCCTCACAATGCTTCGCATCAAGTTTAAGCCTATGCTTAACACAATCAAGCGAAACATCTTGCCCAGATCTAATACTCTCGAGAATTTGAATTGCCGTTTCCTTCTTTTCCCCCTCCTCATGCAAATTTCGTAGAAGCTCCTGCACATTTTGTGTTCTTTTCATAATGCTTTTCTCATCCAATGGGTCAAAAAGAGCACCACATTTGAGAGAAAAGAACATAACAACTTGCCCCCCAGAGGATTTTATCAAATAATTAGCGGTCGTTCCTTGAATGTCCTCTTCCCATGCAAAATGTTTGAGATAATTAACTAAGCCTTTTCCTCTTTCGCTCACAAAAGTTTCAATTAAATCGCGGTTTAGGGGGTTGCATGACAGACGTTCACACGAAAATTCCTTAATTCTTCTTAATTGATCTTCTGTAATTTTTTCCATACTACATTACACACCTTATGTCAAGCCAAGGCTACTTAGCATCTCCCTGCGGTTTTTAATACGATCCGCATCTACTCTAATATCATCAATCTGCATCGGCCTATCGCTATTATCAGTTTCTGGTATCCCCACTCTCGAATTTTTCCAAGAAATTTCCCCATGAGTTAATCTGCTCAGACTCCAAGAATCCTTCCCTGCATATTCTTTAAATACACTATCAAGTATCGAAGAACTCTCCTCTGTAATGTCGTTCTGAATTAGCCCATCTATGCTCCCATCCCTATAGGCGTTCCGAACTTCTTTTAACACAGGGCCATACTTCCACCCGTAAAACACTGCATCAAAAAGCGGTTCCCCCGTTTGAATTAGCGATTCTCTTTGGGCGAAATAAAGCAACTTGTGTAATTTCATTTCATCAATTCTCTGACCATAAGTTGAAAGATATTTATTCGAAACATACGCGGCGATATTCATTACATTTTCCATGGTTTTGCCTCCTTTGCATGAGCCTCTGTGTAATCTATTATATATATTCTTACTATCATGTCAACATATATGCATGACCATTTCACACTTTGAGAACATCCTTATTCCGCAAAATTCTCTAACTTTCATACGCTACGCTATAACTTTACATATTCTGCTCTGCTCATATGTTACCTGTGTGCATGAGCAATGCTTCATTGCTCATGCACACAGGTATTCATTGGAATTCATCAGCAGGGCATTTTCCTCCCGCCCACATATGATCTCAGCCAAGTGGTTTATTTCAGTATATCAGATATTTTCCCATCAGTCGAGAGTAGAAATACGTCATTCCACAACTACATGTGCATTGTAATCAAGCACTGCTATCAGCTCAATTTCGTCCTATCCAGCGACAGCTTCAGCAACAGCATCTTGAATTCCGGCGCGATCCATGAAGCGAACTCGCAGGCTATCATCGGGTGAGCAAATGTGCCTCCGGATTTGCCCTGCCTAGGAACGATACCAATCGCCTTTGTCTGCTCGATCCACAATTTGGGCGTTAATGTAAATGAAGCGGTTTTCTTTTTTTCTAACAGTTCTATGTAGCCATCGTCCCTGTAATCGGGATTGTTCTCTTTCTCCCACAGGTTTAAGAAGGCCAATGTGTTTTCACTTCGCAGCCACCGCTGTATCACATATCCCGGAGCGTCCTCGCTGTGCGCACGGGCAATTTCGGCCAGAGAAATGTAACTTTCATCCTGCGTTTTGTCACGCGGAATTGGCAATTTTCTTCGCCCCACACGTTCCAATACCTCTCGCTTACTCATGCCATAACCGGCAATATGGGGAGATTTATATTCATGCTCAGCGATACCGTTTTCCCTTGCTATCTTTGCTATAATTTGATCCCGATCCTCACATGTGATGATATCTTCCGCTACAAGGCTTTCCAATAAGTTGCCAATTCTAATTAAATCTACCAATTTATCTGCCACATGCCTCACCTCTTGAGGCTATTGTAGCATAACTTGCACAAATGCAAAAGATAAATCAAATCAGGGGCATATCCGGTGAAACATAGTGCGTGTCTTTTCTTGGTAAACCCTCCTGATCGTAGTCAATATTGCAGCGGGCGGATTTCTCAAATTGGGCATCCAGAAACTTTTCCCATCCAATGATGACCACATATTTTCCGTTAGAAAGAAGATGGTCAACCGAAGCACGAGTCCATTTTGGTTTTCCAGTCGGAGAAGGTAGTTGTTTTTCGTAGAGCATATCCACGATTTTTCCCAGGCTTGCTCCCGCTATATAGAAATCAAAAATCATGGCGATAAGATCAGCTTCATCCTTGTTGATTCTGAGTGTCCTGTTTCCGGTCAAAATAAAACCATATGGAATTCTCATGTTTTGTTCCTCCTAAAAACAAGAATTCCCATGTCATCATCTCAGTCAGGAGATAAAACACGGAAATATAGTATCTTTTCTATGTCTGTTCTGTACAATTTGCAGGTTCGATTCACGTTGTATTCATGTCAAAAAAGCAAAAGTTGCGTATAACAGATGTTATACGCAACTTTTGTCTAATTTGTGCCTACCCGCAGCCGTAGTTGTTTATAAATCACCGCTTTTTGTCTTGTTTTTCCGGTGACGTAGCCGCGCCTTCCAGCAGATCTGTCACGACCTGATTGAGCTGTGCAGCGTTCTTAGAAGTAATAACGGGGACACCGGTGCGATCCTCGACTGCCTTTCGTGCAATCCCAGCGGCTTCACCACCCTCGCGGGCTATAGCCAAATTCTCCGAAAATGTCTCCGGAGATTTCTGCTTGGAGATTTCCGTGGTGGTCGCCTCCGCCAGCATATTCAGCACCAGTTCCAGCGTAGTCATGTTGTCGCGGAGGTTTTCTTTCTTCAGACCCTTGAGGTTTTTATATTGCCGTGTGGACATCCCTGACCATGCACGGGAGATCTCGTCGGTAAGTATTGCGTACTCCACGCCCTTCTGTACACCGTGGGCATCCCATTCATCCGTCAGTTCCTTGCGGACTTGGATGGCCTGCAACCGCTGGTTGATCCATTCACGAGTATAGCCTTTCTTGAGGTACGTTTCCAGAGCTCGCTCGATGGTCAACTCTGGGTCAATGGTTTCTTCAATGCGCTCCCGTCCAACCTGTGCCAACCACAGCTTGAACGGTTCCGCTTTGGGCGAGGGAATAGACTGGATGATTCGGAGAATCTGCTCGGTGTCGGCTACGTCGGTCAGGCGCTTTTTGCCATCGGGAGCAGTCATTTTCAACTGTACGATTTTTTCGTACAGTTCGACTGCTCCCTCAGATTTTAGTTTCCTCTTGAGGTCGCTCCAATAACGGCGAGGATTATCTGTGCCGCTCAGCCCCTCGCAGACGTCGACAATGGAAAAGTACCATTCTTCCTTTTCTTCGTCCCATGCGGTACGAATGCGCTTATTTTCAAATAACTGGATTTTATTATCTAACATTATGTAATTTCCCTTCTCTTGCTCATTGCCTATAGGACATATGTAGTTTCTGAATCAAATAGCACCTTGCTGATTGGCTTCAATGTTTCTATTGTGCCACTTGTCCTACTTATCACTTTGTATTTTTCATCTGCAGATGTACGCACAAGAACAGAGAATACACCCGGTCTAATTCTTTTCAAGCTTACGATTTGGCAATCTTCTTTTTTTGTGTGAGTTAGTTTCTCAAATTTTTTGTAGAAACGGCCTACCATAAGAACCATGGGACGTGTCTTCGACTTCACCGCAGGTGTGCACTTTAATAGGCGGGAAACCTTTCCAATCAGGAACTTGATTACGTCGTAAATGAATCCACCAACAAATATCATCTCAAATGGATGTACGGACATCCAAAATGTAACTGCATCCCATGAATTTGCACCAAATTCATATTTGCGTGTTCCTCGCAAAAATGGGGATTGGTATTTAGCTCGTTTTATGTAATCAGCAGCTAATGGATATTCTGTATCGGCTCGTAGAAAAGTCGGCGCAATGGGTTTTGTCTCTTGCAACGTGCAGGATGGCAACTTTTCAAGCTGCAATACCATTTGGGACAGGCTTTCTGAATAGCAATTCATATCCCAAAACGAAAGTGTTTGTCCAACTATCAACCTCGAGTCATAGTATTCGCACAACCCAATATACTTCATTACCTCAAACGGCGACAACTCCGTTGAAACGAGCCTCGAGAATAGTTTTTCACCTGAACCAAAGTCTGGGCCTCCAGAGTAAATCGAAATCAAGATTCTCATTAGTTCATTCCCACCCTTATATCCGACACTTATGTACATTGTACAACTGTCTAAGCCTATGATCTTATAGTCCGTATTCTTGAAAGACTATTTGATAATCTCGTTGCGAGTCATTTAGCCATGCCTCATATATAGTAATCCCGCCCGCTTCGGTTGCTGTGTCGATAACCACTTTTCGATCACAGTCAGATATTTTTGCTCCTAAAATAATAGCTTTGGGCTTTATCTCTAAATAGGCAGCACCACTCATATACTCGAAATCCAGCACACGAGGTATTAACCGCACTTCCTCTTCATACCTCCACACTACATCTTTTGTCAATACTATATCCTTAATCACCTTGTAATCTGGAGATGAAAGAATATCTCCGGCATGAGTTACAGGTCGCCCTTCAGCTGCTTCGCTAAGCAAGTAATCATAAATGAATGCAGTCGCATCAGGACGTTGACTATGGTATTTTATAGGGCACAATTTAAATTTCTCTTGAAGGACTTTCCCTCCAGAAGAGTAACACCCTGCACATTCAAGCTCTTTGGTATCATAGAGAAGAGCAATGCCAGTATGATCTTTGGCGTAGTGTGCCCACATCAAAGTTGACAAATAGTTTTGCGAAAGGCAAATCCCTTTTATATTATCATGGATAGCGTATTTGAGTTTTTCTATTCTATCGTCTATATATCGCACGAATTGCTGCCGCGCTTGTGGTGTGTTATACATCTGCGCGAAACATCCTACAGAAAAATTTTTCATCTTTTGAGATTCTATGTACGCGGGCATCTGTACTGCAAGCGTTTGCTCAATGAACTTCAAAAGACCGACTTTGTCGATGTACATCAACGTATCATAGGGATCGTTATATCCTAATGCAGTCGAGAAGTACAATCGTCCATTTCTTATTGACTCAATAACCCTCTCTCTTTTTTTATCATTGTCATCCCAGCCCCGAAACTTTGCAAGGCAATTATTCGTTATAATTGCCGCTTGAAATCTTCGGCGCTCACTGTCACAAGAAGCGGTACGCAGTATTTCACGCTGCTCCGGGAGATCAATATAATGGCCGTATTTGTACTTTATGCTCATCGTTTTTCTCCTATAAACCCAATAGGTACACTTTATTTGTAAAACTGTTATCTTTCATTTTACACAGTTTAGTTCAATCGTTCAAGGGTATATAGAATTTTGCCAGTTTTTCCACAACACAGTAGTTAATTGTGTAATCTCGCAAGCAATTCCGAGCAAATTCAAAATGATTGCCCACGGATATTGCTACTCACAAATATTATGACACACAATCAACCAACTCGTAACTTTTCAATTTTCTCGATCCCGCTTTTCAGCCGGACAAGCACCTCATCCTTAGAGAGTATCCTGACCGACTCTACCAACGCACGAATTTGGTATTCGTCCCACTTCGTAATGGCTGTACCGGCCTGCTCCAGAGTATCTGCGGCCAACTCCATGTGGCTGGTCAATTCTGCGTCCTCTGCCTGCCGCTGCTCCAGCTCGGCACGTTTGGTCTTCAGTTCCGCTTGCTGGGCAAGGATCGTCTTGAACCGTTCACTATAGTCTTCACTATTGCCGGAGGCCGCAGCGGTGAGAGCATCGTCAAACTCCCGTGCCAGAGCTTCTAATTCTCTGTCGATCTCCGCGACGGTAAGTTCTCCACCTCGGCTGGGGCGTATCACCACCTGTAGATTTTCCGTGACCTGTCGTACCAGTGCAGGCTTCTCAGACATTATGCTGTTGATCGCCCGCAGAATAGCCTGCTGGAGCTGCTGCTTATCCACAGAGGGCGAATCATGGCAATATTTTTTGCCGTAATCAAAGCGGCTGATGCAGCGCCAGACAATGTGTTTCTTTCCTCTGTTGACCCATGTGCAGCGGCGGTACAGTGTGCCGCACTCGCCGCAGATAAGCCGATCTGACAGGGCATATTTCGGCGTATAGCAGCTTCTGCCGCTGGGGGTGCTTTTCTGCGTATTTCCCTTCAGCGCGTTACGCCGTGCCAACTCCGTCTGAGCGGCATCGTATGTCTTGCGGTCTATGATCGCTTCATGATTATTTTGCACAAGATACATGGCACGTTGCCCTGTATTACGGATGGTCTTACGGCTGATGCAGTCCTGTCGGAAGGTTTTCTGCATCAGGACGTCACCGGCGTATTTCTCGTTGGATAGGATACCTCGTACCGCGGAGTGTGTCCATGTTGCACCGCCGCGGGCGTTTGGAATGTGGCGATCCTCCAAGTCTTTGCGGATCATGTTAAGGCTGTCGCCGCGGAGGTACTTCTGGTAGATCTCCCGGACGATCTCTGCCTGTTCTGGAATGACCCGTGGCTTACCATCCGCTCCCTTTTCATAGGCGTACAGGTTGTGGTAATGGATGGTGGCTTCACCACGCTGCATGGCGTAACGCTTGCCTGCCTGAATATTGCCGGAGATGGACTCGCTCTCCGCTTGGGCAAAGGCTCCCATCATGGTCAGCATCAGCTCTGTGGACTCGTCCATGGAGTTGATGTTTTCTTTTTCAAAGTAGACTGCGATGCCCTGTGCTTTCAGCATTCGGACGTAGTTCAGGCAGTCTACGGTATTGCGGGCGAAGCGGGAGACAGACTTGGTGAGAATCAGGTCGATCTTGCCCTGCTTGCACCATTTCATCATCCGCATGAAGTCTGCCCGCTTCTTGGCCGAAGTACCGGTGATACCCTCATCCGCGAAGATGTCGGCTATCGTCCACGACTTATTCTCCATGATCTTATCGGTGTAGTAGTTTTTCTGCGCCTCGTAGCTGTTGAGTTGATCCTCCTCTTTGGTGGATACCCGGCAGTAGGCCGCCACCCGAAGCTGCCGCTGCTCGGCAGTTCCGGTGTTCTTTGGCGCAGCGGGTATCACGATCACCTTTGGCTTGTTCTCTCCCACGTTTACTAACTCCTCTCGATGATCTGGCCGTTTTTCAGCAACAGGCTGGCCTGCCCCTTTTTGACATAAACCTGGGCCACTGTGTTTTTCAGTAATTGAACATTGATCTCCGCCATCGGTGCGGCACCGGTGAACAGATGCCGCAGGCGTTGGCTTTCGTACTCACTGCTGCCGATGGTGTTATATTGCATTCCTGCCAGACGCAGGGCGATCTCTTTGGCACCGTCCTCATCCACCGGGCTGGTGGTAAGTGCTGCTGAGAATCGCCGCTCCATTTCGGCCAGCTCACCATGGTTGACTGTCTGCGGCTGTGGCTTGATCTGTTCTGGTGCTGCCGCAAGGCTGTTCAGCAGGGACAGCACCTGCGATTCCACCGCCACGCTGGGCCTGCCGTTGCACAGACGGCGCAGTGCCTTTTGCGCTTCGGTTACCTGCACCGTAGGCTTACGCTCTGACCGTCGCCGGGCTACTTCCTGTAGCTGCTCTGCAGAAAGGATTGCCGGAAATCGTTCTGTACCGGCGTAGCGGTTGTCCTCCAAAATACGAGCCACCATATTCTTGTTCCAGGGCTTGTCCGCGTCGTAGGGAGGGCCTTTTTCTTTCAGATGGTCGGTGATGTCGTTGAAGGATGCCCCGACCAGATAGCGGGCATAGATGCCCTGCACAGCTTGGGCCTCCTGCGGGTGAATAACTATCTCGCCCATGACCATCTTGTACCCGAAGGGCAGCTTCCTGTTGCCCATTACCGCACCGTCCTTTCTATACTCTCCCGCAGCTCCAGCCCGCTTTTCAGTCGAAACCGCAGGCTGGTGTTGCTCTCGATAATGACCTTGTCAATAAGCTGACCGAACAGCTCCCCGTCAAAGTCGTGCAGCGTTTCAGGCCCTCTTTTGAGGATGGTGATGAGCTCCTGGGTGCAGGGGATGGTGTCATCACCGTCTTGGTTGAGGATCCTGCTTTTGGCTTGCTTGGCGGCGTGGAGCTGTTCGGTCAGCGCATTGCTCTTGGATATAAAAATGTCAGGATCAACGCAGCCGCTTTCTCTCAGAGTGGCCAGCAGTTGATTCTGACTGGTAAGTTCCGCTATTTGTTTGTTCAGTTCAATGACGTCCACACTCCAGAGGAACTTTCGTTCACGGATGGACTGGAGGGTGGCGATGAGGTCAGGCAGAATGTGGCTGCCCCGGTGCTTGAGATTGTAATACAGACGAAGGAATGCTTGCTGGATCTGGGTTTCGGGAATCTGTGTGATGGGACAGGCATCCTCGTCGCCGTCATGGCGCATACAGAGCCAGTACCTTGCGGATGTTGACCGCTTTGATCTGCATGCAGCACCGCAACTGCATTGAATCCGGCCATGAAAAGGTGTCTTTTCTACTGATACTGTTTTTTCCCGGCTCTTGAACAATCTCTGCACACGTTCAAACCAATCCTGCGGGATAATCGCATCGTGGATTCCTATAACATAGTAACTGCTGTGCTCTCCACTATTCCGTATCCTCTTTCGGGGGAGGGTGTCCGTGGTATATTTTTTCTGCAGCTGCGCATCACCTATATAGCTCTCGTTCCGAAGGATATATTCTATCCGCCCACGCTGCCAGTGAATGTTCAGCACATTGCTCTGATTCAGCATCTTTGTGATCTCTGTGGTGTTTATCCCTCGCAGATACATTTCGTATATACTGCGAACCACCGTCGCGTACTCATCATTGATAATAAGCGAACCGTTTACGAGGTCATAGCCCAAAGGAGCGCTGCAGGTATTGAACTCTCCGCGCTCCATCCACTTTTGGTAGCTCCAGCGCATATTGCCGGAGATGGACTCGCTCTCGCTCTGGGAGAAGGCTGCGTGCAAGGCTGTCATCAACTCAGAGGACATCCGTGCGGTGTCAATATTCTCTTTCTCGAAGAAGATGGTCGTGCCATTGGCTCGAAACTTCCGGATGGCCTCCAAGCACTCTGCCGTATTGCGGGCAAAGCGCGAGATGGACTTGACCAGGATGCGGTCAATGAGTCCGTGTCCACTGTCGGCCAGCATCCGTTTGAAATCCTCCCGTCTCTCCACCGAGGTGCCGGTGACGCCCTCGTCGGCGTAGATGTCCACCAGCCGCCAGTCCTCATGTTCCATGATGTACTGTGTATAGTGGATGTTCTGCGCTGCGAAGGAATTGAGTTGCTCCTCCGAGGAGGAGCTGACGCGGCAGTAAGCTGCCACCCGCAGCTTCTGTGCATCCCTCTCACGGGTGGCCTCGATCCTGATGACCCGTCGCTCCTTGCCATTCAGGGCAAGGTTTCCGTTGATATTTTTTTCTTCCGTGACCGTTCACCTCCTCCTTGTAGCAACACAACATACCATAGTCACCTTGTTAAAGCTACTGCTTTTTGTGAAGAAATTCAGAAAGAAATAGGGATCGTCGCGCCGGTCTGCACGGCGATACGCACGGCGACCTGCTCCAGCTCCGCCTTGGGAAAACCGGCTTTTTTCAGTGCTGACAAAAGATTCAGAATACCGCAAAAGTCAACGTTCTTATCCTGCATGATTTTCTCCTTTTATACATTTTCTGATGGCACAAACACGGACACTGTCAGATGTAGGGTGGGTGTGAGTGAGAGAAGGACCAGACGCGGTAAAAGCAAAAAACGAAAAGGGGAGCGAGAAGAGAGACCAGTGTCCGCGTTTCTACCATCAGGCAAAAGCATTATGGCGGGGCCGCTCCAAGGCGTGTTGGAGCGGCCCCTGCCGTTTCCATCATTTGTTCAGTCCTATTCGACACTACTTCCCGGACTGGCGGGCGGTCAACTGGTCTGCGGCTGGCACCGCACACGGGAATTGCATCCCTCCGAGGATCGCTCCGAGCTGCACCGATGTTTTGGATGTATCGCTATGCAGAAGTACCATTATAGGCAGATGACGTCATGGCGAGACAGCCTGCCACGGCTGCTTTTGGATGAACGGGTATCGCTGGGCACCTTCCGGTTTGGGGCCTGCATTGACACGGGATACTCCCGTGCAGGTGGTCATGGCGCGTTCTCCGCATCGCTGTCCTCTGTTCAGGAGGCTCATCTGCTGATGTAATCCAGTTGCCGGATATGGCCGTGCGGCGTTTTTCAAAGTACAACTAAGCCGTTACCGTTGGCTCTGGTGTAATTGTACCTCGGACGATCTCGCCGCAACAGAGACAAGATGGCAGGTTTCTTACCCTCTTTGTCAGGTTTCAAAGGTCTGCCTCCAGTTCAGAGAGGAATGCTATCACGGATTGAAGGAGTCGCTTCTTGTCATTGCATTCTGTACCCAGCAGGAGATAGTCTAATGAAATACCAAAACAGCTTGCCAGTTCCACTGCAAACTCAACAGAGCCGGTCCTTTGGCTGCTTTCGATTTTCACGATGTAAGTTCCTGTCACATTCATTTTTTCCGCAAGTTGCTCCTGCGTGAGCCCCTTGCTGATCCGTAATTGCCGAATCCTTGTCCCATATGATTTTCGGTCAAAGTGCATTTTTTTACCTCCGTTTCGTCATTTTTGAAGAATTCGCAAAATGACGGAAGCGGCGGACCACGACAACGAATAAAAACTGACGTCTTTCGACAGCAAAAAAGGCGCGACGAACCAACCGTGGTTCGTCGCGCCTTTTTTGCTGCTGTATATGGAATTATTTTTCTTTCACACAGATTGCTTTTAGCATTATATCTGTACGATGCTGTCGTCCATGGGTCGCTGTGCCTCAGCGGTCTATGGACTTGCTTGCACGGAGCAAGCTCTGGATATTACCAATACTTGGGATACTTGCTAGTGCTCTGCTGTTTTTCGGCATACTGCCACCAGGGGACCTGATTGGCAAAGTCCGTCAGCTTATCCCAGAACTGATCGGCCAGCGTCCCTTTGTCCACGTAGACCGTGACAGTATAGGTCTTGCTGCTGCCATCCTCCATGGCGGCGGTGTAGGTCACGGCATTGGTGAAGTCCACCGTTACGCCGTTACCGGGCGTCAGAGACTTGACGCCGTTTGTGGCGATAACCGGGGTCAGCTTCGTCACATCTGTGCCGCGGGGCATGGTGATGGTAATGGTATTGGTGCTGTTGTTCACCGCACCGGCCACGCCATTGATGGAGAAGCTGGTGATGCCCTTGGCGGTCATTGTGGCAGTCTCCCACTTGCAGGTGATAGACACATCGCCCGCAGGCATGGTAAAGCGGTTACCGGTGATCTTCACTGTTTCACCACCTGCCACAGCCAGCGAGTAGGTCAGAGATCCCTCTGCCATCTGATAGCCGCTGTCGGGCGTTACGGTGACGATGATCTCGTCGCCCTTATCCGCCTTGGTGCGGTTGGTGGTAATGGTGCCGCCCTTGGGTGCGTTAATCGTGATGGTAAACTTACCGGTATCCGGCGTTTCGCTGCCGCTGCCGTAGGCGGGGATCTCCACCTTCAGGGCAGTGCTCTCGCCTTTGGAGGCGTTTACGACCACAATGTAAATGTCACGGGCGTCCTCGGTCAGATTGCTGAGGGTGATGGTGTTCTCACCCTTGACGGCAGATGTGCCGTTTTTGCCGGTATCCACCGTGGGGGCTGCCGCACCGTGATCCACCACCTTGTAGAAGTAGTTGCCCGCCTCGCTGGAGGTGAACTTCACGGTTGCACCGGTCTTGCTGGTGCGGGTGGCGGAGCCGTTGGACAGGGTGGGGGCGTTGGGTGCGGTGTACTTGATCTCCACCGTGTAGGTCTTGGTACTGCCATCCTCGGCGGTGACGGTGAAAGTATTGCTGCTGTTGGGGCTGATGCCACACATGACATTGCCGGAGGACCATTTGCCGATGATGCCAGTCGCATCGTCATAGCCTTCTGCCTGTGCCAGAGACACACCGGTGTAGTTGATCTGCATAAAGACATCCGTAGAAGTGCCGATCTTGTTGATCAGGGCCTTGTCCGTATTGGAGGGCAGCGTGATCGTCCACGTCGTACCGCTGAGCTTGCCCTCAGCGATCACGGACTTATCGGCGTTCAGCAGCTTGACGGCGGTAATATCCTTCTCGCTGCTCTTGGCCTTGGTGATGGTCAGGGTGTAGTTCTGCGTGGTCTTGCCGTCCTCGGCGGTGACAGTGAAGGTCACCGGCGTATCCAACTTCATACCACAGGCTTTGCCCGCTGCGGGCCAGTTGTCGGTTTCGCCGGTCTTCTTCACAGCGGCATACTCGGAGGTCTCAAGCTTCAGTACCGCCTGCGCCAGCGCGGCTTCGTCTGTGTTAGCCGGAACCGTGATGGTATACTTGGTGCCGCTGCGCTTGCTGGTGGCACCGGGAACAATCAGCGTCACATTGCTCAGATCGCAGGCGGCGCTGGCCTTTGCTGGATCTACCTCGAAAATCGCCTTTGCGGTGATGTCCTTGCCAGTGGCAGGCATGATGAAGGTGGCAACGGTATCCTCTGCAACGGTGTATTCCACAGTGGTGTTGTCCGTGTCCTTGACCTCCCAGCCTTTCAGCATATAGCGTTCGCCGGGTGTGGCGGTCAGGGTGACGGTCTGTCCTTCAAAAACAACAGACTGGCTGGGAGACGCCTCGCCGTTTCCGATGGCAACCGCCGCGCTGCCCATAGCAGGGTCATTGACCGTGGCGGTCACGGCGGCGAAAGCGCGCGGGCGGAAATTGGCTGTGACGGTCATTTCGTTGCCGGAGATGTCAAACGTGGCCCATGTCCAGTAGCCGGGAGTACCGGGAGTTCCCACTGCCTGGTTCGTATTGACAGCGTCGCCGGTCAGCGTCACGCCGTTTCTTGTAATCGTCCAGCCCGTGAATTCATACCGGTCATACCACGCCTTTCCGTCGATGTACACGGACACCGACTGGTTCTTAAACACAAACGGGCTTGACACATTGCCGGGCATGGAAACCTGCGGGGCATTTGCATCTGGCGAAGCGATGTTGGTTCCCCATGTGACTTTTGTGCCAACAGGCTCGAAATTGGCCTTGAGGGAGACGTTTTTCGAACCTACCGTAAAGGTTAGCGGATTTGATGCCTTGTCGCTGTCCTTCAGCGTGAAGCCGACAGCGTCCGACCACTCGGCAAACTGAAATTCCAGCATATAGTTAGCTGTGGTGCTCGGAACGGGCGTCGCGATTACTTTTGTTCCGCTCTTTGCTTGTGTGATGATATTGTCCTCTTCATCCTTAAAGACAACGTGTCCCATTTCGATGCCGGATACATTGGTCTGGTCGAAGGTAGACGAAACACCGGTCAGCGTATAGCGCGTTTCCGTGCTATCCACATAGGTGCGCCAGTCGTTGCTTGTACCGTACACATCAGCGGCAGGCATGGTGAAGGAAAAGCTGTTTTTGTCCTCCGCAATAGTCACATCTACCGCGGGGTTCAATGTTACGCCGTTCAGATCCTTGTTGGTATGGGGATTCCCCATCCGGACGGTGATCCGCTGTCCCTCATAGATTCCAATTGCCTTTGTGAACGGCGTTACGAAGATATTCGTCTTAAAGGATACATCCTTGCCATCCGCAGTGATACGAAGGATACCGTCTGTGGCAGCCGTAGTCGTATTAAATGTCAAGGAATAGCTCTTTGCCTCCGCATCGATCTCCACCACGACGGGGCGGGCGGATACCTTTTTGCCGTTTTTGCCCCAGATGTATACCTTCTTCGCGCCCTCTGCAAGCCCGTCAATGACAAACGTATTTTCGCCTGCCGTCATTGCCGCGCCGGTATCCGTGGGCATAGTGGGCGCGGCTGCCGCCGCATCTACGACAGCGTAGTGATAGGTGCCCGCCTGATTCGCATTGAAGCTGACGCGGGCCATGGTGGGGGCGATCCTTGTACCGGTGCCGTCAAAAACATATACGCCGTCATCCGGATAACCAACTGCAAGTTTTATCTTGTAGTGATAGGTCTTTGTATTATCGGAGTTGGCTGCATAGGAGAGGGCTATCGTTTCCGTCTGCCCCGCTTCAAATACGGCACTGACGATCTTATTGTGAATCGTAAAGCCCTCGACACTGGTGACTTCGGTACTTATGGCATTATGACCAGATTGATCATTAAGCGTGTACGTCTTTTGATCATCAGGTTTCTGCACGATAAAGGCCGTAATCTCACCGGCGATCCATTCCTCAGTATCCTCGCCTGTTGGGTTTAATACTGCGGCATCATAATTCTCTAATTTTAATCCTGTGATCGTGATGGCTTGTCCACTTGTTGTATACAGCTTATCAAAATCATTCAAGATCACCTGTTCAATTACCGGATAGTCCCATGTTTTTTCCGTACTATCTACTTTGATTACAGTCTCATAGTAGTAAACGTTTTTAGGTTTTTTTGGGCTTGCATTTCTGGTTTCCCCATAAAATGATATTTTAGTGCCGGTCAAACTTCCCACCGGGAAAAGCAGTGCCTCAGTGAGACCACCTGTATCCGCAACGTCATTCGTCAAGCCGTCCACTGGGGTGTAGCTCAGTGCCCTGGCTGGCAATTCATACTGCCAAACCGCAGATGGCGTCTCTTCGACATGCAATGTAATCTTACCAACAAGATGCTGCTTCTCTAATCTGCTGGTAGATGTAATCTGGCGCGGCTTCTCATAGTTCTCAAAGGTCACATTGGTGACCAAACGATCTAAACTGCGGTCTTCTGCTCCCTTTCCCGTTGCGGAGAGCTTTGTATTCGCCGCTATCGTCAGCTCCTTTAATTGTGGCCATTTCGGAGCAGTTGCTTCCTCTGCAAATACGACCGTTGGCAATATCCCGACGCAAAGGAGCACCGACATAAGAAAGGCGATGATATGGGTATAGGACTTTTTCATACTATTTGGTGTCCTCTCTCTTGAATAATGCGGAGGGCAGGGGCGATTTCTGACATGTACCCCGCCCTCTGCGGCCCGCAGGGCGGAAAGTTCCGCCCTGCGGGCCTCGGGTTACATGAAATGTCCTGTTACCAGGGATGGTGCGTATAGTCACAGCAAATGAACCAGCAGATGGTGTTTCCCTGGGACAGCGTATAGCTGGCAGCACCCACAGGAGGCGTGTTCCAGGTCGTGTAAAGAGCTGCGCCGGTGGTGGTGTTCCAACTGGGACCATCGGTATACATCCAGCCAGACATATTGCCGAAGGTGAACTCGCCGATACCGTTCAGGGTTGCCATATAGGTGCAGCCCTCAGGAACTTCGGAGGTGTAGTTGTACTTCACAGCGAAATTACGCATGATGTCCATGACCGTGGAACCGGCAGGAACCGAGATCTCGCCATAGGTCTTTCCAGTCACATTGCCGCCAAAATACTCCTGAGCCTGTGAAATAAGCGTATTGACTTTGGTCGCCACTTCACCGGTATAGTAGCTGGATTCCGTTGCCTCGGTAAAGTCAATGCCGAAGCTGACGCTGATGGTGTTCTCATCCGTGGCGATAACGGTGTAGTTCCTGCTGAAATTGCCATAGACGACCCTCAGCGTAGTATTGCTGGTCAGATCCAGCGCACAGGTCTGTGCAGAGCCGGTGCCCGTGATGGTGCCCTTGAGGCAGGTATCCGCAGCCGAGGGAGCGGAGGTGCCGTTGGGGATCGTAATGGAGCCGCTCAGGTTGGCGCGGACGGGCTTGCCCGCCATGGCGGCCTTCACCGTATAGGTGACGGAGGTCCACATGCTGTAATAGGGGTTGCCCATGTAGGGATTCTGCACAACGCTCATCTTGATGTCACCGGTCGCGCCGCCGATGGTCATGGCACTGATGCGCATGGGGTCAGCGGTGGGCACCGCGATGGGGGCGGTCGTCTTTGCCAAGCCAGCAGCCACTCTATACTGGCGTCCGCCTGCATAGACATTGTACACCTTATTGTACATATCCAACTGATAGGTATAGGAGTTCCCAACCGGCGTCGGATTGTCGATTTCCGTTTCGCCCAAGTAAACCTCAGGCTCCTCGCCCGTTGTGGTGATCACCACGGTAGCCGTTTTCAGGTCGTACTCCGTGCCGGATACGGTTGCACGGGCATAAATGAGGCTATTGTTCGCTGTTCCGGTATTGTTGTCGTAGGCAAAACTCGTATCCACAGTATTGACCGTAATGGAAGAGATGCCCGGTGTGGTCGTCACAGCTGTACTGCTTTCAGGCTTTGCGTACTCGGTGTTGACTGTGCCGTTGGCAAACGCCACGGTGCTGAGAGACAGCGCCATAACGAGAGCCAACAACAATGCTGTGATCTTCTTCGTCACTTTCATGTTGTTTCTCCTTTACTAAATGTTGTTTTTGTTCCACCTGCGTCAGGTTCTCGCTTTAGCCCTGCGTATCCCTCCTTCCACTAACCCATGAGCCGGTTCATTGGCTCAGCCCTATTTCAAAGCCGTAGGAACGGCTGCTTGACCCATTCTCTATAATCAGATCCCGATGTTCCAGCGTCAGATCCAGCACCATGCGGCCAGCCAGATCCGCCTTCAGGCAGGGACTATCGCCATTGACGGACGCGCCGTCCGCCAGCGTAATGTTGGCGGTGCAGTTCTGGAAATCCGTTTCTATCGGCAGTGTGAGGCAGATCACGTATTCCGCGTCCTTGCCGCTGCCCCGCTGCTCCACCGTGCCGACGCTGTCGCCGATGATAAACTCCCGGATAGCCAACGGATCGCTATTCTGGCCGCAGCCGCCCAGCAGCAGGCTTACGCTCAGCGCGGCGATCAGCAAGCATACTATACGCTTCATCCCGCCGCCTCCTTGAGCCGCAGGCAGTAGGTGCGGGTATAGCCCTCGTTCTGCACGGTGATGCAGGGATCGCTAACCGTCAGATCCACCACCAGCGACATACCGTCAATGGATACGATGCACGGCTCCGTCTCATCCAGCGTGGCGCCCTCGGATAACTGGAGCGTCAGCGGGACGGCGGTCACGTCCATGTCCTCCGTGGGGGGGATGAACACAACACAGCTCAGCCCCGTTTCCTGTCCGCCCCAATTCTTAGTGACGGACACGGTACAGTCCGCTTTGCCGCACTTGGCGGAAAGAATGTCCCACTTGCTGCGCTCCTGCGGCTGCTGGGGCGCTTTCCCACAGCCCGCCGCCAGCGTCAGCAGCAGGCATGCCAGCAATAGAAATACAGTTTTTCTTTTCCTCATGGCACTCAGCTCCAATCCCGCTTGGTGTGGCTGGTCTGGTGATCCGCCACATCCGAGTTGTTGCCCAGCTCGTCCCAAAGCTGCTGGGAAACGCTGCGCTCGAAGGTCACGGTGACGGTATAGCGGCTGGTTTCCTCGCCCAGCGTCACGGTGTAGACCACTGGGGCGGTCAGGTTCACCACCTCGCCGGGCACAGGGCTGACCACCGCGCCCGCTGTCACGGTAACGGAGGGGGCTACCGCCGTCACGTTCGTTCCGGCAGGCAGCGTTACGGTGATAGTACCTGCGCTCTGGTCAATGACGCCGTCCACACCCAGCACGGAAAAGGCCGTGATCTTCGCGCCGGTGGCCGGCGTTACAGGATCGCTGCCGCCTCCACCGCCGCTGCCGGAGATCAACTGCCCCGCCTTATTCAGCACGGAGACGGTGTAGGTGCGGGACAGCACCTTTTCATTGCCCGCCACGATGTACTGCACCGTGCGGGAGAAGTCCTGCGCCAGACCGGGAGCAGGAGAGCAGACCAGCGTCTCCGGTCCAAGCGTCACATCCGGGGCGAAGGAGGTGCTTGACAGTTTGCTGTCGTCCACACCGGACACGGTAATGGTGTTGGCTTTGTCGTCGATAACGCCCTCATAGACCGTGCCGTCGATGGTAAGGCTGAAGGCGGAGATAGACGCCTGCGTCCGTGCCGTGGCCTTGATGCGGTATGTCCGGGTATTCGTCCCGTCGCCGGAAGTGATGGTGAAGGTCGTCCAATCCGACAGGTTCATGCCCTTCTTCCCATCCAGCGCCGGCGAGGCAGTGGCTCCATAGGAGAGGCGGGCGTAGATCATCAGATTTGAGGTGTCCTTTCCTGCGTCAAGCAGCAGCTCGATATCCGTGCTGTCCGTGCCAGCGGTGATATTCTTGCCCAGAATATCCAGATCCCGCAGGATATTGGCGTCCTTCAGCATAATGGTATCGGTGTAGATCTCCGCGCCGGAGGGCTTTTCTTCATCCGAGAGCTTGACTACCACATAATAGGTCTTGGTGGTCTTGCCGTCCTCCGCCTGCACGGTGAAGGCGGTCTTGGTATCCTTCACAAAGGTGATGCCGCCGGTAAGATCCGGTGCAAGGAGCGTGGCATAGTCAGACAGCTGAAGCTGCGGGTGCATGTCGTTCAGCGGCGTACCGGCAGGCAGCGTCACGGTGATGATGTTGTCTCCGCCCTCGGTGGTAAACACGCCCTTCTTACCCTCCAGTGTAAAGGAGGTAATGTCCGCCTCGGTGGACAGCTTACGGGAGAAATCGAAGCGTTGGTAATACAGAGAATAGGGATGTCCCGCGCCGCCGCCATTCAGGAAGCCCAGATACCACTGGGTGGCGTAGCAGCCCTGATAGGTGGCCATGGCGTTCTTGGGCGTCGTGTTGCTGTGGGCAAAATAGCCCTCGTCAAAGTCGGCGTAGTTGAGGAACGAGGTCAGCACACTGTCCTTTCCGTTGTTAAGGCGTACATCCGTGTGGACGTCAATGCCCATAGCGGAAAGAGCGCAGATGATCTGGGACGCGCCCTCAGAGGTATACACACCGCCCCACTGGACGCCGAATGGGTTGTCAAAGGGGTCGGTGCCAAAGCTGTTCATAACAATGTCAAAGCCCTCCCACAGCTTAGCCTTGACCCGCTCGCCGTACACTGGATCGTTCTGATAGGGCGCGATAGACTGCATCAGCATGGTGACCATATCCAAGCCAAAGCCATCCGACAGGTACTTGTGGTTCAGGATCGTCTCCAGCAGCTTTTCCCGCGTCCACACGGCGTTTTCGGGGATGGTATAGTTGCCCATATCCAGGGCGTTCAGGGCAAAAATGGGTCCGTTGATGGTATATCCGCCGCTGTAGTTATAGAGGACTGCGGCAAGGTCGTCTACCTTATTGCCCTTGGCGTCAATGAAGGGTTCGCCGTTGTTGTACTTGGACAGCTTGGAGCAGTCGATGCCGCGGGCGGTCAGTGTCATGATCTTACGGTCAATGTTGGTCATGGCCACATTGGTGGTGGTGTCCAGCCGCTTGATGCACTCCGCGATGGAGAAGCCGTCGTCAAGATTACCCAGCTTCTTCTGGTAGAAGCCCAGGTTCATCCATTCCCAGTCCTCCCACGCGCCTGCCGTTGTCCGGCTGTACCGCTGGTTGATCTTGCCGACCAGGGACTCCATCTTCGCCTTGTAGGGATTCTCTGCTTGCTCCTGAGAAACCGTTACAGTGACGGTATAGGTATTGGAGGAGCCGTTCTGCGCCTTGACCTTGTACTGTACCGGCTTGCTGAAGTCCTGCGCTTCACCGGAGGCCGGTGTGACCGTGGCGAAATCTGATACGCGGATAGCCGGCGCAAAGGTGGTGCTTGTCCCGGCGGGCAGCACCAGTGAGATCGTACCATTCACCTGATCGATCGTGCCTGCCACCGCGCCGTAGGTGAAGGACAGGATCTGCCTGCCTGTTGCCACCGGCGTGCGGGTAATGGTCACGGTGTAGGTGCGTTTGCTGCCGTCCTCTGAGGTGACGGTGTAGGTATTGCCGCCCACCTTCAGCGTATCAGGCGCGACGAGCACCGCAAACTCGGAAATGGTGATCTCCGGCTTTACAGCCGCCAGATCCATGGCGTAAGGGATGGTGATGGCAATGCTGTCGCCATTGATCACGCCCTCTGCGTCACCCAGCTTATAGGAGGTGATGTAATTCTCTGAGGACTTTCTGGCTGTGATGGTAACTTTGTACTCGGTACTCAGATGAAAATTGCTGTTGGTCACCGTCAATGTCAGGGGCGATGTCTCAGAATTAGTAAAATCGAAAGAACCGCTGCCGGTAAAAGATTCTTCGTCGATTTTGACCTCCGTGCCGGTATGGGTAACGACCGGCGTGATGGCGCGCAGGTCGGTGCCCTCCGGCAGATTCAGGGAGATCGTCTTGTTGGTCTCGTCGATTTTGCCATAGCGTGTCACGCCACCTGTGGTGACGGCGAAGGAGGTGACCAGATTGTCCGGCGTACCCGTTTCGATGATGATACGCCATGTGGCGCTCAGTGCATTGTATTTCGTGCCGTATGCCGGATCATAGGGTGTTACCTGATAGGCAAGAATCCCATCGGTCACAGAGCCGGCCACGGAGTTGGCGGTCAGCCCGGTTCCCACCGCTACTTGCACGGTCAACTGGGAACGGTCTGCGCCCTCCGGCAGCTTCACCTTTACCGTGCGGGTTTCGGTATTGATGCTGCCCACCGAGCCGCCGATGGTCACACGGTCAATGACCGGCTCCTTGACGCGGCATTGCTCAGCATAGGCAAGATACTCCGGGACGATCTGCTCATAGATGATCCGCAGAGCCGTGGGGCTGACCTGACTATAGCCTTTTTTGGTAATATACCTTTGCAGGTATTCCTGCATGAACTGAACGGCCTCCTCGCCGCCGCCACGCCACTTTGCTTCATAGGAGTCAAAGAGGCGATTGCCGTTCATGCTGCTTTCGCCTTCGTCGAGATCAAAATACGCCGTGCTCATGCCCAGCCAATAGCCCAGCGTGCTGAGCATATCCGCGTTGGCTGGATGGTAGGTGCCGATTTCCGTCCTCGAAGCGTTGATTTTATCTATCGTAAGGTAGAGCTGATGGTAAGTATCTACAAACAATCCTGCCATACCCAACAGAGCCTGTGTATCTGCTTCAGTCCAGGTTTCCTTGCTGGTTGCCTCCGCAGCGAACGCGTAGGCGAAAAATGTCCGTCCATTTTCAGAGGTGATATGATACCGAATCGGCTTCGAGAAGTCGTAGGCCTTGCCCATCTCCAAATCTGTGGTATTGTTTTTTGAATTTAGATGCGTACCAAAATTGATAGAAGTCGGCGTCATCACATAGGTGCTTGCATCGGAACCCTTCGGCACGCCGTATACATTGATAAAGCCGCCAAAGTTGCTGCACTTGGGCGCTATCACGGTATCTCCATTGTAGAAGGTGCCGCTGTTGTGCATATAGCGGTCAACGATTGTATCGCCTGTTGCGGGCCAATTTCCGATAGCACCAAATGCCTGCACCGTCAGCGACAGGGTCATCACCAGTGCCAGCAACAGCGTCAGCGCACGGCGCAGCGAGTCTCTTATGTTTTGTGTTATCTTTTTCATATCGTCACCTCACTCAGAGCGGATGGCTTCGTTGGGGCTGATCAGCGTTGCCTTGCGTGCGGGGATCCATGCGGCGGCAATGGCTACCGCGCCTGAGAACGCCACACCGCAGACCGCCAGCCACCAGAGCAGCACGCACCGCAGCTCACGGGACGCGAAGATCACCGGTATCAGCCACTTGGC
>OHJC01000335.1_pt1 | contig 28534 bp, 26 predicted proteins | sample 1568461 | NCBI WGS metagenome assembly OHJC01 (sample SAMEA3879535, study PRJEB24766) | human gut metagenome | biome: human-associated habitat; feature: feces | place: USA | collected 1985/1987 | reverse complement strand
GATATGAGGGTCAAAAGATATTTTGACCCTCATATAATTATATTCTATAAATAAAAATATGCTACCATATTTATCTAATATAAACAAAGCTTCGACCAGAATTTACTCGCGGCTTCCATGACATGTAAAATAAATCACCTGGTAATCCTGCGAAAGCACCGCAAGCAGCCTTCTGCCTCGAGCAAGCTTCTCATCATCCAGATTCACAAACGGATCGTCAAGTATGAGGAACGGCTTCTCGCCCGGATACATCGCATCCACAAGCGCAAAACGCATACATATGCCTATCAGGTCCTTATAGCCTGCCGACATGGTTCTCACATCGCGAAGCTGCCCCTGCTCCTTCATCCTTATTGAAATATTGGCATCCACCTGCCAGTCTCTGTCTGTATTTTCTGTCAGGATACCGAAGTACTTCTGGAAGCCATTGGAAATAGGCGCCATGTATCTGGCAGTAAACTGCTCCCTTGCCCTGGTCAGATAGTCTGATGTAAGCCCAAGTATCTCGTACTTATGCTTTTCCTCAGCCTGTATCTGCTTACAGTTGCGATACTCCTGCTCCTTTTCATCCCTCATATCAAGCTGCTCCTGCAGATCATCCATCTGTCTGCCGTACTGCACTAAGGATGCCCTGATTTCATCGAGGCTGCCTTCCACCTTTGAAATCATCTCATTGAGCTCATCAAGTGTATACGGACACTCATTTGGTGCAAGGAGCTTGTCCATATCGTTGTCATTCTCAAACTGCGTTTTCTTCTGAAGAGCACTGTCCATATTTTCCTTTGCAAAGCCGGCCTCTGCGAGCTGCTTTTTCATCTGTGAAAGTGTCTGTGTATATTCTGCAGCACTGTCATATCCATAGAGACTTAAATACTCATCAAGCGAAGCCTTTGCCTTCTCATAGTCAGCCTTTGTCTTGGCGCGCTTTCCTATCTGCTCGTTGAAACGGCTGTAGTCATGAGCCTTTGTGCGAAGCTCATAAAGCTTCTCCTGATACTGCGATTCATCTGCTTCAATCGAAAAGCTGTCAAAAAACTGCGATACCTCATGCTCCATTGATGTAATGCCGCTTTGAATCTGCTCAAGCTGCTCCTTTAATTCCTGAATCGGTATCTCCTTCTGCTTTATATTTTCCTCACGCTCAGCCATAAGCCTGATGTATGCTCTCTGCTTTTTGTTGTTCAGACGGATTCCATAGGCCATCATGACAACACCACAAAGCGCCATAGCGACTCCAGCTATGCCTACCACAAGAAACATGATTTCCTTCACATTGTACTTCTCATTCAGACTGAATACCGTGGCAACAGCCGCTGCCAAAAGACCAATAACCATAAGCACAATACCTGCAGGTACAAGCTTAGTCTTCTCAGGTGTCTCCGGCTCCTCCTCATCATCTGCCATCTTTGCAAGTGAGGTCATCTGCGAGAGCTTGAGCTCCATATGGCTGTACTCATTCTTGACGCTCTGGATGTTTGCTATCTTCTTTTGCATCTCATCAAGACCATCATCAGATGGCACACCATCCTTAAACATACCTGAAAGTGTATCTAAATACTGCTCCTCCTCAGGCGTAAAGCTCAGATTATCTTCCACAGCCTTTAAGCTTTCAAGCTCTCCGGCCTGCTTTGTCTTTTCCAAAAGCTCTGCCTCATCCGGAGCTTTGTCTCCAAAAACTGCCGATGCAGCATTGTAAATGCTCTCTTTCTCCTTTGCAACAGCACAAAGCTGCTCGTAGTTTTCACGAAGTGCCTGCTTTCTGCTGTCCTCAGATGCCACCTGAAGCGCCCTGCCGTACTCGGCTCTGATACCTGTAAGCTCCTTCTTCTGGGCAGTTTTCTCATCTATTTTCTGTGAAAGCTGTGCTGCCGCCTCATCCGCTGCCTGATACTTCTTAAGCTCCTGTTCTAAGGCTGTGAGTGTATTTACACGCTTTTTGATAGAGCCTGTGATACGGTTTGGGGACATCTTGTTCATCATGTCCTTAATGTCCGCTGTCGCCGACTCGAAGTTGTTGATGTCATTTGTATTTTCCGCCATATTGCCAAGCTTTGCGCTGATGCTGTCTGATGACGAAAACATGCAGTCTGCCTGTGCTATGTATATCGTTCTCTTGAACGAGCTGCGGTCGAGGTCAAAAAGCTCCTCTCCAAGCAGTGGTGAAAAATCATCACACTCAACCATGGTTGCAAGCCTGTACAAATGAAAATCATCCTGCTTTTCTGTGAGTCCAAATGTCCTTACAAGTCTGTACTCAACTCCATCGGCCTCAAAATCAAGCTCTCCACCATAAGTGCCGCCCTGCCATGGCTTATAGAGCTTTCTTTCCCTCTCAAAGGCGCCCGGCTCCTTTTTCGTATCAAAGCCGTACAGCATAGCCTTCAAAAAAGCCGCAAGTGTACTCTTTCCCCAGCCGTTTGGCTGGTTTATGACATTGACTCCATCATTGAAATTGATATTAAGATCGGACAGCTTTCCGAAGTTGTTTATGTGACAAGCTATTAATTTCAATTTCTAAATCTCCTCCCCGCTAAGCGCCGATATACCACACCTGATGACCTCAGACTTCTGCTCCTCGGTCATATCTGAGCCAAGCACCATCCGTATGAACTCACCCTTAAGTGATGCATCCTTTTCGTATTCACTGTAATTGATGAGAAGTCTTGTCTCATCATACACCTTTTCATAGTAGAAATATTCCTCGAACATATCCTTGAGGAAATCTGTGTTTATCTCACAATCCACGTCCACCTCACCTACAAGCACGAACTTTACCATGCTTCTCGATGAATATTCACTGTCCGAAATGGCTTTTTCCATCTTCACAGCCACATCCTGTGTGGTCATGGCTCCTGTCACATCCACATACAGCGTGTAGAGGCTCCTGTACGCAAACGGTACAAAGCTAAAGCCTGCCGTGAGCTTCTCATCATCTATATCAAGCACCACAAAGCCCTTTTGTCCACACTCATCAAAGCCTCTTCCCTCTAAGCAGCCACTGTAGCAGTACATGCCACGGTTGTCAAGCTGTCCGCTCTGATACTCATGCACATGACCGAGCGCGAGATAATCAATGCCCTTATTCTTAAGGTCTCCTGTGGAAATCTCATCACCGAGCTGTCCGTGGAGAGTGACAACGTTGTAATTGTCATTGTCGAGCACAAGAGAATTGTACATAGCAGCCTGGTTAGACTTGTCTATCTCAAGACCTGTTATTGTGATATTTCCATAGCTGTATGAGGTCCACTGATTAGAAAAAAGCTTAAGGTTGTCAGGGATTTCATCGAGCTTCGATATGAAATTGTCCGAGTCGTGATTACCCTTAAGATAATAGAAATCAATATCCGGATTTGACGTAATCGAATCCTTTACCAGATTTCTGGCAGTCGCTGACACATTTCTCGTGTCAAATAAATCGCCTGCTATGATAATCGCCTTTACATCGTTATTTTTGGCGTACTCTATCATCCTTGAATATGTACGCAGTATTTCCATTTTTCTCTCTTTTGCCTGCTCCTTTGACAGATTCGAGGTCATCTTCGAATCCAGATGCAGGTCTGCACAGTGGATAATTTTCATTTTTCCAATTCCTCTTGATATATGAACGTTTATAAATCATTACAGACTATACATAGATTCATTACGCATAGCCTGGTTGCATCATTTACAGCCAATTCACAATTTCATAATCATTTAACTATTAAACGTGCTGACTGTCTGCAAGCTCAGGTGTACCTCTCATCTGAATGAGCGGGCCACCCTTCTTCTCCACATAGTCCTTAGTGATTGTAACCGTGCCGATATTGTCATCCTTTGGTATCTCATACATGATATCGAGCATGAAATCCTCTATAATCGCACGAAGAGCTCTGGCTCCGACCTTCTTTTCCTTTGCCATCTTGGCAATGGCATAAAGCGCATCATCGTCGAACTCAAGCCTTACCTCATCCATCTCAAGGAGCTTCTGATACTGCTTGATAATGGCATTCTTTGGCTCCTTCAATATCTTTACAAGCATATCCTCGGTGAGCGCCTCAAGTGAGAACATGATTGGAAGTCGTCCGATAAACTCAGGAATCATTCCGAATTTGCGGATATCATCAACAGTTGCCTGCATGAGCAGGTTCTCATCCCCATCATACTTGTCCTTCAAATCAGCCTTGAAGCCTATAGAAGCCTCCTTGTTCAGGCGCTCCTTTATGATATCCTCAAGTCCCGGGAAAGCACCTCCGCAGATAAAGAGAATATTTCTCGTGTCAACTGTGGTCATCGGAACCATGGCATTCTTGCTGCTGGCACCAACCGGCACCTCAACCTCAGAGCCCTCTAAAAGCTTAAGCATCCCCTGCTGCACGGACTCTCCGCTCACATCACGCTGGTTGGCATTTCTCTTCTTTGCAAGCTTGTCTATCTCATCTATAAAAATGATACCGTGCTCAGCTCTCTCCACGTCATTATCTGCAGCCGCAAGAAGCTTACTTACCACACTTTCGATATCGTCACCGATATATCCGGCCTCAGTAAGTGATGTGGCATCTGTTATGGCAAGTGGCACATCTAAAAGCTTTGCAAGAGTCTTTACGAGATATGTCTTTCCTGAACCTGTAGGTCCGATCATGAGCATATTTGATTTCTCAATCTCCACACCATCATATTTATTTGAAGCCTGCTTTGCAGTGGTGTTCTCTTCCTGCGCCTTATGCTTATTGTCAGCCATGACACGCTTGTAGTGGTTATATACTGCAACCGACATGACCTTCTTTGCATGCTCCTGACCTACCACATAGTCATCAAGACTTGCCTTGATCCTATGCGGTGCAGGAATTGAGTGAATGTCAAGAATCGGCTCGACCTTTTTCTCTTCTTTTGGCTTTTTCTTCTTAAGCTTCTGGCTGTTTGGTATGCCTCCTGTCAGATCTGACAAATTTATCATGCTGATATTTGGCATATTGCCAAAATCCATATTGCTTATATTACCCAGATTTCCGAAATTGCCAAAATTACCGTTGCTCATGGAGTCAAAGGTCTTTTGCATACAATCGTTACAGATGCACAGGTTCGGCTGGATATGTATCATCTTGCCTGCCACGCTCTCCGGTCTGCGGCAGATGTAGCAGACATCCTCGTAGTCGTTTGCCTTGTTATCGTTTGTATTATCTATGTTATTTGTAGTTTCTTCATTATTATCCTGAATATTGTCAGGTACTTCCTTGAAATCATCATTATTCATAGGTGAATTACCGCCTTTGTATCATTTGGCTGCTTTATCAGCCATTTAACTATTATACACTACTGAATAAATGCGTGCAAGCAAGCTGAGGCGCTTTTGAAAAAAAAGAACCGACAGATCAAAAGACCTGTCGGATCCATTTTCTTAATATCTATTATAACAGCTCCATAAGAAGCTTATTGACAACAGCAGGATTTGCCTTGCCCTTTGTGGCCTTCATGGTCTGACCTACAAGTGCTCCGATAGCTTTCTTCTTGCCATTGTGATAATCCTCCACAGCCTGTGGATTTGCATCGATGACAGCCTGGATTGTGGCTTTAAGCTCACCCTCATCATTCATGCTCTTAAGACCGTTCTCCTCGACATACTGCTCAGGGTCGATATCATCCGAGAATATTTTCTCAAATACTTCCTTTGCAACAGATGAGTTGATTGTGCCTGCATCTACCAGATCTACAAGCTTTGCAAGGTTTACAGGTGAGAATTTTATCTCATCTGCATCCATATCGTTATCCTTTAACAGTCGCATTGTCTCAACCATCAGCCAGTTTGAAACCTTCTTCGGCTTGCCGCAGAGCTTTGTGGCAGCCTCAAATATGTCTGCCATATGCTTTGACTCTGTGAGAATCTTTGCATCATACTCAGGGATGTCGTATTCCTTCTTGTAGCGTGCAAGCTTCTGTGGACGAAGCTCAGGCTGCTTTGCCTTTATCTGTGCAATCCATTCATCGGATACGACGATTGGCACGAGGTCAGGCTCAGGGAAATATCTGTAGTCCTGTGCATCCTCTTTTGAACGCATGGCATGTGATGATTCCTTGTTGTCATCCCATCTACGTGTCTCCTGTACTACATTTCTGCCCATCTCAAGAAGCTCTATCTGGCGCTCACGCTCGCCCTCGATGGCATGTGCGATAGCCTTGAAGGAGTTAAGGTTTTTCATCTCCGTACGTGTACCAAACTTCTTTGCGCCCACCTCTCTGACTGAGATGTTGACATCGGCACGCATTGAGCCCTCATTCAATTTACAGTCAGATGCTCCGAGATACTGGATGGTCTGACGCAGAGTCTCAAGGTATGCGATAACCTCCTCAGCGGAGCGCATATCAGGCTCTGATACTATCTCTATAAGAGGTACTCCGGAACGGTTGTAATCTACGATAGATACGTCCTCCCACTCGTCATGTACGAGCTTTCCGGCATCCTCCTCCATGTGGATTTCATGGATTCTGACGTTTTTCTTTCCGTTTGCTGTCTCAATCTCCACTGAACCGTTGCGGCAGATTGGCAGATAAAGCTGTGATATCTGATAGTTCTGTGGGTTATCAGGATAAAAATAGTTCTTTCTGTCAAATTTGCTGTACTGTGTGATGGTACAGTTGGTGGCAAGTCCTACTGCCACTGCGTACTCTACAACCTGCTTGTTTAAAACAGGAAGTGAGCCCGGCTGTCCTGTGCAGACAGGACATGTATGTGTATTTGGTGCGCCTCCGAAAGCTGTGGAGCAGGCGCAAAAGATCTTTGTTTTTGTAGCTAACTCTACATGGACCTCAAGTCCGATGACTGTCTCATAGTTTTTCATATCCTTTTTGCCTCCTTCCTACTGTGCACCGGCAGATTTATTGGTGTCTGATGTATTTTTGTTACTGTATTTCTCCGCGATAGTGCTGCGCTTAAGCTCTCTTGTTTTTTCAAAGCTGTAGGCTGCACGGATGATATTCTTCTCATTAAAGCAGTCTCCGATGAGCTGTAATCCGATTGGGAGTCCGTTTTTGTCCATGCCGCACGGAAGCGATATTCCCGGAAGTCCTGCAAGGTTTACAGATATGGTGTAGATATCACCGAGGTACATCTGGATTGGATCACTTAAGCTCTCTCCAAGCTTTGGAGCTGTGGTTGGTGCTGCCGGTCCGAGTATCACATCATATTTGGCAAAGGCATCATCAAAGGCTTTTTTGATAAGTGCTTTTACTCTTAAGGCCTTTAAGTAATATGCATCATAATATCCTGATGAAAGCACGAAGGAGCCGAGCATGATTCTTCTCTTTACCTCAGGTCCAAAGCCCTCAGAACGCGATTTCTTGTACATGTTGTGAAGGTCTGTGTACTCCTTTGTACGGTATCCGTATTTGACACCGTCGAATCTGGCAAGGTTTGAGCTTGCCTCAGCACAGGCGATTACATAGTAAGCCGGGATGGCATACTCTACAAGTCCGAGGTCAAATTCTTCCACAACAGCACCTTTTTTCTTTAATTCATCTGCCGCTGCAAGGATTGCCGATTTTACCTCCGGGTCAAGTCCATCTCCGAGATAATCCTTTGGAATACCAATCTTCATCCCTTTCACGTCATCGACAAGCGCCTCTGTAAACTTTAAATCGTCTCTGTTTACTGATGTCGAATCCTTCGTATCATATGAAGCGATTGCCTCAAGTATAGTAGCACAGTCTGTGACATTCTTTGCGATAGGTCCAATCTGGTCAAGCGATGAGCCATAAGCAATGAGTCCATATCGTGAAACTGTGCCGTAGGTTGGCTTGATTCCTGTCACACCACAGAAGGAGCTTGGCTGTCTGATTGATCCGCCTGTATCTGAACCGAGTGCAAACGGTACCTCCTCTGCTGCAACTGCTGCACAGCTTCCGCCTGATGAACCGCCCGGCACGTGCTCTGTATTCCATGGGTTTTTTGTTGCTCCAAAGGCAGATGTCTCTGTGGTGCTTCCCATGGCAAACTCATCCATGTTGGTTTTTCCAACGATGACACAGCCTGCATCCTCAAGGCGCTTAACAGCCTCCGCTGTGTAGGTCGGGATGAAATTGTAGAGTATCTTTGATGAACATGTGGTGAGAAGCCCCTTTGTACACATGTTATCCTTTATGGCTACAGGAACACCCGCAAGCGCTCCTTTTAGCTCTCCCGCATCAATTTTTGCCTGAACCTCTGCTGCTTTTTTAAGTGCACCCTCTTCGTCTATTGTGACAAAGCTGTTTATCTTTTCTTCTTTTGCTTTTATAGAAGCAATGGCAGCCTTTACAGCCTCTTCCACTGTAACTTCCTTTGCCTGTATTTTCTTGCCGAGTTCCACGGCAGTTAAAGACATTAAATCCATTTTTCTCCTCCTTGCCGTTATTCTCCGATTGTCTTTGGTACCTTGAATCCGCCGTCCTTCTTGACCGGTGCATTGGCAAGTGTAGCTTCACTTCCGTCACCGTTTGCGACAACATCATCTCTGAATACATTGTTTACAGGGAATACATGGCTCATTGGCTCAATTCCCGCAGTATCAAGCTCCTCAAGCTTGTCGATATAATCAAGCATATCTGCCATATCCTTCTTGGCAGCCTCTGCCTCCTCCGGTGAAAGCTCAAGCTTTGCAAGGATTCCGACATACTCCATAGTCTCGTCAGAGATTACGTTTCTCATGACTCCATCCTCGCCCATCACCTTTGTGGTAACAGCCTGCTGCTCAGGAGTCTCCTCCTCAGGCTCCTCGTCAAGTGCTGCACTTCTGACCTTTGCATATACCGCTTCATCGCATATACCCTGATTGTTGAAGCCTGCATGGCGTAAAGTACCCTCATAATCCATGCCTGCCGCAACCATCACCTTGCCGGAATTTGGATTTTCAGTATCATGTCTGGCCCATATGCGTCCTGCACCGACCTCATTGATAAAAAATCTGATGATAGCTGTGAGTGCCTCTGTCATATAACCGTTATTCCAGAAACGCTTTCCGATACAATAACCGATTTCAACCGACTCAACCCTCTCATCAGTTTTAATTACACTTATAGTTCCGATAGGCTGCTCGAGATCATTAAGCTCAATAGCCCACTGATAAAAATCTTTTTCGTCATACTTAGATATCCATTCTTTTAAAATAGTCTCTGTAGTATCAACACTCTCATGCGCCGGCCATGTAAGATATTTTGTCACTTCCGGGTCATTCGCCCAGTTGTAAAACATGTTCTCGGCATCTTCTATTTCAAATCTGCGAAGAGTAAGCCGCTCTGTGGCGATTTCTCTTGTTCCTATATGATTCATACGATATCCTTTCTCTCTTTCCTGATATTTTAATTTCTACTTGGGATTATACACACATGCCACTTCTAAGCCTTAAAGCGCACCCGCCATAATTGAATCCTGCATATCTGGGACTGCCAAAACTTGCATCCGGGTGCGCATCAACACCCTGCAACGCATGGGTGCATATATATTGTGAAGACAAATTTTTAACAGTTCCGACTCTCACAGCCTGTAATACCTCTCAGCATACATCCTGACAATAACCTATCCGCAGGAAATGTCGGAACAAGCTTAAAAATTTTCTGAGCAAAATATATACACACATGCCACCTCACAGCCTGCATGCGCACCCGCCACAACCCCAAAAGCTGTGACCTATGGCTCCAATCTGCTGAGATCACGAGGAAACAGTGTTGCCTCACGCACATTGTCCTCTCCGATAAGCTGCATAGTAAGTCTCTCAAGTCCTATTCCAAGACCTCCATGTGGCGGCATGCCGTACTTAAAGGCTGAAAGATAGCTCTCCATACCCTCTGTCTCCATGCCACGCTTTGCGATTTTTTCCATAAGCTTGTTGTAGTCGTGGATTCGCTGGCCGCCTGTTGTGATCTCAAGACCTCTGAAAAGCAGGTCAAAGCTTAAGGTGTATGTCTCGTCTGCCGGATCATCCATGGCATAAAACGGTCTCTTCTTTGAAGGATAATGTGTGACAAATACAAAATCACTGCCATACTCTTCCTTGAAGTACTGTCCGATAAGTACCTCCTCCTCCGGCTCTAAGTCGAATGGGTTTCTGAACTGTCTGTTATATTTTTCTGCGACACGCTGCTTTGCCTCGTCAAATCTGACTCTTGGTATGCTTGTCACGTCAGGCAGCTTAATCTTTAAAAGCTCAAGCTCCTTGGCGTATGAGGTCTTTAAAAGCTCCATGGTGTACTGCAAAAAGCCGGTCTCCATCTCCATGATATCCTCGAAGCCGTCAATGTAACCCATCTCGAAATCGAGTGATGTATACTCATTCAGATGCCTCTTTGTATTGTGCTTTTCTGCTCTGAAAACAGGTGCAGTCTCAAATACCCTGTCAAAGACACCTACCATCATCTGCTTGTAAAACTGCGGGCTCTGCTGTAATATAGCCGGTCTGTGGAAATATTCAAGCTTGAAGAGGTTGGCGCCTCCCTCGGCTGACTTTGCGCCAAGCTTTGGCGTATGAATCTCTGTAAATCCATTATTATAAAGGAAATCCCTAAAGCCCCTTGTGATACCCTCCTGTATACGGAACGTAGCGCGCTCTCTTGGATTTCTGAGTGCCACTGCCCTGTTATTGAGCTTTGCCTCAAGCGAAGTATTCAGTTTCCATTTGTTGATCTGAAGCGGCATAGGCTCCGCCGGCTCAGATAAAATTGTGATAGTGTCAAGACGAAGCTCGAAGCCGTTTGGAGAACGGTCATCACTCTTGTATGTGCCGCATACCTCCACGGTATCTGCTTCCTTTAGATCATCGACGCTAAACTGGGATTTGCCCGGCTCGTATACACACTGTATAAGTCCGTCCCTGCGTCTTAAGACGATGAATGCAACCTCACCCATATCTCTTATGGTGTGAATCGCACCCTTTACTTTGATGTTTTTGCCCTCGTAGTCGCCTGCAAGAATTTCTGCGATACCGAGGTCTTCCTTTTGAACTGCTCCTGTTAAGAATTCCATATTTTTGTGCTCCTTTTCATAGCTTTTCGTAAAGCTAATTTATTGTAAGCGGGACGGAATATAAATTTATGTAGTATTGTATATAGCCCACGAATTGCTACGTGCTGCGCACTCCCGCAATTCTACGCAAATTCGCAATTCGCACTATCGTGCTACTTGCTCATTTACGTTAGCGTTTCAGACAGATACACATAACTGTAAGTAAACTTACGTTATGTGCCTCTGTCGAAACTGGGCTATATACGCCAAAAAGCCCCGGAGCATATCAAATTAATGAAATGCTCCGGGGCGAAAATTCTAAAAATATTCCGCGGTACCACCCGCTTTGAGAAAAAGGACTGTTCCTGTTTCTCCACTCTTATCCGTAACGTGGATGAATCGTATCTGCCTACTTTTGATATATAAAAAGTTTAATTCACATACAATAAACCTATCTATGCAATAAACCATATCAATCGTTCAACAGATCTGCTCCGGTAGTGTTCCTGCAATCAGCTCTTCCAAACAGCGCTCTCAGTCGGTGACGCTGTATTCCTGTCGGTGTCTGGTGATCCAAGTCTCCTTCAACGCATTTATTGTTTTTTTGTTGTTTAACGTTATAACACAATAAACTTATTATTTCAACCCATCATAGTCAAAACTTAAGAAAATAAAGTATAGGAATATATTATAGTTTTTCTTAATTGTGGTTATAACAGAGCCTTCTTTTGCAACAATTATTAAATAAATTTAGGCTATTCCCTATTGCCTTTATTGAATTCGTATTGTAGAGTATATCTGGTATATGAATTAATAATAATAAGGCAGGTAACACTTATGAAAAAACTATTATTTTTTGATATAGACGGCACTCTCGTTGATTTCGGCAAGAGCACCATGAGCCCATCAACCGCTGATGCTCTAATAAACGCAAAACAAAACGGTCACATGATTTTTCTTTGCACAGGACGTAGTTACAATCAGATTTATCCATCATTAAAAGCCTTTGATTTTGACGGCGTGGTGGCTGCTGCCGGCGGCTATGTCACTGTGGGTGATAAGGTAATTGCACATCATGTCTATGGGCAGAATCTGTTACAGAAGGTTCTTGACACTGTTGGTGACAACGACACAGGACTTATCTTCCAGACAAAGGATAAAAGCATCACCAACCACAAGTGGGCCGACAAATTCATATCAGCATTCTCAAAGCAGTTTGACATGCATGTGATACAGGACAACCCGACATTTAAGGATATCGTGATTGATGATGAATTATCAAGCTTTTCTAATCGATACGCTGATGTTGAAAGCACCATCTACTGCAATTGCAACTACCACATTGATGATTTAAGAAAGCTCCTCGGCGATGAATTCGTAGTAACCCTGAGCAGCTTTAAAGAGCCTGAACCTTACAGCGGTGAGATTACATTGCGCGGTGTCAACAAGGCAACAGGCATACGTGATGTGGTAGAGTTTCTTCACATGAGTCAGGCTGATACAATAGGCTTTGGCGATGGCCAGAATGATTTTGATATGCTGCGCTACTGTAATGTCGGTGTTGCCATGGGCAATTCCAGCGATGAAGTCAAGGCCGTTGCCGATATAGTGACAGACGATATCAAAGAGGATGGGCTTAAAAATGCCATGGTGCATCTTGGACTTGTCTAAAAATGCACCATGGCATACTCTATGCCTCAATATTCATAAATCTGTCCCACTCGCACTCGTCCTTTGATGCCGATACAATCAAGGTGTACGAGCGCTCATCGGTTCCATCGAATACGAAGGTATAATTTTCATTCTCCTTCTCGATTAAATATGCGTATCCGTCAAGGAAATTGTTGAAGGTGTCGATATAATCTGCCTCATCTATCTCCTCGTCAGCCGTGGTGCTCTTTAGGTTGCCATCGGCATCATATGTCTTAAAACCCTCGCGTATGAATGAAATAATATTTGCATCTGAAAGCTTTAATATAAGGCCGTTTGTCCTCATATCACGGATATCTCTGTTTTTAGAATTATCTGCCTTTATGATTACGTTGTCAAGGCATATTTTGAAGGTGCCAAAGCTCATCATGATATCGCTCACATGCACATCCGAAAATTTGAAATGTGTAAACTCGTTTTCTGTCCTGAATTTCATCTGTTATCCTCCGTATATACTCATGCCGATATTTTATCAGATAATTTTGCTTTGGGCAACTTGCATTTTATAATGTGCCGTACAGCTCAAGTGTATGGCCTACACTGCCTGCACCTATAAAATAATAGTCGCTTTGAGTGTCACCGTCTACAAAGATATACTGTCCGTACATCTTTATATTGCAAAAGAGTGCTGTGCGGCTTGATGCAGCAGCGATTCCATATCCCTTGTTTGACACGACAAGCGGCAGCCTCTGCTGTCTGCCTCCGAACGAAATATATCTGGCTTTGTTTGTCAAATCAGTAAGGTCTGTTGCAAGTATTCCCTTGGATTTGAGCTTTTCCGATTTATCCCAGTCAAAAAATGTGTAGCACTCGCCATTATTTAAAAGCCTTGGCTCTGTGGCATTTTCACTTACAAGGAGATTTCTGTCGGCATCAAAATACTGTATGGCTCCGTTTTTCTTTTCTATCCTAAGTATCAGCTTCTCCGTTTGAATTTCAATAAGCGATTTGGATTCCTTTGCCACCCATTTGAAGGCTGTATCGGCCTTTTGCTTCCAATAGGTTTTATGCGGCTTCACTCCAATTCCTTTTACAAAGATTACGCGTACTATCTCCGGTGTTATTGGTATCACATAAAGTGTGCCGTCCACTGTGGCGATTTCAACATGCGACTTACCTTTTTTGAGCCATTTTACCGCAAACTTGCCCTTTGAATGTCCCTTTACATGAAGTATATCGTTGTCTGGAATTGAGCCGTATGCGTATGGGGAGGGATTGAGAGGGAGGCTGCTCTTTTTTGCAGCCTTACTTACTTCCTTAATCTTAATTTTATTTGCCATATCTGTAGCAGTACATTGTGTTTGATTTTCCCTGTCTTTTTTTACAAATGCAGATAAATCAAGCTTCTCATTTTCAGCCTTATTTGTCAACTGCTCAGGCTTTAATGCAATGCGCGACGGACCAAAATACTCTCTTTCATCCATATCGCGTCTGCCATCAACACGCTTTTGCTCTTCTATCTCTTTTTCTGTCAGTTGCTGCTTTTCATATTCCTTTGCCTTGGTAAGCGGCTCTGCAGAAAACTCCTTCTGATGCCTGTGGGAAGGAGCAGGGTCTGCAATAAGCGTTGTCAGCCTGCCCCGGTGGAATACAGCAAGCTCATGAAGTGCACGGGTAGCCGCAACGTACAAAAGCTTCACATGACTATCATCAGCCGGATATTTTCTCTCTGATGGGTCAAACAGCAATACAGCATCAAACTCAAGTCCCTTTGTATACGCGACCGGAAGTACCATGACTCCTGCACCAAACTGTGCAGTTTCAATATCATCATCTGCTATTTCTATATGTTTTTTAAGCTCAGCAGACACCTTGAGAGCCTCTGCCTCATCACGGCACACGACAGCTATCGTCTCATAGCCTTCACTCTGCCAGCCTTTTATTGTGTCAACCGATGCCGAAATCAGTGAGCGCACATTGGCATACTCCTCTATGTGCACTGCGTTTCCATGCCTGATAATAGGCTCCACCGGATAGATTGCAAAATCTCCATGGCGCAGTATCTCTGTTGCAAATTCTGAAATCTCAACAGTGTTTCTGTAGCTCTTTCGAAGCAGACCGAATGCATCATATGTGCCTGTGAGTATCAGCTTTTTCAAGTCCTCCCAGTCATTTAAGCCATACTCAAAATATATATTCTGCGAGGTATCGCCCATGATAGTGTATGTGCAGTTTCTGAGGCAGTAATGCAGACAGCAGTATGCCATCATGCCAAAATCCTGTGCCTCATCAATAACCACATGACTCGCCTCTCGAACCGGATCTGTCTCCTTGATGCGCTTATAAATATACGCAAGCGCTGCCAGATCATACACATCAAATGAGTCCTTTGGAATATCTATATCATATTCCTTCTCCTTCTGACTAAGCAGAAAATCCCTGTAAAAATCATACACAGAGCCTTTCCAGTCATCCTTACCGAAATAGGTTTTGTATTTTTTATCAAGCTCCCTGCGCTTCTTTGCAGGGAACTTCACTTCCTTACCGAGAACCTCATTTTCATACTTCGAGTAAATTATCTCATTTAACATGAGGATTTTACTCTGCATGGAAAGAAGCGGATTATCATGCAGATAAGTGTCTATCAGCACCTTTCCCACAAGCAGATTGCCTGTTTTTTCCATGTAGACCTCATCTCTTGGAATACACTTTTCCTCGTAATCTAAACAGAATTTTTCAAGAGCTTCAAACCATTCTTTACTGCCCTTTATGCTGTTTCTACTGTCATTTTTGCTGACTTCATGTATGCTGTACTTTTTGTCATCCCAATCCTCGTACAAAAGCCTTGTAAAAAGCTGCTCCATAGTCATCTGTTTTATGCCGTATACATCAAGCTCCGGAAGCACGCTTGTAATATAGTTCAACAAAATGTGGTTACTGCCTATAATGTAGAAATCCTCCGGTCTGAAATCATCAGCATAATTATATAAAATGTACGATATCCTGTGCATTGCAACCGTTGTCTTTCCTGAGCCTGCAACTCCCTGCACAATGATATTCGTCTTTGGCGAACGGCGGATAATAAGGTTTTGCTCCTTTTGGATTGTCGCGATAATCTCTCCGAGCACTGCCTTTTTATTCTTAGCCAGATACTTTGTCAGAAGCTCATCATTTGCTACGACATCTGAATCAAAAAAGTCGATGAGCTTATCATCTGCAATCTCATAGGTGCGCTTTCTGTTTAAATCAATCTCAAAAGTACCCTCTGAGCTCACCGTGTACTTACATGGTCCAAGACTGCTTTCATAATATACGGATGAAATCGGTGCTCTCCAGTCAATGACCACAGGCTCTGATGCATTCTTTGCAATACCGACTCTGCCTATATAGTAGGACTCCTGTGATTCCTGACGCGGATCCTTAAAATCTATTCTGCCAAAATACGGCTTTTTCCGCGCCTTTTCACATCTTACGATATTTCTCTCGTTCTCATGAAGCTGCGCTGTCGCATTGTTCCACAGGGCAAGTCCCTCCTTGTCCTGTGCCTCGTAGACATCTCTTAAATCATCTAAATCATCTGTCAGCTTTTTTACCGATTCCTTTGCACGGTCCAGATTATCCTGTGCAATGCCTATGATATTTTGAAGCTGTCTCTGCTCGTCTTTTAATGAAATTCCCGGTAAATCATTTTCTGTGCCCATCATGCCTCCACGACTTATATATGCTGTGATTATACTATACTTTTAATCTCATCTATCCTGTCAACACAGGCAAAAAGCATCTTTTTCAGTTCCTCATCAGGAGGCGTCAAATCCGGCACCATGACAACCTTACAGCCTGCAGAGTATGCACTTTTGACACCATTTGGCGAATCCTCTACCGCCATGCACTCATCAGGTGCCAGCTTTAGCTCACTGCACGCAAACTCATACACATCAGGTGCCGGCTTTCCATGCTCCACCATAGGTGCACAGATGATCTTGTCAAAATATCCGTAGAGCCCTATCTTTTTAAGATATTTCTCAGCTCTTTCTATATCATTCGCTGTGGAAATCGCTCTGTGAATGCCTTTTTCCTTCAAATATGTAAGTATCTCAATTGCACCGGGCTTAAGCTCAATACCCACCTTTTCCAGATGCTCCTCCATGATTTTTCTCCGATATGCCCTGATTTTATTATAATCCATATCCGGATCATGAAACATATCCTTAAGATGCTGCGGTGCATACGGCTGCCCGAGGCTTCGCATTGAAAGCGCCTGCTCATCCGTCATCTCGTAGCCGAATTGCTTAAGTGCCATCGGCCAGAAAATACGATAATATTTCTCCGTATCTATGAGTGTTCCGTCCATATCAAATAATACTGCTTTTACCATTGGTTCTCCTTACGTTCTGCCAGGCTTTACTATGCTTCACCTGTTAATTTTACCACTGTCATATCATGATGCATGCCCTTTATCACCGGGCCAAACATGTCCTTTGTCTTTATCCTGAGGCTCGAGGTATTTATGCATGGATGACATCCAACCCACTCACCTTTTAGCACATCCTCATCCACCAGAAGTCTGACCTCATTGTCATGGTCGTTCATCAGTCCCATCACACTGACTGAGCCCGGTGTGATATTCAGATATTTTTCCATATCCTGCGGACTTGCAAACGAAAGTCTCGCACTGCCTATCTGATGCGAGAGTTCTTTTGTCTTAAAGGTCTTGTCTCCCGATATCATGAGCAGGTAAAAATCAGTTTTCTGGCGGTTACACAGGAAAAGATTCTTGCAGATTGTTGCGCCGAGTGTCTTGTCAATCTCCTCACAAACCTCCATCGTAAATGCCGCCTCGTGGTCTATTCTCTGATATTCGATTCCCAGTTTGTCCAAAAAATCGTATGTACGGATTTCTTTATCAAGTCTGCCTGTGGTATCTGTCGGTCTTCCATTCTGTAATTGCATTTGTGCCTCCTGAATTAATTATCGCAGCTGTGTTCAGCACCGTAACCGCTGCTATTATTCTCTTTTAATTGCTATGGCTATAGATTATACACCTCTTTTATGTATTCTAACAAGCCCCAGCATCCACTAATTACATCATCAAAGGTCGCATCAAAATCACCTGTATACCATGGATCTGCAACATCGCGCGCTGCTGTAAGCTTGTGATTTGTCCCGTAATCAGCAAATGACAGCATCTTAAATATCTTCTGCTGACTGTCACTGCCACCTGCAATCCTTGTCATATTCCTGATATTTGCAGTGTCCATTCCAATCAGAAGGTCATAGTACAAATAATCATCGCGTGTCATCTGTCTCGCGCGGTGTGGAATAAGAGGAATATGCTCCTCGTATAGTTTGTTTTTGGTGCCGTAGTGCGGCGGATTGCCTATTTCCTCACGACTGGTCGCAGCTGAATCTATCTCGAAAACAGCATCGAGGTGCTGTCTGTGGACCAGATGGGTGAAGATGCTTTGGGCCATGGTGCTGCGGCAGATGTTGCCGTGGCAGATAAAGAGCACGCGAATACTCATGTTTTTTCCTCCTAAAAAGCCTTATTTTGCCGTAATATGCCGTGTTTTGCCACTTTCAAAAATGTACAAGGTATTGTTACAATGCCAAGCGACATTAATTTTTCGTACATATCTTGACATATCGTGGCAATATAAGGCAAATCGATACACTCATTCGTAGTAGAAACGTAGTCAAAATAAAGTGTGTTACTACTCTGATTTTGGTGGGTGCATTTGAAACCATTGAGCCATTTTATGGGGTTCATTTTTGCACCCAGGGGGTCAAATCTAACGAAAGGGTGTGCAGGACACACCCTTGTTGGATAACTATTTTATTAATTGGTCGCAAAATGGTAAGAGTTCCACCATTTAATTCTGCATAATATCTAGCAATAAGTTCTTCCTGACTTGGGAACTTATCTAATTCAATCAATGTCTCTTTTCCAGTTAAGAAATCATGCTCATAAAAAGTGTCACCATTTGATGCATACGCAAAAGGCAAGTCCATCATCTGAGCATAAGTCATTGCCTGTTGCAAGCCGTGAGAAACCGAATGATTGTTGTCCTTTGCCTCTACAACAGCAATCGGCTTACCATCATTCAAATAAAGCATTTCCCTTATGTACAGCACCTTCTATACGCCCCTCTATACATAAGGTTGTTACTCTTCTTCTCGAAACATTCCATTTTTCTGCAATTTCTGAAGTTGATAATAATTCCATATAATGCCTCCAATATTACAAATGCCTTAAGTTAATCTACCTTTAATTAAAAAATGATGAAACAATAGCAGAAACTATTCCTGCTACAATGATGCACCAGAATATATTACTTTTAGTTTTCGACTTCTTTTCAACACTTTTTATATTTTCACCTAAGTAAAAAACAATAGCAGGAAAATATTGCTTTATTATCCATGACAGTGCCGCACTAATCAACAGCATAATCACTGCTCCAACTGTGACGGCAGCTACTATAGTTGAATTAGACATCGTTCCATCATCTGTTTTATGTGTAATTAATACGTTCAAGTTCGAAATAAAACTTAAACCACACAACAAAATACAGATGTGCATTAAAGTGAATTTAGATGCTGCCGTGTACATAAATGATTGTTTATGCTTATCACAAAGGTCATTTACTTTTCTTTTTATTTCCTCTGATTTGTCATTATTTTCAACTTCAAAACCCATTTCTAACGTAGATTTATATCCATTAATGAATGCCATTGATGGTTCAATCCTAATATAGTTTCCTATTCCAAATCCAATTCTCATTGTCTTTATAGCACGGTTAGAAAAATTGTCATATGATATTAATTCTGAAACAGATTCAAACTCAACCTCATCACCATTTATAAGTTGTGCAGAATATTTAGGTTTTTCAAAATATTCTCTTAATAATTCATCTATGTCCTTAAAAAATACATCATTCACAATAATTGCAGATTTATATGATAATTTTCCACTTACTTTCATATACCAACACCTCTTTTCATTTGCATGAATATCTCATTTTTATTATATTCCCACGGAGGAATAGTTTCAACAAAAAGATACCTTTTAACGATTACTTCAATCTTTTAACGATTGCCCTAACAATTTAACGATATATCACAACATTTTAACGATTACTCCTAACAATTTAACGATTTCACCAATGCCTAGAAATGCACTGATTTGCCATGTTTTGCTATCCAACAAGTCTACAGCAACCTTCTTGATTTTCTTGATGTCCTCTTTAGACAGCTTTTCATCAAAAAGCATATCGTAGGCTCCCCATGGTCTGTCCAGATACATTCAATAGTCCCAAAGAAGCAACATTTTCCGGAAGATTTACCAGATAATCAAACTGCGCCATTTCAGGAAGGAACAATGCGCTCTTAGCCATATTAGAACAAAACGTATGACGACATCGATAAACACTCTGCACACATCCAAACCCTAAATATTCTTGAATATCTTTTGGTTTTACTCCTCTCATATCTATAATTCTTCGAAGATTAACACCTGTTTCTTTTTTATTAATTGTTGGAAACATACTATAGCCTCCTTTGCACTAAATTCTTGTTCTACTCAGTTCTTACACATACTTTCTTCCCCGAAAAAGCAATTCCAAACTTCAAGATTTCCGTAATTCCATCCTCTTTCATTTCAGAATCGTATCGCAACTCACCAATTTGCTTTAATGCTTCATTAGACCATTTTTCAAGCTCAACATCGCTTAATTTTTCTTTCCACTTTAATTCCAAAATAATACCAGGATACCTTTTTTCTCTTGGAATTAAAGAAACATCAAATCTGCCATCTCCAGATTCTCGGTTCGATTTAATCTTATACTGATTATCCATTAATGCTATTAATCCTAGCATCAAACCATGATAAAATCCTTCAGCTCCACCATCGAAGAAGCTAATTGCTTTATCCATATATTCCCCAATAGCGCTCTGCAACTTCTTGTAATCATTGGCATAAAGACTTTCTGCAATCTTATTTGCTGTAGTCCTTGTAATTGCTCCAGTTTGCAAGAAATATGACAAGATTTCACTCTTATATACAGCTGCAATCTCTCTATTTGGAATTGATACTTCACATAAATATGAACCATCTGCTTGCAGTTCCTTTTTAGGAGTTTTCAAATAGCCAGCAACCAACAATAAGCTATAAATATTTGATGGATCCTCCGCAAGCGATCTATACACCACATTTTGATCAATTCTTGCAACTACTCTTTCTCCTTGCAAAAGGTCATATAATCTTTCTGTAATATCATCTGTAGCTACTCTTAGTACATCATCAAGGATTTCATTTTTTCTTGTATTTACCCAATATGCTTGAGGAAGGCATCCCTTGGAAATATAGTTGATTACAGACCATGGATTATATATTTCTTCGCTACCAAACAAATATCCATCGTACCAGTCTTTAAGTTCCTCCTCTTTATCTGATATTCCATAGTAACTGAGCATTGCTTTCACTTCAGATTCTGTAAATCCAAAAAAGCTATCGTATTCTTCATCCATTACGGAGTTCACTGTTAAATTGTTTAGACCACTAAAGATACTTTCCTGAGCAATACGCAAAATTCCTGTTAGGAAACCATAGGATAAATTCTTATTATCCTTAAATGCTCCTGAAAAGAAATTTCTCATGAATCCAATAATTTCATTGTAGAAATCCTTAGAGTATCCCTCTTGAATCGGAGTATCATATTCATCAATAATGATTACTGGAGCCTTATCATAATGTGAAGCAAGCATTTTAGATAGTCTTTCTAGCGAAGAAGTAAGCTCCACTTCATTAGCTGTAGCGCTAATAATCTTTGTAAAATACTCCTTCTCATATTGTGAGAGCTTATCACTATTTAGTAGCTCTTGATGTCTTCCATACTCTTCTTGAAGTAGTCCCCTTATTTTATCTATTGTTGCGTCCCAAGTATCAAATTTAACATCCTTAAAAGTTAAGAATATGACTGGATATTTTCCTTGATGTGAACGATACTCTTCTCCACATTGCCAAATATTTTTATCGGCAAAATACTTACTAGTATTCTTATCTGATATTTCAAAGAACACTCTGAGCATATCCATATTCAAGGTCTTTCCGAATCTCCTTGGTCTCGTAAACAAAGATACCAATGGCTTTTGATCCAAGAATTCTTTGATTAATAACGTCTTGTCGACATAGTAATATTCTTCCTGCGCACGAACATAGTCAGAGATGCCGATTGGTAATGATTTAACTTCTGCTTTCGCAACCATATTTTTCTTGATGTATTTTCCATTAGACACTCTTCCATCCATTGGCTTTGGAGAGTCGTCTGGAATTAACCAAGATCCTTTTTCTTTTATTGCACCCTGTATTCTTCCTTTTTTGCACATATCATTTACGGAACGTGGAGAAACATTCCACTCTAAAGCCTTTTCTTTACAAGTTTTCATATATATATCAGCTCCTGTCATTCGCAATATTATTCCTCATCTTACGCAAATTATACCTCAGCGAAACGCAAAAAGTCAAATCAATTCGATATTTTGCGTTTAATTATTGCGTTTGCATAATGTTTTGCGTCTTGTATTTTTCGGCACTATTATTTTGGTTTTTTCAATCCACAAACTTGTTTGTAGCATATTACTCAGACAAGTTTAACTCCACTGAAAAAGGACCAGCCCAGCTGATCCTCTCCCTCTATCACATCCCCCATTGTAATTTATTCTTATATTCTGCTATTTTTACTTTGCAGCCAAAAGTACGGTTTCTGGGCAAATTATAGCATATTGTTGCAAGTCTATTCTTACAATTCCATCAGAAAATGTTCATGCAGCGCACGTTTCACCTGATCGAAATTACCTCGCTCCGGACATTGGATGGAAACAACCAATCCCTTCTCTGGGAGAATCGTTGTAATCTGTCCGAATGCGCCATCAGCACGATAGGATCCTGGATATGGACTGATCCAGAACTGATAGCCATATCCTACATGCCAGGGATCTGCAGATGGCTCGAAGGTAAATTTTGGGGTGGACACCTCCTGCACCCAGTCCCTACTGACAATCTGCTTGCCCTTCCAGTTACCCTCAGCCAGATAGAGCTGTCCCAGTTTCATCATCTCGGTACAAGTCAGATACATACCTCCGCCGCCATTCGGATGTCCCTGTGGATCATGCTCCCAGAGCGGCCATCCCATATCAAGGGGCTGGAATACCTTCTCATACAGATACTCTCCCATCCGCTTGCCAACGGCCCGTTCTACCATATGAGCAGCCAGAATACTGTCGGCAGAGGAATAGCAGAATGCACTGCCTGGCTCCACAGGAACCGGCTGTGCCATCATATATTTCTCATAATCCGGTGCGCCGACGCCCGGACGTCTGTCCGCATTCATCAGAAGTGCCTTACCAAAGCCACTGGACATGCAGAGCAGATGTTTCAACTGAATCTTCTCCAGATTTGGATCCGGATTTGAAGGAAGTTTATCTTTAAACACTTCCGCCACATGATCTTCCAGGCTTAGTTTTCCCTCTTCTATTGCGAGTCCAACTGCTGTTACCGTAAAACTCTTGGTATGTGAATAAATATTTCTCGGTGCATTTGCTGCGTAGTGCATCTCACAGAGTACCTTGTTCTCATCTCCGACACTGATAGCTTCCAGCGGCAGATTGTGGCTGCTGGCATAACGATGAAATTCCAAAAACTTCTCTTCCAGTAACATAATACCTCTATCCTTTCCGGCAAATCTCTGATCTGGTTCTATTATCTCATACACATCTCTGCATCTGTCGGCAGTGGCATCAGCGGTGCGGACGGCAGGGTCTGATACCAATAAGCAACACTGGTGTAATCATCGTAACGCGGTCCGGTCCAGCCCATGTTGTCGATTGTCATACGAAACTTATTCTCAAAACGGATCGGGTCTGCAATATGGAAATGATACAGCAGGAATCTCTGCTGTCCGTTATAGAATTCCCGGTTGTCTCCATAGATTGCATACATGCCGGTATATAAGCCGCTGAAGGTCTGATAGTTCTTGATGATAATGTCATTTCCAAATCCATAGGAACCGCCGAAGTAGTCTTCAGTTCCGGTATAGTGGATAGACGGATACGGATCATCGTCCAGATACATGCGGGCTTCGCCTTCTACCCAACAGGTATTGTTGCCATTCATACCAGTTGCCAGAGTCACACCGACAAATTGTCCCCTGCCTTCGATTCCGTCAACGATTGTGTAGGTACGACCCTTCTGAACAGGGTGCTCTTGGCGATAGGTGGCATGGAAATAACCAGCTTCCGCCGGAATCTCCTGATAAGCTCCGGTGATAATATAATAGAGATTTTCATCCTTGTCACCACGGTTTTCCATCGTGATCCGAGCTCTCTTATGGAACGGCATCTCAAAATAGCTGTTATAGCCGCGACCAGGAGCTACCAGCATCATGGCAGAATTCAACACCGGATATTTGCCATCCCTGTCCACGAAATTTTCATCATAGGCACATCCGAAGAATGCAGAGAGCGGAGCTTCCACAGACGGATATTCCTGATCATCCCAATACATACGGATGATAAAATGGTGCCCTACATATCCGGTAAACCACATATGCTGGATCACACCCGGTCCTGCAGCATCTACCAAAGTTACGGTTTCCCCTGCAGGAATCGTCACGGTCGGACGAAGCTTGGTGCAGTCACCGCCCTGGGAACCACCTGCGCGTACACCGGTTGGATTCTCTGCGGAAAATGCAAACTTTTTGGAGTTCTGGATCATACAATAGTTGTTCATATTCTTCTCCTCTCTGATCAAACCTGGATCATCTGAAATTATTGCTTACTACGCTATCGCGTTTCTCTATTCACTATAAATTCACTATAACATTTATCTCCCATGAAGTAACGGAATTACAGAATCATTCCGTCTGCGCCTTCTCATTTTCTTCCCGGATAATCTCCTTTATTCAAGCGCTTAAACTGATTATACCATAAATCTATGAACAAAGTTTATCTGTAAAGAAAATTGATACAGAGTTTTTCAAAATCGGTCCATCTGCTCCTGGGTAGCCACCTGCCTACAACTTGTATTGCTATTTCCTATCGTTCCGAACAATGCAACCATTGCCTAAATTGTATAGTTCTTCTTTTTGATTATACTCAATTGCAATTCAAAATGATTTCGATTTGTTTTTATAAAGCCCTCTTTTTGTAACTTTGATATCTCTGTAGACATTGCTGCTCGATCAATACAAAGATAATCTGCCAGCTGCTGCCGGTCAAAAGGAATATCAAAAGATAACGACGAATGTCTGATAGATTCTGCTGACAGATACGACAATAGTTTATCTCTGGTTGTTCGTTTCCCGACATGGGTGATCTTATCGTTCAGGATCAGTATCTTATTCGCCAGGACACTGACAAGGTTACGGATCAGTTTCTGATGATGCTCGCATGCCGTCGGGCAGGAAACAAGGAGTCTCTGGACATTCAGGGAAATAATTTCACAATCCTCATCTGCTATCACACTGATATTTAAAACAGCTCCCGGGCTTGCTGCATATGGCTCACCAAAGAAATCACCGGTATGGCATTTTGACAGAATATTCCGATGTCCCCAGAGATCTTCCTGAATCACAAGAACACAGCCTGACAGCACAAGTCCCATTACCTCGGTAGAATCTCCCGCTCTGAAAATATAAGAATTTCGTTCTTTGGAAATTATTGTTGCATTTACACAATGCAATATGGATAATATCTCGTTATCAGTAAGGCCTTTGAAGAATGGACTGTTTCTTAGAATAGGCAAATATTTTTTCAAAATCGTTCCTCCTGTTGGAAATCAAACATACAAGTTGTATTTATTATACTATGATTCTAACAGAAATAAAAATTTTATGCTATAGACGGAGTGTAAAAATGATAAGAAAGATTATTCGAATTGATAAAGAAAAATGTAATGGATGCGGTGCCTGTGCAGATGCCTGTCATGAAGGTGCCATTGACATCATTAACGGAAAAGCAGAATTGGTGAGAGAACATTTCTGTGACGGACTTGGTGATTGTCTCCCGGAATGTCCTACAGGTGCCATTTCTTTTGAAGAAAGGGAAGCTCCTGCATATGATGAAGAAGCCGTAAAAGAAGCTCAGAATAAGAAAATTGCTCAAAATCAGGCAATGTCTACGCACACCGGTTGTCCTGGTTCTAAAATCATGCAGATTCGGCGGACAGAAACACCTGAGTCTGTAAAACCATCTTCAACCGTAGATTCTGTATCAAAACTTCAGAACTGGCCAGTCCAGATTAAACTTGCACCAGTCAGTGCACCATATTTTGACGGTGCAAAGCTTTTAATCGCAGCCGATTGCACTGCTTACGCTTATGCAAGTTTTCATAAGGATTTTATTCAGAATAAGGTAACATTAATCGGCTGTCCTAAATTAGATCAGGTGGATTATAGTGAGAAATTAACTGCAATCATTCAAAATAACAACATCCAAAGCGTAACGATCGTAAGGATGGAAGTTCCTTGCTGTGGTGGTCTGGAGATGGCAGCGAAAAAGGCTCTTCAAAATAGTGGAAAATTCTTACCATGGCAGGTTATAACGATAGGTATTGATGGGAAAACTATAGAATAAAAAAAGAAGGAGAATGCAATAATGGATAAGAAAATGTTTTGTTTTCAGTGTGAACAGACAGTCGGATGTACCGGCTGCACAGGAAATGCCGGCGCCTGTGGGAAAAAAGCAGATACAGCCAGATTACAGGATGAACTGACAGGTGCGTTGATCAGCCTTGCAAGAGCTGTTGACGGTTCAACTGCTATTTCTAAAAGAACCGGGCAAATCATAATTGAAGGATTGTTTACTACAGTTACAAATGTGAATTTTGACGATACATCAATTGAAAACATGATACAAAAAGTCAGAGCTGAAAAAGAAAGACTGGTTCCTGACTGCAGCAAATGTCAGTCACCATGCGGTAAAACAGATGAATACGATATGCAACAACTGTGGGATACCAACGAAGATATCCGTTCTCTGAAGTCTCTTATTCTTTTCGGGATTCGCGGAATGGCAGCCTATGCTTATCATGCAAATGTTCTGAATTATGAAGATGCCGAAGTAAACCTTTTCTTCTGTGAAGCATTGTTTATGATTGGTTATGGAGAGAGTGTGGAAACTCTGCTTCCCACAGTGCTCAAAGTAGGAGAAATCAATCTGAAGTGTATGGCACTTCTTGACAAGGCAAATACAGAAACCTATGGAATACCAGAACCAACCGATGTGACACTTACAATAGAAAAGGGGCCTTTTATTGTCGTGACCGGACATGATCTGAGAGACCTGCAGCTTTTGCTTGAACAAACAGAGGGAAAAGGAATCAACATCTATACTCATGGTGAAATGCTCCCTGCCCATGCCTATCCACTCTTAAAAAAATTCTCACACTTAAAAGGGAATTTTGGAACCGCATGGCAGAATCAGCAGAAAGAGTTTGATCATCTTCCTGCTCCGATTCTCTACACTACCAACTGTCTGATGCCGCCAAAAAGCAGCTATGCTGACAGAGTATTTACAACAGAAATGGTTGCTTTCCCAGGTGCTGTTCATATCGATGAAAAGAAAGATTTTACGCCGGTTATTGAAAAGGCACTGGAACTGGGTGGTTACAAGGAAGATCAAATACTCACAGGCATCAATGGCGGTAAAAAAGTGACAACCGGTTTTGGTCATGCGGCTATTCTGTCTCATGCAGGTACTGTAGTAGAAGCTGTAAAATCAGGAGCAATCCGCCATTTCTTCCTGGTTGCCGGCTGTGATGGTGCCAAACCGGGCCGAAACTATTACACAGAATTCGTAAAACAGACACCTTCTGACAGTATTGTCCTCACCCTGGCATGTGGAAAATTTCGTTTTAATGATCTTGAGCTGGGAGAAATCGGTGGTCTGCCACGGCTGATGGATATGGGGCAGTGCAATGATGCTTATGGTGCGATTCAGGTTGCTGTGGCACTTGCAGATGCATTTGGATGTTCCGTAAATGAACTTCCACTCTCCTTTGTTCTCTCCTGGTACGAACAGAAGGCTGTCTGCATCTTGTTAACGCTTCTGCATTTAGGTATCAAAAACATTCGTCTTGGTCCTTCTCTTCCGGCGTTTTTGTCTCCTAATATTCTGAATTTTCTAGTGGAGAATTATGGCATTGCACCTATTACCACACCGGAAGAAGACATTAAAGCACTGATGAACCATAGCAAATAAAGTTTTAACGGTTCAGCACCTTTACAGTTGCATAAGCTTTCGAGTTATCTATCAATTCAACAAAGCCGGTACTGGATTCAAAATCCTCCACCGGCTTTATTGATTGTAATCCCCGAAGTGAAAACTATCTTATAATATGTATTCCATTTGTCTTTCTTTCGTTCGCATTCCCATTTTTTCATAAAATTTTTCTGCAGGAGTATTTCCAGCCCATACATTTAATGTTACTTCATAGCATCCCAGCTGTTTCGCTTCACTTTTTACATATTCAAACAGACTTTCGCCAATATGCTGGCCTCGAGCCTCTTGATCGACACATAGATCATCAATAAAAAGAGACTTAAATGGCACCATATTATTTGAAAAAGGCTGCTCCTGCAATTGACAAAATGCATACCCTATACAAACATCATCCTCATTTACTGCAACATATACCGGTTTTTCTTTATTTTTCAGAAGCTCTGTCAATTCGTCTGTAGTATATTTGGTCGTATCCGGAATAAAAATATCAGGTCTTATATCTGCATGAATTTGTAACACCTGTTTTAATAGCTCTAAAATTCTTGGAATATCTTTTTCTTCTGCTTTTCTGATAATCATTTTTACTCTCCCATTATCATATTTGTTTTCTCCATCTACTTGTGAAAAAACAACGTCAATCTATTGTCCAGTATACCACATCACTGT
>OHJC01000316.1_pt1 | contig 29843 bp, 33 predicted proteins | sample 1568461 | NCBI WGS metagenome assembly OHJC01 (sample SAMEA3879535, study PRJEB24766) | human gut metagenome | biome: human-associated habitat; feature: feces | place: USA | collected 1985/1987 | reverse complement strand
CGACGCTTCGGCGTCGGGAGGTCGAGGCAAGCTGCCCCTTCTGCGGTGACCACGGTAAGGGGAAATATCATCTGAGTCTCAATGTGGATACAGACCAGTACCGCTGCAACCTGTGCGGCGCGTCCGGCAACAGCGTTTCACTGTATGCCCGGCTGCACGGTCTGACCAACAAAGAGGCATATATGGAGCTGAGCCGGGGCGGCAACGTGTACCCCATGCCCCAACAGCCCAGCTCCCAAAATACAGAGCCGCAGCCAAAACCATTGGCACAGCGGCATGAGGTATATATGGATATGCTCTCACTTCTGACACTTTCGGCAGAACATCGGGAAAACCTGCGTGAACGCGGCCTTTCCGATGACCGCATCGACCAAAACCAATATCGCAGTATGCCGCAGACGCCGGAAGGCCGAAAGCTGCTGGCCTCGCTGCTACGGGACATCGGGCATGACCTGCAAGGTATTCCCGGCTTCCGCACCAGTTATGGGGAATGGACGCTGTCCGGACCAAACGGTTTTCTGATCCCTGTCCGTGATAAGGACGGTTTGATACAGGGTATGAAGATACGGCTCGACGAAGGTGAACCGGGTCGGAAGTATCGCTGGCTATCCAGCCGCAATGCCCCCAACGGGACACGCAGCTATTCATGGACGCACGTCACCGGCAACACCGCCAGCAAACGCGCCTATATCACGGAGGGACCGCTGAAAGGCGACGTGGCCAGCTATCTGGACAACGACGCCCTGTTCGTCTGCATCGGTGGTGTCTTTGCCCTCCACGGGCTGAAAGATACGCTGATAAGCCTTGGCTTGACCGAGGTGGTGGAGGCAATGGACATGGATCAGATGACCAATCCGCAGGTGCGGCGTGCCATACAGGCCATCCGTCGGGAAGTGCAGAGCATCCGTGGCATACGCTACTCCAAATACGTCTGGAATCCGGCGTATAAGGGGATCGACGACTACTATCTCAGCCGCGCCGCGGCACAATGAGGAGGACATGCTATATGACAGAACTTAAATTTGAGGACATGACTGCCGCCGCATCCGGCGATAGTCAGAATATGCTGGGAAAGCTGCTGTATTTCTCTCTGCCCAGTGTTTTAGTGGACAAGGATGATCTGCGCCAGCTCTGTGCGGATATGAACATCCCCTACGCAGGCGGCAACCGCCTGTCGGTGTCCGATGCTTTCCGCAGCGCCACCGGCGATGTGCGGGACAGGATCATCAGCGAGGAATACGGCGAGCGCCGTATTTATCAGATCTATTGCCGGGATAACCGGCGTATCTCCGACAGCGTTATTTCCCGTGAGTTGGTAAAGGAGACCATGCACCAGGAAACCAACCAATATGAGAAGCTGGCCAACATCAGCTATGATAAGGACAGCCAGATTTTCAGCTACGACAATCTGGCCTATGACAGCCAGATCGATGCCATGGCCTACTGCCGTAGGGCGGAGGAGCTGTTTGAGCTGTACCAGCGCTGCGCCAACCGAAGGCAGGTGGAGACCATCTGTGTGAATTTTCTCCGTATACTGGAATCCACCAAGCTCAGTGTCAACGGACATCTCTACTTTGTGCCGCGGCACAATATGGAGAAGGTGGATATTTTCGAGGACTTTGTCGCCGAGCTTAGCCGGCTCAGCCGCAATCAGACGCACCTGATGGCGAACTCCATCTACATCATCGACGACGCCAAGCAGCGTCAGAAAATGACAGAGGAGTTCTATTCCGCCGTCAAGAAGGAGATTGCGGAGTATCAGGAACGCGCCGACTATTTCATCAAGAGCGGCTGCCAGAGTCCCAGCGTCATGGATCGTTGGGTGCTGAAGATCCAGAGTCTGGAGGGGAAGAAGCAGCACTACGAAAATGTGCTGCGCCGTGAGCTGGATGGGCTGGACGATGATTTCGCCACCCTGAAGTTCTTATCACAGGAGCTGTCCTTCCGTGCCCAGACGATTCGGGCAAAGAGAGCTGCGTAGAGATTTAGAGGAAAACGGGCCATGCCCTTTGGGACATGGCCCGTTTTCACATGGACGCAATGGTAAACTATTCAGCAAGTTGTTCGAAAGCGTCAATCTCTGTAACTATTGTAACACCTCAGAGGTAGGAATCCTGCCCCCGTTATCTATTTGTTGCATATATACTATTTCACCAGCGCGACTAATCAGAAGAAAATGGATATTATCTAAGCGTATGAAATAACCTAGTTGAGATAAAGAAGTTGAATTGTCTTCCCCGCCGTACAAATGTCCAAAGCCGTTCTCGTCAATAGAATACTGCCCTGTCTCGCTAACTGTTCCGTCTAAGGCCATTATATAGTAATTACCTGTATGCAGTAAAGAAAGTTGAACTTTTTTTTGCTCGTATAGCGGGTCATTCGGATTTATAGTGTTGGAAAAAACGCCTTGAACAGGTATAGCTATATGCATTTCTGACACCTTATTATATGGGGTATGCACAATGAAAGTTAGAAATAAAGATAATGATAGAATACAAAGACCGAAAATCAACAACCTTTTCAATTTGCTCATCATTAGTCATCTTCCAATAACCCATAGGCTATGGCTTGGCTCTTTGTAATCAAACACGCGGAATGGTAACGGTAGTCATACCGACAACCGGTATGATCGATTACCCAATTTTCGTCAATATCCGCGGCCCCTGCCCTTTTCCTATAAACTACATACGGATCAACATCAAAGTATTTTGTTATCATCAAATAGTAATTGCCGGGGCTTTGTCCGTCTTCCAATCCTAAGGAATATTCAGATACCCCAGAAGTTTTCCGCCCTATGTCTACGCTGAATGATATGCAGTCATAAGGCTTAGGAAGATTGACTGTTACGCTGGCGGTTGTCGACAAACCTCCAGAGAGCGAGTAGTGTATCCTAGTTGTATTTAAAAAATATGCTCCATCAGGATCCTGACCTGCAGCAAGGTTTCTTGCAAATGTTTTTGTCGACTTAAGCTGTACAGATTTGTAATGGTATTGCGGCCCGCGTTGTACAGTATCATCTGCAAAGACTGTTGTACAACAAGTTGTGCACATTAGTAGCGCCAAAAAAAGTGAAAAGATTCTTTTCATATTTTATTTCTCCTATTGACTTAAAGATTGCAAATACTTAGATAACTAACTGCGCTGTCGTGGTGGAATAGGTTCTCGGTGAATAGGAATATAGACCTTGAATAGACATGTTTAACATTGGGGGAAAATTCTATTCCTGCGTATGACACTAAGTCGCTCTAGGAAATAACCGTTGCTGAGACCTGTTCTATACCAATTTAGTTATGGAATTATTCTGAGTGCGTCTATCTAGCGCAAGGTGACCACCTCCCCCGTAGTTGAAAGATTATCGCTGTAGCTATTAGAGTTATGTCAGTATCTTTGGGTTTATGACATAATTTTTGTAATTTGGAATAATATTTTGCGCGTATTGCTAAATTGATCATCTACGAGTAGTTGAGATTTTATCGAAGCCGTAGTCCTCCATACATTAACATGCCGAACTTAATTAAATGGAGGATATTATGAGCAACTTATCAACGAATTACGTTATAACCCTTTTGCAGAACTACCGCGCCAACAAGCGCAAGATTGAGCAGCTCCGCTACGAGCTGGAGCATCCGGCCAGAGTGTCTCCGGATGAAATGATTGAGGCCATGAACTTCGCCAAGGGTGATGGCGAGGGCCGGCCTTCCGGCAGTGTGTCCAACAAGACGCTTTACATCGCCATGAACTTCCAGAGTGCGGCGGATGAGGCAAATGCCGCTTTGACACACGATCTGGTCAGCCGCCTTGTACCGCTGGAGCAGGAGATCAACCGTCTGGAGCACTATGTGGCACTTCTGGAACCGCGGCAGGCCGAGGTCATTCGACTCGCCTACTTTGAGGGTCACACATGGCAGCAAATCAGCGCTAAAACCCAAATCACAACGAGAACCCTGTATAAGATCCGCAATCAGGCGGTCGAAGAACTGGCGGAAATGTACGCACTGACTGCCGGTTTGCAGCGGTAAAGCCTTGATGTTCCCATCCTTTTCTCAAAGGCTTCACCTATTGTTCACCAAGTCTTACCTTGAAAGGGCATCTTGAAGCTGGTATTCTTTAGAATACAGAATCATAGACAACGCTTCCCGGCATTGCGCCGGGAGGCGTTGCTCTTTTATCAGCATTTTCATAAAACACCGAGAGCTGGCAATACTACCGACAACGCTATTGGAAAAGAGGAAACTTCATGGAAGCAAACCGTCCGAGCACCAGCCATACCGCCCATACAACGCCGCGGGATATCGCCTGCGTAAGTATCGACACCTCCGCCTCCTGCGCCGAACGCATCAAGCAGTATGTGGAGCAGGTCGGCGACCCGTACTGCTATACGGACAGCGGCATTGTGGTAAAGCTTGCGTATTCCAACACAGATGTGAGCCTGCAAGACCGCCTGCGGGCTTATGCGTGCAGCCTGTCCTGATCCTCCAACGTTTCCCAGTTGACAAAAGCAAAGCGGGAAAGCATAATAGACCCGTCAGTGAAAATAATGTTGCCGCCCGGCAATGACAGCCAGAAACCGCTTTCCTGAATTTTTAGGAGGTACGTTTTATGGCTGCATTTTTTTGCCCACAAACAGAAGAACTCTCCGGACAGCATTGGTATGGCATTTCCTATCTCCGCCTGTCAAAGCTGGGCAAGCGCTATGAGAGCGAGAGTATCGACAACCAGCGAAAGCTGATCCATGAGTTCGTACAGCGACACCCGGAGATCACGCTGGTGGGGGAGCGGGTAGACGATGGTTATACTGGCACAAACTATGACCGGCCGGGCTTTCAGGGCGTTATGGATGCCATCCGTGAAAAGAAGGCGAACTGCGTCATTGTAAAAGACCTGTCCCGCCTTGGCCGTGAATATATCGAGACCGGCAAGTATCTGGAAACCGTTTTCCCGGATATGGGCATCCGGTTTATCTCCGTCAATGATGATCTGGACAGTGAACACACGCCGCTGTGCGATGATATTTCCATCCCCATCAAGAACATCATGAACGAGGCGTACTGCCGCAGCCTTTCCCAGAAGCTGCGGGCGCAGTTCCGTGTCCAGCGCAAGGCGGGGGAATTTCTCGGCGCCTTTGCCGGTTATGGCTATCTGAAAGACCCTGCCGATAAGCATAAGCTCATCATCGACGAATATGCCGCTATGGTGGTCCGTACCATCTTTCAACTGAAAATGGAGGGCTACAGCCAGCAGGCTATTGCCAACTATCTCTCCTCGGAGGGCGTTCTGCCGCCGGCGGCATATAAGCAGCAACAGGGGCTGAAATATCAGTCCGGCTTTCAGGCAGTCGGTGATAATAACGCATGGTCACCTGTCGCGGTGCGGGCTATTCTGGAAAATCCCATCTATATTGGGACGCTGGTGCAGGGCAAGCGCGGAACACCCAACTATAAGATCAAGCAGATGAAGCTGCGCAGCAAAGAGGATTGGTGTGTTGTGGAGAAGAACCACGCACCCATTATCAGCGAGGAGCTGTTCACTTCGGTGCAGCACCTGCTGTCACTGGATACCCGCACATCTCCTTCTGAGGATGTGGTACAGCCCTTGGCCGGTATGCTGTACTGTGCCGATTGCGGCCGCGCCATGTGCAGGCGCAGCGTAAAGCGCGGCAATCGCACATTTTATTACTACGTCTGCTCCACGCACAAGCGCTCCAAGTTGTGCAGCAGCCATTCCATTTCACAGGCTGCTTTAGAGGAGGTGGTGCTGCGGGCCATCCAGAAGCAAATCGAGATAGTAGTCGACATTGACCAGTTAATTCACGAGATCGGTCAAAAGAGCATCCAAGCCGCCAAGCACCGGCAACTGGATATGACCATTGAAGAAAAGGAAAAGCAGATCACCGAGCAGAAAGAATACCGTATGCGTTTGCTGGAGGCTTTTCACGATGACCTGATCTCCCGCACGGAGTATGACATGATGCGGCAGCGCTATACGCAGCGGATCGACGCATTACAGGCGGCTCTCGCCAGTCTGCACCAGCGGCGGCAAGCCTTGGAGGAGGGTGCGGCAGACACCCGGAACTGGGTCGCCGAATATACCAAATTCAGGAAAATTGACAAGCTTACCCGCGAAATGGTGGCCGGATTGATCCGCAGGATCACGGTATCCGAGGGCAAGCAGATCACGATACAGTTCAACTACGCCGATGAGCTGGCGTCTTATCAGCAGATGATCGCAGCAGCTGCGAAGGAGGTGGGGTAAGCATGGCACGGAAAAGCAAATATCTGTCGGCCCAACCTTTGCCGGAAACTTCAGTTCACTATCTGGCTGGGCAGTATGGCCGGTTATCTGTGGAGGACGGCGACGATGCCGAAAGCAATTCCATCGGCAATCAGGCGAAAATCGCCGACGCTTTCCTTGCGGAGTACCCCGACATCCAAATTGTCGAGCGGTACGCTGACAACGGTTATACCGGTATGAACTACAACCGTCCGGCCTTTCATCAGATGATGGCGGATGTGCGGAGCGGCAAGATCAACTGCATCATCATCAAGGACATCTCCCGCTTGGGACGTCATTTCGTCGAGACCAGCGAACTGGTGGAGCAGATATTCCCCGCCATGAGCGTGCGCCTTATCAGCGTCAACGACAACTATGACAGTCTCGTGCAGGATGCCGGCGCTGCCGCGTCCCTCACCATGCCGCTGAAAATGGTCATGAATGAGAACTACGCCAAGGACATCTCCCGCAAAATCCGCAGCAGCATCCACGCGCAAATGCGCAGCGGCACCTATCTGCCTTCGTCCGGCAGTATTCCTTACGGCTATCTCCGGAACGCCGCTGCCGCGTCCTATGATATTGATGAGGAAGCCGCTCCGGTCGTCCGGCGTATCTTTGCCCTGCGTTCCGAAGGCATCAGTTTTAACGCTATCGCAAAGCAGCTGAATCAGGAACATGTCCCGTCCCCCGCTCAGCTGCGTTATCTGCGTGGAATGAACAGCTCCGCTGCGTATCGGGACGCACTGTGGAGCAGGGCGACCATCCGCAAGATCGTCGGCAGCGATGTCTATATCGGCAACCGCACCTATGGGAAAGTATCCCGAAACCATTTGAACGAGAAAAAGAAGCGTCAGCCCACGGAGCAATGGACGGTCATTCCAAACGCACATCCGCCGATCATCAGTAAGAAGCTGTTTGATGCGGTACAACAGGTCAACCAAGAGGTTCTTGCGTCCCGTGCCGCCTATCGCACATGTGCCGATGTTGGCGATGTGCAGGCCGATCTTTTCCGTGGCAAGCTGTTCTGCGCGGAGTGCGGCAGTCCCATGGGGACCGGTAAGGGCTGTGCCCGGCACGGTGCACACTCGCCCAGTCGGCTGTTCTATGACTGCAACCGCTACCGTTACTCCGCGCACACCGTCTGTTCCAGCCACTACATCCGCCACGAGCGGCTGCTTGCCGCTGTCACCGACGTCTTAGACCAGCAGTTGGCATTGGCGGTTGATGTAGAGCGGCTGATCCATGAGATCGACCACTCCGCCGAACTGACACAGGCAAAGCAGGAAAAGCAAAATACCGCCACAAGCCTGCGGCTCCAGCGGCAGGGCCTTGACCGGAAACTGGATATGCTGATCCATGACCTGTCCACCGGGCTGATCGGCCGCGAGGAATTTCTTTACGCAAAAGAGAAATACCGGGCAGAGCTCAACCGCATTCTCGCGGCGGAAGCCGCGCAAAAGGAGCGGATGGAGCAGATGCAGAAGGGCTTATCCACCGCGCAGGCATGGGTACGCGCCATGCAGGAATACCGGCGGCTCCCGGCTCTTACAAAGGAGCTTCTTGATACACTTGTCGAGCGCATCTCCATTCACGGGGATCGCAGTATCACGATCCAACTCAACTATGCTGACCCCTTCGCCACACTACGCCCCTATCACACACTGGCAAAGGAGGCTGTTTGCTGTGGATAAAACGGCTTCCAATCTTATGATCTGCTACTACCGCCTTTCCTCGGAGGATGGTGACGTCGCGCGTGGAAATGCCGCAGAGAGCTTCAGTATCGCCGCACAGCGCCTCTGTGTGCGGAATTTCCTCGCGTCCCGCCCTGACCTGGTGGGAACCGTTGAGGAGATCGCAGACGATGGCTACACCGGTACCAATATGAACCGTCCCGGTATGCAGCGGCTGCTATCGCTGGTAAAGTCTGGAAGCGTCAAGGCTGTCATTGTGCGTGACCTCTCCCGTTTTTCCAGAAACTTTCTGGAGGGCGGCCACTATCTGGAGTTTGTATTTCCTGCGTATGGTGTCCGCTTTATCTCCATCAATGACCACTTTGACAGCGCCGACTATGGCGAATCCACCGGCGGTCTGGAGCTGGGCATCACCAATCTGCTGAACCAGCTATACAGCCGCGATCTGTCCCGCAAGATCAAGAGCGTAACAGACCGCAAAAAGCTGAATGGTGAATATGCCTTTGGCGCTGTGCCTTACGGCTATCAGAAGGGTGAGCAGAAGAACACTATCGTAGTTGATCCGCCTGCCGCTGACGTCGTCATACAGATATTTCAGTGGGCCTCACAGGGCATCAGCATCACACAGATCGCGCAGCGGCTGAATGCGTCTGGCACCGAAACGCCATCTGTCTATCTGGCAAAAGCCCGGGGCCGCTACAAGGTGCGGAAGTTCTGGACATACGAATCCGTCCGGAATATTCTCCAAAACCGCATCTACACCGGCGATACGGAGGCGTTCAAATCCCATGTGGTCAAGGTCGGCAGCAACCGCACGAAGCTGCTCCCCGAAGCGGAGCGCCCTATCATTCCCCATACACACGAGCCTATCGTATCACGGGAGCTATATTTTCTCGCCCGCAGCACCGTGCAAAAAACGGCACCGAAAACGCCGGCAGGAAGCCCGCCAAACCTACTGCAACCCTATCTCGTCTGCGGCTGCTGCGGAAACCATCTGGTGAAGGGCAAGGCCTCCAACAAGAACTGGCGTTGTGCGTCGGCACGCTATGTACCGGAAAGCGGCTGTGCCGAGGTCTGTATCTCCGACGCCGACTTGCAAGCTATTCTGGTTCGTGCAATCAACATGCAATGCCGGCTGCGGGATGCCCGTCTTGAGACCTTCCGGCGTCAATTTGAGAGTCACGCCTCCAAACGCCGCGCTATCAACACAAGGATGCGGAGGGTACAGGCCGATATCCACCGCAAACAGGAGGAACTCATGTCTCTCTATGAGGAGCATGTCGGCGGCCAACTGTCAAAAGAGTCTTTTACAGAAAAACGGGAAATCCTTCTCCGCGCACAGAACGAAAAGAAGCGGCAGCTTGTCCAGTTGGAAAGCGATTGGGAGCTGCTCTGCGCGGAGGAGGAGACTGCTAAAAAGGAAGAACGGCAAACCTCCGTCCTCTCTCCATACCATGAAATAAGCGTTTTAGACCCTGCTCTTATGCGGGAATTGGTTTGTGAAATTTCGGTTTTCCACAGACAAAAAATTCAAATAAATTGGAGATTTTCTGATTTTACAAGTGAATTTGCCGAATTAAGTTCTTGAAAAAATATTTGTTGTCCCATATTGACATCAACCGTGAGCGGCAGTCCCATCCTCCAGAACGGCCGCATCGTGGGAGCCGTCACCCACGTCCTGCTGAACGACCCGACGCGAGGTTACGGCATATTCATCGAAAATATGCTCGAACGGGCGGGATGACCCCGGCACCTGCGTGTACACCCTGCTGTACAACGTGAGTACAAGGTCGTGTACAGGTATGTGTTCAAGGGGTGTACAACTTGACCGTTAAACCAGCGAATCGCCAACAAGAGAGGAGCTTCAGCGAAATGCAGTCAATTTTGATCCGCGACACCACCCGCGCCCAGCGGGAGGAGATCGTCCGCCGCGCCCTCAGCGTCTGCGGCAGTCCCTGTGACGGCTGCAACGGCTGCGGCAACGCAGGCGGCGGCAGGATCGACAGTATTTACCAACCCTATATCGACGGCGAGAAGGAGCTGCGGGAGATCAACGCCGCCTACTCCGCCTCCCGTGGGCTGGTAAAATAAACAACAAAAAGGCGGTCGTAAGACCGCCTTTTTCCTGTAATTTGAAAGATTTGATTACTTTCCCGCCTGCTCCTTGTCATACGCCTGCTGCACCGCGATGGCGAGCTGATCGGCGCAGGAGGTGGGGCGGGGGCCGCAGGTGTTGCCCCGCAGCATGGACTCGATCTGCTCCACGGTCATGCCGTCCGCCAGCTTGCTCACGGCCTTCAGATTGCCGTCGCAGCCGCCTACAAAGTGTATGTTTTTCACCCGGTTTCCGTCCAATTCAAAGGTGATCTGCCGGGAACAGGTGCCTCTCGTCGTGTAAGTGTGTTCCATTTTAATTGCTCCTTAAAGTGATAAATTTATCCTATTTTTGTGTAGTTTAACGGCTTTTCGCCGTCGAAAATGACTTGATACCCGGTACCCGGTGCGGGGGAGTAGTCGTACAGTATGCCCCCGAACCAGTGGATCATCAGCCCGGAGGTCACGCCGCCGTGGATGACGCAAACCGTGTCCTCCCCCCGCCGGAGCACCGGCTCGATCGCCGCCGCGCCAGAACCTGCGCCGCGCTCTCCCCGTGGGGGCATATATTGTGTTCCACGTCCTCGCACCACGCAATAAATTGTGGGTCATGCTCCAGATCCCCGGCGTAGGCGCGCATCTCGAAGTCGCCGAAATCCATCTCCCGCAGCCCCGGCAGCACCGTGTAGTCCACGTCGCCGTAAATGGCGTGCAGCGTCTGGATGGTGCGCTGCAAGCCGCTGACGCAGTAGTGCCCCGCCGTGGGGTAAATACCGGTCAAAGCCTTGTGCCGCAACGCTTCCAGAGCTTCCGGCAGCACGGGTATATCCGCCGCGCCGTAGTAGAGGTCGCGGCGGCTGCCCTCCGTTTCTCCGTGACGAAGAAGTGTCAATTTCATTTTAATTCCTCCGCAAGCCCGCAAAAAACGCGGGTCACATGTTCTGCATTTTTTGCAAGCCCCTGTAACAGTACGCCGTATCGCTCCCGCCATGCCCGCTCCTCGCCGTCCATGGGGACGATGCCGCCGTTCACCTGCCGCGCCACCACCACCGCCTGTTCAAAAAGCGGCAAAAATGGCTCTATATCGTGGTTTCTGCGGCTCAAAGCCTCCAAATGCCAGTAGCAGCCGTATCCCGGCTCCGGGTCCTGCACCGCCAAATCGCAGACGTCTTTTTCCGTCAGTCCGTATCTTTTCAGCGCGTAGGAGAGCTTCCCCTGAAACGCGCCGCCGATGATCAAGTCCATACTTACCTCCACAGCACCAGTGCCGCCGCACCGCACAATTCGCCCAGGGTCAGCGCGAAGCCCGACACGTCACCGGACATCCCGCCCAGCTGGCGGTCAGCGTACCACACCGCCAGAGCGTAGCCCACCGCCGCCGCCAGCGGCGCGAAGCTGCCCCACAGTATAGCGGAAAGGGCGCAAACCCCTGTCAGCACAAGGGCTGCGAACACCACCGGCGCGCCGCCCCGCTCCATCGCGCTGTACTGGCTGACGGCGATAGGGCGCAGCGTCAGCACCGCCAGAGCGGCGCAGGCGCGGCAGCTGACCGGCACCAGCACCAGCGGCAAAAGGGGTATCGCACCCGCCGAAAGGAACACCGCCCACTGGCATAGAAACAGCAGCACAAGGCAGATCACCGCGAAGGCTCCGCAGTGGGAATCCTTCAATATCCGCTGCCGCGTCTCCAGATCCCGGCGGCTGAGCACCGCGTCGCACACGTCCATAAAGCCGTCCAGGTGCAGGAAGCCCGTCACCAGCCACGGCGCGGCGGCGCACAGCAGTGCGCCCAACGGCAGGGGCAGGAAGGCGGAAAGCCACGCGCACCCCGCCCACACAAGACCGGCTATCAGCCCCACAAGGGGCAGGCACGCCACCATCTTCCGCCGGGCACTCTCCCGCCAGATCTTCTTCGGGCAGGGGATCGCCAGAAACATACCCCACGCCATGAAAAAGCCGTAGATCCAGTCAGACACGGGGCAGCTCTCCTTTCCACACGCGGGCGATGCCCGCCGTCATTTCACACACCACGTCAAACTCCTCCGCCAGTCCCCGGCAGATACGCGCCAGCTCCCGGACGTAGGTCTCCGTCCAGCCCTCGTAGTCCTCGCCGCCGTGCCAAATATCGTCGCACACGGCGATAAAATGGGCGGGGTGGCGGCTGACGGTCAGCAGCTGGCGCAGAACGGTCTCGCCCGCCGTACCGTCCGGCTCCGCGCCGGGGAACATCTGCTCGGACAGGCAGGCGGTCACGCTGTCGAACAGCACCGTGCCGCGCCTGTCAACGGCGGGCAGACCGTCGGGCAGGGCGAAGCTGCGCTCCACCGTGATGAAGCCCATGCCCGCCCGATCCGCCACGTGGCGGCGGATACGGAGGTGATCCTCCGCGTCGTGGGGGGTCATGGTCGCCCAGTAGTACCGGGGGGCGTCCCCGGACAGGGCAGCGGCGAGACGCTGGGCGGTGGAGCTTTTGCCGCTCTTGCCGCCGCCGATCAGCAGTATCCTCATGGCCTGTCCACCGTGAAGCTGTCGCCGGCGCGTATCTCGTCCAGATAGTCGTCCTGAATGGCCGCCTCGGCGAAGGTCGCCATGCCGGACATGACGCCGCACGACGCCTCCATCACCCGGAACAGCAGGGGGCAGCCGCTGCCCTCGCCCAGCCGCATCCCCAGATGGAGGCACGGCTCCCGGTGCAGCTCCCCTGCCGCCAGACGGTAGCCCACCTCGTAGGAGTCGTGGGACAGGAACAGATAGTCCCCCACGGCGGGGCACAGGCGCACGGCGCACAGAGCCGCCACCACGGAGATGAAGCCGTCTACCGCTGCCGGTATGCGCTCATGGGCACAGCCCAGAAACGCGCCGGTCATGGCCGCCATATCCAGCCCACCCACGGCGCAGAGCACGTCCAGCACGTCGTCCCGCCGGATGGTGCGGCGGGTGAGGGCGCGGCGGAGCACCGCCTTTTTCCGGGCGAAGCCCTCGTCCGTCAGCCCGCCGCCGCGGCCTGTGACATCCTCGATGTCCGCGCCGGTAAGGGCGGCGAGAACGGCGGCGGAGGTGCTGGTGTTGCCGATGCCCATTTCGCCGATGCCGAGAGCGGTGACGCCGTCGGCTCTGGCGGTTGCCGATTGCTCCATGCCGGCGGCGAGGGCGGCGAGCACCTCCTGACGGGTCATGGCGTCCTCCACGGCGATATTGCCGGTGCCGAAGCGCGTTTTGCGGTCAAGGATGCCCACCGGCGGCACGTGGGCGGCAATCCCCACATCCACCACCGCCACGTCGTCGCCGAAGGCGGCGGCCATGGCGGACATTCCGGTTTTCCGGCGGGTCATGTTGATCGCCTGCTGCAGCGTCACGGAGCGGGGGGCGCAGGAAACGCCCTCGTCCACCACGCCGTTGTCGGCGGCGAACACCGCCACCCGGCACCTGTCCATTTTGGGGTACAGCGCGCCGGTGATGCCGGACAGCTGCACGGAGATGTCCTCCAGCCTGCCGAGGCTGCCGGGGGGCTTTGCCAGCTGGGACTGCCGCCGCCGTGCGGCGGACATGGCGTCCCTGTCCGCGGGACGGATCGCCTGTATGTATGCTTTCAGTTCGGTTTCGGTCATAATGCTCCCTCGATATACCCCTGTCGCGCCAGCCATTGCAGCGACGGCAGGGCATTTTGATTTTCAATGGTGAAGGTCGCCTGCGGCGCGGCGCGGAGCACCGCGTCGATGACGTCCCCCATGGGGACGGTGCCCGTGCCCAGTGCCCCGTGGAGGTCGGTGTCCCCCTCGTTGCTGTGGAGGTGGACGTGGCGCAGGTACGGTGCCATGGGCGCGACCCACGCCGCAGGCGGCGTGGTGCTGACGCAGGTGTTGGCGTGCCCCACGTCCAGACAAAGCCCCAGCCGGGGGTCGTTCACCTGTTGGACGATGGATACCAGCGTGTCCGGGGATGGCTCCATGACGTTTTCCAGCACCAACAGCATATCCGGCGGCACGTCATACAGGAACGTCTGCCAGAACTGCACCGACTGCTCCACGTACCACTCCGGGTAGTACACATGGGGGATGAAGCCGCCGTGGAACACCACGCGGCGGATGTTGAGCTGCCGCGCCGCCTGTACGGTCTGGCGGAAACGGCGGAACGCCACGTCCCGCACCAGCGGGTCGATGGCGCAGGGCGTCAGCTCCGCAAAGGGACCGTGGAGCCACAGGCGGGCGAAGCCCTCCGTCTCCCGCTGCACGCGGGGCAGGGTGGAGGGGTCGTCCAGCAGCGGGGCATAGCAGAAGGCGATGGTCTCGTAGCCTGTGCGCCACTGGCGGGACAGCGCGGCGGCGCGGTCATCCATGCCGGAGATATGGAGTTTGTCTTGCAGGGGATAGACCATACAACGCTCCTTTGACGGGAAGAAAAGGGGGTTTATGTAATAAGGATCGCAGCCCGGCTGCGCCGGGGGAGAAAACCGGCGATGCGCGTATAATAATCACAATGCGACTATTATAGCATAGGGCAGAAAAAAAGAAAAGCCCGCTTTCACGGGCAAAATATCTCCGGATACCATAAGGCGGAGCACCGGTAGGTACTCCGCGGCTATGGCAGGAAGAGAAGATGAAAAAAGTTTCTTGGTAGCTTGCAAGTGTAGAGTACCCCATAGATGTGAAAAAAATTCGGTTACAAATATTAAAAATCTGTGAAATAATCTACAATGTCGGGGATTGCGTCGGGGAATCCGGATTTTTGCCCCGAATATCCGAGAAAAACGTTTTCAGAACGGCACGACATTCCTCGGCGCAGATACCGCCCGTCAGCTGGGGCGGGCGGGGGAAGTTCTCCATATACAGGTTCAGCACGCCGCCGCAGGCACCCATCACGTCGTCGCGGGCACCGTAGAACACGCGGCGGATACGGGCGTTGAGGATGGCTCCGGCGCACATAGGGCACGGCTCCAGCGTCACGTACAGGTCGCAGTCGTCCAGCCGCCAGCTGCGGAGCACCGCATTGGCGTGGGACAATGCCTCCATCTCCGCGTGGGAGGCGGCGGACTGCTTTTCCTCCCGGCGGTTGCGCCCGCGGGCGATGATCTCGCCGCGGCGGACGATGACGCAGCCCACCGGCACCTCGCCGTGGGCGGCTGCCTCCCGCGCCAGCGCGAGAGCCTGCTGCATGAAAAATTCGTGTTCCATGGTGTCCTTTCCGGGGAGATATTGTCGCCCCTGTTTAACAAACGGCATAAATGCGTACACTGCACGTACAATTTACTGTATGTGGAGGGAAGCACAATGGCAAAAAAGCATGGCACCGACCCGGTGCTCCGGGAATTGGAGCGGGAGCTGTACTGCACCACGCAGGCGTTGAAGGACGCCTATGCGCGGTTTGACTATGTGTGTGACAGCGAGCTGATCGAATCGTGTATCTTCGAGATCAACGCGCTGAAGGCGCGGAGCAACTACATCCTGCGGTGCATTAAGGCGCGCAGCGGGCAGGAGGTGCCGTCGGGGATACCCCACGCGGTCCCGGTGGTGCGGGGAGAGAGCGCGCCGCCCCGAGAGGACTGCGTGGCGGCGGGAAAGATGAGGGGAGGGGAGATATGTCAGTCGTAGAGGTCGCCGCGCTGGGGCTGGTGGGGCTGTTCCTGCTGGTGGCGGTGGTGCGGCTGTTCCGAAAACCGCTGAAGCTGGCGGCAAGGGTGCTGGTGAACAGCGGTCTGGGACTGGCGGCTCTGTGGCTGCTCAGTGCCGCCGCCCCGGCGGGGCTGACGCTGGGCGTCAACTGGTTCAACGCGCTGACGGTGGGCGTGCTGGGCGTGCCAGGGCTGGGGCTGCTGCTTCTGGTGAAGTGGGTGCTGGTGTAGGTACATAGGGGAGAGGACATTTCTGCGAGACAGACCGGAAGCCGTCAATATTTTTTATCCTTGATCGCTTTTAGAATAAAGCCGCCCATAATCGCAATTGGAATGGAAACAGAAAGGGAAACCGGCTCGAGAGACGCCCCAAGAAATCCACCCAAAACCGTACAAATTATCGCAATAAAAATCATAGAAATACATCCTTATTAAACTATTAACGCAAATTATCTTGGTCAATTACAAATTTTCTGCACTTATTACAATAAAATACTTTTACAGTTATGCCGTCACTCATTGATGTCAGTTTGATTCCTTTCACAAATGGAGTGAAATTCAATAATCCTCTATCTTTGTCGGACGGAACCCATTTTAGAGCATATCGGTCTTGAGAAATGTTTCCAACGAGCATTTCTGCATTACAAAATGGACACTTCATATAGTTGACACCTCCAGATAGAATAAATTCCAGTTTGCAGGTCTTGCGGCAAGCCGCTTATTTTTCCATGTTTTCCAGATCCCAGCCGTAGAGAGGATACCGCTGCATCGCGCCGAAGAGCTTTTTCCGCAGGTCGGGATAGCGGCTCTCCAACTGGGCGAGCAGCTCCTTCACCTCCTGCCGGCGGCTGTGACCGTCCATGGGGCAGGTGTTGCGTACCACGGGAAGGTGCAGCTTCGCCGCCACGCGGCGGATGTCCGATTCCTGACAGTACAGCAGGGGGCGGATCTGGGTGATGTCCGTCCTGTCCAGATACGTCACCGGCTGGAAGCAGCCGATCCGACCCTCGAACAGCAGGTTCATCAAAAGCGTCTCCACCGCGTCGTCGTAGTGGTGTCCCAAGGCGATCTTGCGGATCCCCCGCTCCGTCAGTGCCGTATGCAGGCTGCCCCGGCGCAGCTTGGCGCACAGGGAGCAGGGGTTCTTTTCTTTGCGTTCGAGGAACACGATGTCGTACACCGGCACGGAAATGCGGGTGTAGGGCACGTTCAGCGTTTCGCAGTAGTCGGCGATGGGGGAGAAGTCCATGCCCGGCATACCGGTCTCCAGAGTGATCGCCTCCACCTGAAAGGGCTTGGGGTAGAACTCCCGGAGACGCGATAGTGCCGCCAGCGTCAGCAGGCTGTCCTTGCCGCCGGAAACGCCGACTGCCAGCGTCTCGCCGGGGTCGATCATGTTGTAGTCCTCCACACAGCGGCGGACGAGTCCTAATATGTGCTGCACGGTGATGCCTCCTGAATAAAATGTAAAATGGGATTTTAGTAAACGAGAGAATTTAAGAGAAAACGAGAGAAAACACGAGATGTTATTGCTGTAAATGAAATCGCTGTTGACAATGGGGCGGGGGTGTGGTATAAATAATCCTGCGCGTTGACCGCGTTTTCTCTGCCCCGATTGTAACAAGGGCGCGTGAAAAAGTAAAGCATACATTATATAAATTGGAGGAAGATCACCATGTCCACTTTCATGGCAAACAAGGCCAACATCGAGCGCAAGTGGTACGTCGTGGACGCCGCCGGCAAGCCTCTGGGCAAGACCGCCGTCATCGTCGCCGACCTGCTGCGCGGTAAAGGCAAAGTCACCTATACCCCCCACGCTGACTGCGGTGACAACGTCATCGTCATCAACGCAGGCAAGGCCGTTCTGACCGGCAACAAGATGGAGCAGAAGTACTACCGCACCCACTCCGGTTGGGTGGGCGGTCTGAAGGAGACGAAGTATCGTATCTTGATGGAGGACAAGCCCGAGCTGGCTATGCGCGTGGCTGTCCGCGGCATGATGCCCCGCAACATCGTCACCAAGGATTCCCTGAAGCGTCTGCACATCTACGCCGGCGAGCAGCATGACCATGCGGCTCAGAAGCCCGAGCTGGTCAAGTAAGGAGGAAAAGAAGAATGTATCAGTCCAAGAATCCCTACAAGTACGGCACCGGCCGCCGCAAGTCCTCCGTTGCCCGTGTGCACCTGTTTGAGAACGGCACCGGCTCCATCACCATCAACGGCCGCAGCATCGACGAGTATTTCGGTCTGGAGACGCTGAAGATGGTCGTCCGTCAGCCTCTGAACGCCACCAACACCCTGGGCAAAGTGGACATCGTTGCCACCGTCGAGGGCGGCGGTGTGTCCGGCCAGGCCGGTGCGCTGCGCCACGGCATCAGCCGCGCCCTGCTGCTGGTGAACCCCGAGTACCGCGCCATTCTGAAGAAGGCCGGCTTCCTGACCCGCGATCCTCGTATGAAGGAGCGCAAGAAGTACGGTCTGAAGGCCGCCCGCCGCGCACCTCAGTTCTCCAAGCGCTGAGTTTATACCGCTTACCTGCAAAACGCCAGAAACCACAACGGTTTCTGGCGTTTTTGTTTGTGCCTGTCCATAACAGTATGTTTCGTTCTGTAGATTTCTTCGGGGACATTTTAGGGGACAATTACGGACAAAAAGGGACAAACAAAGGGACAACTTCAAGACGCCGTCTAATGCCATCGCAATCGCCTCCAAACCCTTGGAGGCAGTTTCGCAACCTCCCACCACTATTGCCCCGTCCGTGCCCGACTGCGGATCGGTTTAATGGTTACTTCAACGCCGTGATTTGCTTGGCTTGTTTTTCCGGCGGCGGTATTGTGAACTGTGCCGATCTGTGATATACTCTATTACATAATTGATAACAATATGAAAAAGCGGCGTGGGCAGGCATATTGTCCGCTCTGCACGAGGGGGTGGGAACATACTATGAAAGAATGGGAAATCAGAACCGCTGGGGAGGTCTCGTGCGGCAGTAAAACGAAGCAGGCCTATGAGCTGATCAAGCAAAAGATACTGATGCTGGAATTTGCACCGGGGCAGCCACTCCGAGAGCTGGAGCTCAGCGAGCAGTTTTCCATGAGTCGGACGCCTATCCGTGCGGCCATCGAACGGCTGGTGGCGGATTGCTTTGTTGAGGAGACGGCAGGTAAGCGCACCATCGTGTCCGGCGTGTCGGTGGACGGCTTCATCGAGCTATATGAGATCCGAGAAGCACTGGAGATGCTGTGCGTCTCGTTGGCAGCGTATGCCTGGCAGGATCACAGCGAGATAGAGCAGGCGCGGGAGCTGATACAGCGTCAGTTTGAACTGGCAGGGCAGACGCCGGTGGACTCTCGGGCTGTACAGGAGGTGGATCGCGCTTTTCACCGGGTGCTGGCTCATATGTCCGGCAACAAGCTGCTGGAACGGGAAACGGTGTGGATCTATGATCTGTGCCTGCGATATATTTTCTACTCTATGCACTTGAACTGGTCCACTCGCATTGCTCAGGAACACAAGGACATCATTGATGCCGTTGAACGTCGAGACAGCCATCTGGCTCAGGCTCATGTACGCAATCACTTATCAAAGGTGAAGGACGCGGTACTCATGGGTCTTGCAAAGGGCTTTGATCCCTCCGTGGAGCTTCAGAACGCCCAGGAAGGCTACACCATCCGCCCCCACATGGAGCGGGCAGACTGAGTATACCCACACAAAGAGCACCCCGTCAGATCCTGCGGGATCTGACGGGGTGCTCTTTGTGTGTCAAGGACCGGCGAAAGAATGGTGGGGGGAGGTAAGGGTCAGGGAAAGAAACGCCGGCCAGCGAATCATAGCTCTTGGTCGATTTGCCGCAGAATGGACACAGCCTTTTGCAGTACGTCCATGGAGGAGGCATACGACAGACGTACATATCCCTCGCCGTTGCGGCCGAAGGCGGTGCCGGGGATGGTGGCCAGCCGGTACTTGTCAATGGCATAGGCGCAGAACTCGTCGGCGGTCATGCCTGTCTTTTTGATGTTCATGAAGATATAGAAGGCACCCTCCGGCTTTTTGCAGCTGAAGTGCTGCAGCTTGTTGATCTCCTCCACCAGATAGTCGCGGCGGTGCTTGAACTCCTGCCGCATCCGTTCAATGGAGCCGTCCTCCTCCAGAAGACCGGTCACACCGGCATACTGCACGAAGGTAGTGGCTCCGGCGGTCATGTAGAAGGACAGCCGGTTCATGGGCTCGATCATATACTCCGGCGCGGCGATATAGCCCAGACGCCAGCCGGTCATGGCCATGCTCTTGGAGAAGCCGTTGAGCACGATGGAGCGTTCTTTCATGCCCGGCAGGGAGGCGATGCTCACCAGCTCCTGCTGCTCATCGTATACAAAGCGGTCATAGATCTCGTCGCTGAGCACCAGCAGATCGTGCTCCTTGGCGATGGCGGCGATGGCCTCCAAGGAGGCGCGGCTCAGCACACCGCCAGTGGGGTTGCTGGGAGAGACGATGACCAGCATCTTTGTCTTATCGGTGATGAGAGAGCGAATCTGCTCCACGTCGACCTGATAGTTGTTCTCCTCCAGCAGGTCATATTTTTTGATGACGGCACCTGCGATACTGGGAATCTCGGAGTACGTCAGATACACGGGATCGGGCACCAGCACCTCATCGCCGGGATTCAGCGTGCTCAGCAGTGCCACGAACATACCCTGCGCCACGCCGGTGGTAACAGAGATCTCGGCGGGCGTGTAGTGCAGATCGTTTTCCTTGGACAGCTTCTGGCAGATAGCCTCCTTCAGCTCCTCAATGCCGGAACCGTCGGTGTAGCGGGTCTTGCCCTCGTCCAGTGCCCGCTTGCAGGCGTCTATAATGTACTGAGGCGTGTCGAAGTCAGGCTGTCCCAGAGTCAGACCGGTGACGGAGATGCCCTGCGCCGCCAGCTCGGCGCATTTGCTGAACACCACGCGAGTGCCGGATGTATGCAGGTTCTCCAGCCTGTGTGCCTGTTTGAATTCCATAAAATGCTCCTCCTTTATCTGCTTGCTGCTTTGCAGCCCTTGTTACTTCTGCGTGTTGTTGCCGCCGGGGACGAATACACACTGGTCATAATTGCCGGTGAAATAGTTGCGAATATCGGCGCAGCACTGAAGCCGTCCGTCACGCGCGGATTCCTGAGAATAGAAGGCCACGTGGGGCGTCAGGATCACGTTGTCGCGGTTGGCCAGCGGGTGGGTATTCAGGTCGGGATACTCGTCGGTGAGCACATCCAGATAGGCGTAGGAGATCTTGCCGCTGTCAATGGCGTCGATCATCTCCTGCTCCACCACGACGCCGCCGCGGGCGGAGTTGATGAATACCAGATGGTCGGGGATCTCGTCGAATAGCTCCTTGCCGATGAGGTGCTCTGTGCCGTTGACCAGCGGCACGTGCAGGCTGATGTAGTCGCACTCGCGGAAAAGCGTTTTCATATCCACCATGGTGACGCCGTACTGGTCGCCGATGGACTGGTCGATGTAGGGATCTGCCGCCAAAATGCGCACGTTGAAGCCGGACAGGTTTTTGGCTACCAGTCGCGCGATCTGACCGAAGCCCGCCAGCCCCACTGTCTCGGCGTTGAAGCGGTGGATGTCAGGGCATACGGAGTAGTCCCACTTCTTGTCTCGCCGCACACTGCGGTCATAGGCGAACAGCCGCTTGTTGTGGGCTAAAATACAGGCGGTAACGTAGTCCGCCACGTCGATGGAAAAGGCACTTCGCAGATGTGTGACGGAGATGCCGCGCGCTTTGGCGGCCTCTAAATCCACATAATTGTATCCCATGCTCTTGCAGGCGATGAGCTTCAGATTGGGCAGCGCGTTGATGACCCGGGCGGTCAACGGCTCGAAGATACCCATGACGGCGTCGGCGTCCTGACAATACTGGATAATATCCTCCTCGGTGGAGCATACATGCTCCTCCACCTCGCATACGCCCTCGAGTGCCTTGCGCTCCAGCTCGATGCCGTCATTATAGTGAAACATACGCACAGCTTTATACATACCAAAACCCTCCGGAACAATAAATTGGATACAATGATTATAGTGGCTGCATACAAAATCGTCAAGCTGTAAAAAGCGACATATGGTAAAAGCAAGGATGGGAACAGAGCAATATTCTAAAGAAATAAATCGATAAAACTTTGATATTTTAAGTATTTCAGCAATTTTTTGACGTAAAATAAGGAAAGAAGCGGGCGATAAGGTTTTGTCAGATGCACAAAAAGAGACGGGCTATTTTGTGCCAAACGACAAAAATGCAGAAACAATATTGCATACAATTGTTAGGGGTGCTATAATGACCGCGATGACAGGCTTGTGCCATCGAGGAGGTACATATGAAGCAAAAAGCCGATCTAATATTAAAAAACGGTGCAATATACACCATGGTGTGCGAAAACAGCGTGGTGGAAGCACTGGCCGCTCATAACGGTAAGATTGTATACACTGGAACGACGGAGGAGGTGCTGGCTCACTGCGAAGCCCCGCAGGTTGTGGATTTGCAGGGGAAGACCGTGCTTCCGGGTATGGGCGATTCCCACCTCCACTTCTTTGCCTACTGCCAGACCCACACCACGGTGGATCTGGGCGGCTGCACCAGCAAGGCTGAGGTCATCGGCAAGCTGGCGGCGCGGGCGGCGGAAACGCCCAGGGGTCAGTGGATCAAGGGCTCCAATTTTGATGAGTCCAAGTGGGACACTGACAACGACCGCCTGCCCACCAAGGCGGATCTGGATATGGTCAGCCTTGACCACCCGGTGATGATGAAGCGGGTGTGCCTGCACACCGCCGTGGCCAACACCGCCGCTCTGGCTGCTGCCGGCATCGGCAGGGGCTACACCTTTGGCCCCGGCGGCCTGGTGGAGCTGGATGAGGACGGTGTGCCCAACGGCATCCTGCGGGAGCAGGCGACTAAGATCTTCGACGAGCTGATCCCCGACCCCGCCAAGATCCCGGAGGTCAAAGAGAAGATCATGCGCGAGGCATTGGAGGAGGCGTCCAGTCAAGGACTGACCACCATCCACACCTACGCCGCAGAAATATGGAAGTACACAGAGGACCCGGAGGACTACCTTTGCCTGGATCGAAAGGGTCAGCTGCCCCTGCGCGTGGTAATCTATCTGGATACCTTCTACTGCAAGCCCTATCTGACCCGCCGCGAGATGGACGATCCTTATCACAAGGTGTGCTACGGCGGTCACAAGGTTTTTTCCGACGGCTCGCTTGGCTCCCGTTCTGCCAAGCTGCTGGCACCGTACAGCGATGACCCAGAGACGGACGGTATTTTGGTGCAGAGCCAGCAGGAGCTGAACGACCATGTGCTGAAGGCGTATGAGATGGGGCTTCAGCCCGCCATCCACTGCATCGGCGACAAAGGGCTGGACTGCGTACTGACGGCTATCGAGTATACGTTGGAAAAGAGCCGTCAGCACGGTATGACCGCACAGGAGCAGGCGGATCGTGATCCCTTCCGCATCATCCACGCCCAGATGGCCACAGACGATATGATCCGCCGTATGCAGAAGCTGCCGGTGGTGCTGGATCTCCAGCCGGTCTTTCTGGAGACGGATATGCACTGGGCCGTGGAGCGCATCGGCTCTGAGCGTGCCGCATACAGCTACCGCTGGGAGACGTACCGCAAGGCGGGGCTGGTGCTGACCGGCGGCTCCGACTGCCCCGTGGAGCCGTTCTCCCCGTGGCTGAACATCTACACCGCCGTGACCCGCAAGGACTTCAACCGTTATCCCGACGGCGGCTATCAGCCGCAGGAGAAGATGAGCGTCTACGATGCCGTGTGTATGTTCACTAAGAATCTGCACTATGCCGCTGGTCACGATGCGGTGCTGGGTACACTGGAGCCCGGTAAGTTCGCAGATATGGTGGTCATAGACCGCGATATTTTCAGAATACCCACCGATGAGATCATGGATATTCAAGTGGAAAAGACCTATCTGGCCGGACGGGAAGTATACAGTAAAAGCGAAATAAGGAGATAACAGATGAAACTGGACTGTTTTGAAGAGGTGAAACGCCTGACCTCGGAGTTGGTGGCCATCCCCAGCATCAACAAGGAGGCGCACGGCGAGACGGCCGTGGCTCGTTATGTGTACGATTACTATATGGGCCTGCCTTATTTTCAGGCGCACCCGGAGCAGGTGCTGTGCTTCCAGACGAAGGATGACTTTGTGGAGCGTCACTCCACCATGGCGTACGTCAAAGGAACCAAGGGCACCTCCAACCGCACCGTGATCCTCATCGGTCATATCGACACCGTAGGCGTGGACGATTTCGGCACCATCCGGGAATATGCCTTCAGAACGGAGGAGCTGCCCGAAAAGCTGAAGGAGACGTTTTCCCTGTCGCCGGAGGTGCTGGCGGACATCGAATCCGGCGAGTTCATGTTTGGCCGCGGTGCGCTGGATATGAAGTCCGGCGTGGCTGGTCATATGTACCTGCTGAAGTACTTCTCCGAGCACCCCGAGGAGCTGGACGGCAATCTGATCCAAATTGCCGAGTGTGACGAGGAGGACAACTCCCACGGCATCATCACCGCCATTGACTACCTGTTGGAGCTGAAGAAAAAAGAAGGCTTTGAGTACATCGCCTGCATCAACGCCGACTACTCCACCAACTATATGCCCGGCGACGAGAACCGCTATATCTACTACGGCAGCATCGGCAAGCTGCTGCCCTGCTTCGTCGCACTGGGCAAGGAGTCCCATGTGGGCTCCGCCTTTAACGCCTTTGACCCCAACCTGCTGATTGCCGAGGTCACCCGCCGTATGTCCCTGAATACCGACCTGTGCGATGTGGCGCAGGGTGAGGTCACTATCCCGCCCATCTCTCTGAAGCAGGCGGATACCAAGGAGGGCTACACGGTGCAGACTGCGCTGACCGCTTTCTCCTACTACAACTTCTTCACCCATGGCATGAGCCCCGATGTGGTGCTGGAAAAGAGCCGTCAGGTAGGCGTGGAGGCCTTCGACAGCGTGGTGTCCTATCTGAACCAGCAGTATGAGAAGTACTGCGCCCTCAGCGGTGTGCCCTACACGAAGCTGCCTTGGAAGACCCGGGTGTACACGTGGAAGGAATTCTACGCTGAGGCCGCCGCGCAGCACGGGCAGCCCTTCCGGGATGCCATCGCTGCCTTTGCCGAAAAGCTGCAGCGTGAACAGCCCGCTATGGATCTGCGCTACTTCAGCCTTGCCGTGACAGAGGAGGTCTGGAAGTGGTACGAGGACAAGTCCCCTGCGCTGGTGCTGTTCTTTGGCTCTGTTTTCAGTGCCCGTATAGAGATGACCGGCAAAACCGCCAAGGAACGCGCACTGCTGGACGCAGTGGAGGGCGCGGTCGAGAAGATCCGTCCCGAAGCGCAGCGGCAGATCGAAACGCGTATGTTTTACCCCTACATCTCCGACTCCAGCTTCATGGCTCTGTGCGACACCAGAGAGTCCTTTGACGCCGTGGCGGAGAACATGCCCGCTTGGAAGGTCAAGTACTTCCACGATGTGGACAAGATCATGGAGATCAACGTCCCTGTGGTGAATATCGGGGCCTTCGGCCGGGACGGGCATATGCTCACCGAGCGGGTAGATATGGTGCAGACCTTCCGAAACGTGCCCAATATCACCTGTGAGGCGATCTTGTCCATGCTCAGTTGACAGTCGATACCCATGTACAACGGGCGTGACCCGATGATATAATTGCAGCACAACGAGAGATATATAATGAGGAACGGAGGAAAAAACGTGAACAGCAAAGCCAAAGGCGTCGTTGCCCTGATCCTTGCCGTTGCCGTTCTGGCCAACGTCGGCATCTTCGCCAAAATGTCTTACAACAAGACGCACACCGCACAAGAGACCATCGTTTTCCGCGTAGGCGACACCGTTGCATCCGACCACCCTATTTCCCAAGCGTTATACATCTTCGAGGAGGAGCTGGAGCGCATCTCCAACGGACGTTTTGATGTCCGTGTGTACATCAACTCTGCACTGGGCGGAGACCGGCAGCAGACCGAGAGCGTCGTCCTTGGCTACCTGCAGGGCAACACACCGCCGACATCTGTGCTGGCGGGCTTTGATACCCGCTTCATGGTGGTGGATCTGCCCTTTGTGTTCAAAAGCGGCGAGGCGGCCATGAAGACGCTGAACGGTGATTTGGGCGAGGAGCTGAACCCCATTCTGAACGACCTGGGGCTGCACGCCATGGGCTGGACAGAATCCGGCTACCGCCACATTACCACCAACAACATTGAAGCCACCACGCCTGCGGCACTGAAGGGTCTGTCCATCCGCACGCAGGAGAATCCCATCCACATGGCGTCCTTCCAGGCGTGGGGAGCCAGCCCTACACCTATGGCGTTCTCTGAGCTGTTCACCGCTCTGCAGCAGGGTGCCGTAGACGCCGAGGAGAACCCCTTGGCCGTGATCACCGCCAACCGGCTGTATGAGGTGCAGAACACCGTGACTCTCACCGGTCACTTCTACACCGCCGGTATCTTCAACATCAACAAGGACTTTTATGAGTCGCTGGAGGGACAGGATAAGGAGTGGTTTGACGAGGCGTCCGCTCACTTTGTGGAGAACCTGACCCAGCTGATCCGCGACGCGCAGGAGGGCTACATCCAGCTGCTGAAGGACAACGGCATCAATGTGGTGGAGGTCACCTCCGAGCAGAAGGATGCCTTCATCGAGTCCGCCGCCTCCGTGTATGACCTGTTCATTCAGAAGTACGGCGGTACGCAGGAGCTGATCGACCTGGCCATGAAGTACAACGACGACTTTTAAGGAGAGGTGAGCGAAATGACAGTCTGGAAATTCATTGAAAAGAACTTCGAAAAGTGGTTCCTCATCATCTCTCTGGTGGCCATGGTACTCATCACCTTTATGCAGGTGGTGCTGCGTTGGTTCGACGCCGCCACCGTTTGGGCAGAGGAGCTGTCCCGTTACATCATGCTCTATCAGGTTTGGATCGGCGCGTCCTACGCCGTCCGTGAGGATGCACACATCCGTATCACCGCGCTGATCGGTAAGCTCACCGGTAATAAGCGCAGGGTGTCCGAAACGGTGGTACTGGCACTTTGGCTCATCTTCGCACTGTGGCTCACTGTGGAGGGCGTCATGCTGGTCAAGGAGATCGCCATCATGGGTCAGGTATCTTCCGCCATGCGCATCCCCATGACCATCCCCTATGCCTCTGTGCCCATTGGCGGTGCGCTTATGAGCGTCCGGCTGGTGCAGAAACTGATCCAGGACATGAAAAACGACCCGCAGGAAGAAACGAAGGAGGAGGTAGCCTGATATGTTAGCCATTCTGCTTATCTGCCTGGTCGTATTCGGAGCGATCAGTCTGCCTATTGGCATCGCTATGGGCATGGCGACCATGCTTTGCTTGGTATTTGCCACCAACATCGATCCTATCATGGTGGCACAGAATGCCTTCGCCGGTATCGACAGCTTTTCCCTGATGGCCATTCCCTTCTTCATGCTCGCCGGCAACTTCATGCGCTATGGCGGCATCTCCAAGCGTCTGCTGGATCTGGCTGATAACATCGTCGGCTTCTTCACCGGCGGTCTGGGTGCCATCACCACCTTTACCGCCATGTTCTACGCCGCCATCTCCGGCTCCGGTCCCGCCACCGTGTCCGCCATCGGCTCCTTTATGATCCCTGAGATGGAGGAGAAGGGCTACGATAAGGGCTATGCCACGGCACTGTCCGCGGCAGCCGGCACCATCGGCGTCATCATTCCGCCGTCCATTCCCTTCGTCATCTACGGCGTGGCCACCGGCACCTCCATCGGTGATATGTTCAAGGCCGGTGTCATCCCCGGACTTCTCATGGGCGTTGCTCTGATGATATACAACTGGGCAACCAGTAAGAAGTACGGCTGGAAGGGCAACGGCCGCCGGTTCAACTTCAAGGCACTGGGCAAGTCCTTCATCGACTCCTTCTGGGCTATTCTCAGCCCCGTCATCATCCTCGGCGGTATCTACGGCGGTTACTTTACCCCTACCGAGGCAGCCGCGGTTTCCTGCGTGTACACCTTCATCATCGGTACCTTTGTGTACAAGGAGATCCACTGGAAGGAATTCGTGGACTGTATGAAGGACACCGTTGTGATTGCCGGTGCCACCTCCTTCATTGTGGGTATGTCCACCAGCTTCGCCTATGTTATGACGCTGGAGCAGGTGCCTGAGACGCTGTCCGCCTTCATTCTGGGTATCAGCAATAACAAGACCATCATCCTGCTTCTGATGAACATATTCCTGCTGGTGGTTGGCATGTTTATGGACAACATCTCCAGCTGCACCATCCTGGCTCCCATCCTGCTGCCCGTGGCGGTGGCACTGGGTGTCAATCCCGTCCACTTCGGTATCGTTATGACCATGAACCTGGCCGTCGGCTTTATCACTCCGCCCTACGGCGTCAACCTGTTCGTTGGCTCCTCTGTGGCGCATATTCCGTTTGAACGGATCGTCAAGTGGATCTGGCCGTTCATCGGTGTCATCATCGCGGTATTGCTGCTGACCACCTATATCCCCCAGCTGTCTCTGCTGCTGGTATAAGCGCGGCACACCTATCCCCCAATACTGCCGTGGGCTGCGGCGATGTGAACCGCTGCCCTGCAAAACGCCAGAAACCACAAGGGTTTCTGGCGTTTTGTTTGCGCCTTGGCTCGCTCGTTATCCCGGAATCCTGTAAGCATCCGGTACATAGGGCGATGGGAGAGGTTGACGAGGGGCGGAAGCGAGACTATAATGGGGGAGGTCGGGCGCGCAGGGGAGCTTCACAGGATGATGTTTTCCGGTGTTTCGGTTAGCTTTACGATGAACGCGTATTTATTTCCTGCAAAGAAACGCAAGAAAATCGTTAGAATATGCGTAAATCAAGGCGGAAAATGAAGCGCGCTTCATGGGAGGATGCTCTCAAGGAGCTTATTATGCTGCTTGTGGCACAAAATTTGTCGGAAACGGAGGTCTTTACTCGTGGAACTGTACAAATCGGTGATAAGGCGGTACCTGTCGGAATATGCGTGCTCCCTGCGGGAAAAGCGCGGCTTGACGCAGGCGGAGATGGCGGAACGGCTCCGCATCACGGAACGCGCATACAGCGATTTGGAACGAGGTGTGTACTGCTTCTCCACCGTGCCATTGGTATCGCTCCTGCTTATGCTGACGGGCGACGAATTCAAAAAATTTATAGAACCGCTGCGCGGTGAGATCGCAAAGCTGGAGGCGGGAGAGGTGGCATAAGGGCTGCCGCTGATATTGATTCCGACCGTGCGGCGTAGGTCTATTGGATGAATATGGGGGGAAATGACCGCGCGCGGCAGCAGCCGCGACAGGGGGAATACCGCGCGGAGATCGGAGAAAGCACAGGGGATGGGGCGATTGCCTCCACCCTGTGCTTTTGCGTTTGCAGCGAAGTGACGGAATTACAGTTCTGAATCAAAATTTAGCGTGAAAACCGGCGCGGCGCGGGTTGGGATTCGCCCGGAGATTCCTCCATGCGGGTGTTTGTTCTGTGGTTAAATCTCGAAAAACTCAACACAGTTACAAAAATTGTGAAAATACTTGCCTTTTGCTCCACGTTAGGGTATACTATTCAGGAATCTGTAGCGGAATTTTATTTGTCTAAATTAGATACGTAATAATAATTCCATAGTAATTTCGCAGAGGTAAACCTCACTATGACTTTAGCAAAAGACAAGCCGCAATTTGATTTGAAGCGCGTGTTCGCACTTTGCTTTGCCGTGTACGCGGTGCTCATTATCGCGTTTTACTTTCTGGCAGGCGACCAGCTGCATTTCCGCCGCTCCCGCGGCGAGGTGGCCATGCCCGCCGCCGAGGCAGGGACGATAGAGCTGGTGCAGGGAACGTACGTGCAGCAGACGTTCACCGCAAAGATCCAGCGATTGGAAAGCGTGTCCGTCCAGTGGGGTACGTACTACCGCGCCAACGCCGGAACGGTGACCATGGCACTGTACCGCGGGGAGGAGCTGCTGGGACAGCAGACCTTCAATGCGGCGGCCATCGCCGAGGGAGGCGTGACCACACTGACCTTTGATACGCCCTTGGAGGGGCTGGTGAATGTGCCCCTGACGCTGCGGCTGTGGGCGGATTCCACCCCCGGCAGTGCGGTGTCCCCCATGATGAACA
>OHJC01000298.1_pt1 | contig 31144 bp, 27 predicted proteins | sample 1568461 | NCBI WGS metagenome assembly OHJC01 (sample SAMEA3879535, study PRJEB24766) | human gut metagenome | biome: human-associated habitat; feature: feces | place: USA | collected 1985/1987 | reverse complement strand
CCCGCCAGCAGACCGCCCAGCCACACGGCGCAGGTCTGCGCCAGACCGCCTGCGGCGAACTGCGGCTCCGTCTCCCCCGCCAGCACCGCCAGCCACAACAGCGCGTACACGCACGCCGACACCGCCAACGCCTGCAGCAGCGGCGGAGCCGCTCCCTTCCGCACCGCCACCCGTCCGCCGCAGAAGCACGCCGCCCCGCTGACGAACCACACCAGCGGGCGCATGGCTCCCTCCGGCACCGCGCCGCGGAGCAGCAGCAGCGCACTGAGTCCCAGTCCCGCCAGCAGCACCGCCAACGCCGCCGCCACTCCCAGCCACGTGCCCTTTCCCGCCAACTTTTTCCAAGACATAGAAAAAACCTCCCGCATAAGCTTTTTACAGCCTATGCGGGAGGTGTGTCGCGCTATGTGGGAATTTTACTCGGCGTCGGTCTTATCCGTTTCGGCGGGAGCCTCGGCGGAGGTCTCCTCGGAAGCCTTCTCCTCCACAGCAGGAGCGGTCTCTGCGGCCTCGTCCTTCTTGGACTTCTTCGCGGGACGCTGCTGGGCGGCAGCCTGCTCGTCCAGCGTACCCACCTGACCGATGGCGGATTTCAGGAACTCCACGCGGACGCGATCCTCGCTGGTCTCGATGACCACGGTGCGGTCGGTGATGGCGACAACGCGGCCATACACGCCGCCGATGGTGGTCAGCCAATCGCCCTTCTTCAAGGCACTACGCATTTCCTCCGCCTGCTTCTTCCGCTTGTTCTCCGGGCGGATCATCAGGAAGTAGAAAATCGCGATCATCAAAACGATCATCAAAACGGTGGAACCCATACCGCCGTTGGCGGCAGTGGCAGTGGCAGCAGCATCAGCGTATGCGATCTGGATCATTGGAACATTACTCCTTTTTCAAACAAAGTGATACTATTATACATAGTTCTATGGTGTTTGGCAAGAGGTTTCATACCTTCTCCGCCAGTTTTTTGCTGTATTCTTCACGGAATGCTTCAAATTCGCCTGCGTCCAGACTGTCACGGATGCGCCGGGTCAGCTTGTTGTAGAAATACAGGTTGTGCATCACCGCCAGACGCATACCCAGCATCTCCTCCGCTGTGAACAAATGGCGGAGGTAGGCGCGGCTGAAATTGCGGCACACCGGGCAGTCACACTCCGGGTCGATGGGCTGCTCGTCCAGCTTGTATTTGGCGTTCTTGATGTTCAGCGTGCCGCGCCACGTGAACAGCTTGCCGTGGCGGGCGTTCCGCGCCGGCATAACGCAGTCGAAGAAGTCCACGCCGCGCGCCACGCCCTCGATGATATTGCTGGGCGTGCCCACGCCCATAAGGTACCGGGGCTTGTCCGCCGGCATATAGGGCTCCACCGCGTCGATGATCTCGTACATGACCTCCGTTGGCTCGCCCACCGCCAGACCGCCGATGGCGTAGCCGTCGCAGTCGAGCTTGGCGATCTGCTGCATGTGCCAGATACGGAGGTCGGCGTAGGTGGCACCCTGATTGATGCCGAAAAGCATCTGTCCGGGGTTCACCGTGTCCGGGAGGGCGTTCAGCCGGTCGTGTTCCCTTTTGCAGCGTTCCAGCCAGCGCAGCGTCCGCTCACAGCTGGCCTTGGCGTAGTCGTATGGCGCAGGGTTCTCCACGCACTCGTCAAACGCCATGGCGATGTCACTGCCCAGATTGGACTGGATACGCATACTCTCCTCCGGCCCCATGAAGATGCGGTGACCGTCCAGATGGCTGGCAAAGGTGACGCCCTCCTCGCTGATCTTCCGCAGACCCGCCAGAGAAAACACCTGAAAGCCGCCGGAATCCGTGAGGATGGGGCCGTCCCAGCGCATGAACTTGTGGAGGCCGCCCATGGCGCGCACCACGTCGTCGCCGGGGCGCAGGTGCAGGTGGTAGGTGTTGGACAGCTCGATCTGCGTGCCCAGACGCTCCTTCAGATCAATGGCACTGACGCCGCCCTTGATGGCTGCCTGTGTGCCCACGTTCATAAAGACCGGCGTCTGTACCTCACCGCCGTGGGCGCAGGTGAACACGCCGCGCCGCGCTTTTCCCTCTTTTTTGATGACCTTGAACATAATTCTCTCCGTTCTCAGTGAATGAACATCGCGTCGCCGAAGGAGAAGAAGCGGTACCGCTCCTCCACCGCCTGACAGTAGGCATCCAGAATGTGCTCACGCCCCGCCAGAGCCGACACCAGCATGATGAGCGTGGATTCCGGCAGGTGGAAGTTGGTGATGAGCGCGTCCGTGACCTTGAAGCGGTAGCCGGGATAGATGAAAATATCCGTCCAGCCGCCGCCGGCGGTCACGGTGCCGTCCTCCGACGCGTGGGACTCCAAGGTGCGGCAGCTGGTGGTGCCCACGCAGATCACGCGTCCGCCCTTTTGCCGCGTCTCGTTGATAAGCTCTGCCGTTTCCTGCGGGATCACGCAGTATTCGCTGTGCATGGCATGGTCGGTGATCTCCTCCTCCTTCACGGGGCGGAAGGTGCCAAGCCCCACATGAAGTGTAACGTATCCCACCTTTACACCCGCCTCCTGCACACGGTTCAGAAGCTCCGGGGTGAAGTGCAGCCCCGCCGTGGGTGCCGCCGCAGAGCCGTTGACCTTGGAGTACACCGTCTGGTATCGCTCCTGATCCTGCAGTTCCTCCTTGATATAGGGCGGCAGGGGCATTTTGCCGAGACGCTCCAGCACCTCAAGGAATATCCCCTCATAGGTGAACCGCACCAGGCGGTTGCCGCCGGGTAATTCGTCCGCGATCTCCGCCGTCAGTTCCCCGTTGCCGAAGGATACCTGCGCGCCGCGGCGCAGCTTTTTGCCGGGGCGGATGAGACATTCCCACACGTTGTCGCCGCGGTCGATGAGCAGCAGGATCTCGCAGGCTCCGCCGCCGGGGACGCGGTGTCCCAGCAGCCGCGCCGGGAGCACGCGGGAGTTGTTCAGTATCAGGCAGTCGCCGGGGTGCAGGTACTCCGGCAGGTCGTAGAAATGCCGGTGTTCCACCGCACCGGTGGTCTTATCCAGCACCAACAGCCGCGAACCGTCCCGCCGCGCCAGCGGCGTCTGGGCGATCAGCTCCTGCGGCAGATCAAAGTAGAAATCATGTGTTTTCATGTCGTCTCACTCGTTTATCTCAAATTTGCATACCGCGACACATTATAGTATATTTCCCCGCTTTATGCAACGCTTTTCCGAGGAAAAACAGCGCGTGAAAAAGACTGCGGCAAAGCCGCAGCCTTTTTCCTTACGCTTACGCTTCTCACACCAGCACAGCGCGGTGGAATACCTTCTTGCCCTTCTTGATGATAACGCCGTCGCCGGTGAACTGCTCGCAGCCGAAGACCGTCTCGATGGCGGACACCTTCTCGTCGTTGACGGTGACGCCGCCCTGCTGCACCAGACGGCGGGCTTCGCCCTTGGAGGCGGCCAGACCGCACTTCACCAGCAGCGTCAGCACGTCGATGGCACCGCCGCCGAAGTCATCGTTGGTCAGCTCGGTGGTGGGCATATGCTCCGTATCGCCGGCACCGGAGAACAGTGCCTTGGATGCGCTTCTCGCCTTCTCCGCTTCCTCCTCGCCGTGCACCAGCTTCGTCAGCTCGTATGCCAGGATCTCCTTCGCCTCGTTCAGCTGGGAGCCTTCCCAGCCCGACATTTTGTCGATCTCCTCCAGCGGCAGGAACGTCAGCATACGGATGCACTTGAGCACGTCGGCGTCGTCCACGTTGCGCCAATACTGGAAGAACTCGAAGGGGCTGGTCTTGTTGGGATCCAGCCACACGGCACCCTTGGCGGTCTTGCCCATCTTGTTGCCCTCGGAGTTCAGCAGCAGCGTGATGGTCATGGCGTGGGCGTCCTTGCCCAGCTTGCGGCGGATCAGCTCAGTGCCGCCCAGCATATTGCTCCACTGGTCGTTGCCGCCGAACTGCATATTGCAGCCGTAGTGCTGGAACATGTAGTAGAAGTCGTAGCTCTGCATGATCATGTAGTTGAACTCCAGGAAGCTCAGACCCTTCTCCATGCGCTGCTTGTAGCACTCGGCGCGGAGCATATTGTTCACGGAGAAGCAGACTCCCACCTCACGCAGCAGCTCGATATAGTTCAGGGGCTTCAGCCACTCGGAGTTGTAGAGCATCATCGCCTTGCCGTCGGAGAAGTCGATGAAACGCTCCATCTGACGCTTGAAGCACTCGGCGTTGTGCTTGATGGTGTCCTCGGTGAGCATCTGGCGCATATCGCTGCGCCCGGAGGGGTCGCCGATGAGCGTGGTGCCATCGCCGATGAGGGCGATAGGCTTGTTGCCCGCCATCTGCAAACGCTTCATCAGGCACAGTGCCATAAAGTGACCCACGTGCAGAGAATCCGCCGTGCAGTCAAAGCCGATGTAGAACGTCGCCTTGCCGTTGTTCACCATCTCACGGATCTCGTCCTCGTTGGTGACCTGCGCGATCAAGCCGCGCGCCACCAGTTCCTCATAAATACCCATAGCTTTGATTTCCTTTCGTATATTCTCAAATTTGTTTTGACAGGGAAAGAAAAACGCCCCCTGCCGTCTCGACAGAGGGCGATGCAAACGCTCGCGGTACCACCTCGTATTCGCCGTGCCCTCACGAACACAGCCTCGTCGGGTGCATACACACCCTACCGCTGTAACGGGCGAACCCGACACATCCCTACGCGCCGGCAAAACGGCTTCAGGAGGCTGCTCCGGGATGTATTCACGTGTCTCTCCCTCTCCCCCTTACACCGTCCGGAGGCTCTCTTCGCAGGGCTGAAACGCGTTACTTCTTCCCTTCATCGCTGTTGCGCTATCAAGTTGAGGTTATTGTAACAGATTTTCGCCGTTTGTCAACTATCTATTTCCGGTAAGAGAAAAATATGCGGTATCACAGGGAATCGCGGAACTTTTCCGCCTCGGTCAGCAGCTCCTCCGCGCCGTCCAGCATGGTCTGGGACACGTGGCTTCCGCCGGTGAGCCGCGCCAGCTCCTGCCGCCGCTGCTCTCTGTCCAGACGGCGCACCTCCGTGTAGGTGCGCCCGTTCCGCTCCCCCTTCTCCACGGAGAAGTGCGTGTCCGCCATGGCTGCCAGCTGGGGCAGATGGGTCACGCACAGCACCTGCTTGCGCCGGCTGATACGCGCCATTTTCTCCGCCACCTTCTGTGCCGCCCGGCCGGAAACGCCGGTGTCCACCTCGTCGAACACCATCGTCCCCACGTGATCCTGCTCGGAGAGCACGTTCTTCATCGCCAGCATGATACGCGCCAACTCACCGCCGGAGGCGATCTTGTGGATGGGACGCAGCTCCTCACCCACGTTGGCGGACATCAGAAAACGCACCGTATCCACGCCGTCGCCGTCCAGCGGCTTCTCCGCGAAATCCACGGCGAAGCGTATCTTCCCCATGTCCAGCTGCCGCAGCTCGCTGAGGATCTGCTCCGTCAGCCGCTCCGCCGACGCCTTACGCGCATCGGACAGGACGTTTGCCGCCTGCCGCGCCGTCGTTTCCGCGCCGGACAGCTCATACTCCAGCCGCGCCAGCGTGTCGCCGGCGTCCTCGATCTGCGCCAGCTCCTCGGTGCAGCGGCGCAGGTACTCCAGCATATCCTCCACTGTGGCACCGTACTTCTTTTTCAGCCGGTACAGCTGATCCATGCGGCTCTCCACCCGATCCAGCTCGCCGGGGGAAACGTCCAGCTCGCCCCGCTTGTCCTCCACCGTAGCGGCGATGTCGTACACCTCGCTGTACGCCTCCCCTAACCGCTGATAGAGCGCGTCGAAGCCGTCGTCCAGATGGCGCACCGCGCCCAGTGCGTCCTGCGCCTGGTGCAGTGCGCTCAGCGCACCGCCGCCGCTGTCGTCACCGTTGAGGGCGTAGTCCGCCCCCGCCACGGCGTCGAGGAACTTCTCCCCGTTGCGGAGCATCCCGCGCCGGGAGGACAGCTCCTCCTCCTCGCCGCGCTTCAGCTTTGCCCGCCGCAGCTCTTCGATTTGGTATTGCAGCGTGTCCACGCGGCGGGCTTTCTCCGCCTCGTCCATCTGTAAGGCGGCGATCTGACGCCGAACATCTGTAAAGTGCTTATACTTCACCGTATACGCTTCTGCAAGGCCTTCCGTCCTTCCGAAGCTGTCCAGATACACAATATGCTGCTCCTCGTCCAGCAGCTGCTGCCCGTCGTGCTGCCCGTGGATATTCAGCAGCCGCGCACCCAGAGCCCGCAGCTGCCCCACCGTCACCGGGCGGCCGTTGACGCGGCAGACGTTCTTTCCGTCCCCGTGGATCTCCCTTTGCAGCAGCAGCGTGCCGTCCTCCTCCGGTGTGATCCCCAGGGGAGCGGTCAGCTCCGGCTCCACTCCGGAAAATGTCGCCCCCACGAATGCCTTGTCCGCGCCGGTGCGGATCAGCTCGCGGCTGGTGCGCTGTCCCAGCACGGCACTCAGCGCGTCGATGACGATGGACTTGCCCGCACCCGTCTCGCCGGTGAGGGCGTTGAAGCCCCGCTCGAACACGATGTCCGCCGCCTCGATGATGGCGATATTCTCAATATGCAGCAGCTCCAGCATATCGCTTCCCTCCTTAGTGCAGCATCTGCCGCACCTGCTCGCAGAAATCCGCCGCGTGGACACTGTCGTGGAACACCAGCAGCACCGTATCATCGCCTGCCAGCGTACCCACGATGTCCGAGTCCTCCATGGTGTCCAGCGCGAAGGCGGCGGCATTCGCCATGCCGTTCATGGTCTTGATGATCGCCAGGTTCTGTGCGTTTTCCGCCGACACCACACATTCGCGGAAGATGGTCTGCAATTTTTCCTCAAAGTTCAGCTTGGGCATCCGCGCCGACACCGCGTAGTGGTAGCCGCCCCTGCCGTCGGGGGCTTTCAGCAGGTGAAGCTGCTTGATGTCGCGGGATACGGTCGCTTGGGTGCAGGCGAAGCCGCGCGAAGCCAGAAGCTGCATCAGCTGCTCCTGCGTCTCCACCGTGTTTTCCTCGATGATCTGCAGCACCGCCGTCTGTCGGTCATTTTTCATGCTTCAACGCCTCCGTTCCCATTTTGGAATCCAGTATCTCACAAAAGCTCTTCTTGGAGAGCCGCACCAGCTTCGTCACGAATTTGGACTGCCGTGCGCGCACCACGTCGCCGTTCCGCAGGGAGAATGCCTTGCCGCCGTCCACGGACAGGTACACAAATTTCCGGTTGGCGTCCGCCGTCTCCACCATGATGGTGTGCTCCGGAGACAGCACATAGCTGCCCGCCCGCGTGGAGTGGGGGCAGATGGGCGTCAGCAGCAGGTTGTGTGCCGTTGGCTCCACAATGGGGCCGCCTGCCGCCATGGAGTAGCCGGTGGAGCCGGTGGGGGTGGACACGATGGCACCGTCGCCGGTGATGCGCGTCAGACGTCCCTCCTCCGTGGAAACGTCCAGCCGTACCACGCGCGCCACGCTGCCCTTGGAGATCACCGCGTCGTTCAGGGCGATGTTGCTGTACACCGGCTTGCCGTCACGCAGCACCGTCACGTCCAGCATCATCCGCGCTTCCACGGCGAAGCTCCAGTCTCTCAGGTCGATGAGCCGCTCCAGCTCGTTGGGCTCCAGCTCGGACATGAACCCCAAGCTGCCCAGATTGATGCCCAGCACGGGCACGCTGTGCAGTGCCACCGTCCGCGCCAGATGCAGAATGGTGCCGTCACCGCCGAAGGCGATGAGCATATCCGCCCGCTTGATCTCCTGCTGCAGCTGCCGAATGGGCACGCCCAGCTGATCGTCGTAGCCCTCGCGGCTGAAGGGCAGACACACCACCGTCTCAAAGCCGATAGCCTCCAAAAGCTCCTTGGCGCGCTTCGCCACCATCAGCTCGCTGTCCCGATACGGATTCGGGCAAAGTATCACTCGCTTCATTCTTCCCCATGTCCCTCCTTCAAAGCAGAATGGGAAGCCTCCACCAACGCCTGTAAATCAGGGATGCAGTCCGCTCCGCCGTCCTTTTTCAGATAGCCCAGATATTCGATGTTTCCCTCCGGCCCCCGGATGGGAGAATAAGTAACGCCAAGCACTGTAAAGGCATTATCCTTTGCATATGTCAGAAAGCTTTCCAGCACCTCAAGGTGCACCTTCGGGTCGCGAACGACGCCCTTTTTACCCACTTTTTCCCGTCCTGCCTCGAACTGGGGCTTGATAAGGCACGCCATCTCGCCGCCGTAGCGCAGCAGCTGGTACAGTGCCGGGAAGATCAGCTTTAAGGAGATGAAGCTCACATCGATGGACGCGAAGTCCAGCTCCTCCGGGATCTGCTCGTGTGTGAGATACCGGGCGTTGGTGCGCTCCAGACACACCACGCGCCCGTCGTTACGCAGCCTCCAGTCCAGCTGACCGTAGCCCACGTCCACGGCGTAGACCTTCGCCGCGCCGTTTTGCAGCATACAGTCCGTGAAGCCGCCGGTGGACGCGCCGATGTCGGCGCAGGTCTTGCCCGACAGCGTAATGAGGAATGTCTGCATCGCCTTTTCCAGCTTCAGTCCGCCGCGGCTCACATACCGCAGCGCGTGCCCGCGCACCTCCACGGCGGCATCCTCCGCCACCGGCGTACCGGGCTTGTCCGACCGCTGTCCGTCCACGAACACCAGACCCGCCATAATGGTCGCCTGTGCCTTCTGGCGGCTTTCGCACAGTCCCTTTTCCGTCAGCAGCACGTCCAAGCGTATCTTTTTGCTCACGCCAACACCTCCCGCACCGCCTGCGCGATGCCCTCTGCGTCCAGCCCCAGCTCGTGCCAGAGCTGGGCGGTGCTGCCCTGGGTGGGCAGAGCCGTTCCCGCGTTCCGCAGCCGTATTTTCCCGATTCCCGCGTCCTGCTCCAGCAGCAGCGCGCTGAGCCGCTCACCCAAGCCGCCGGCACGGAGCTGATCCTCCGCCACCACCAGACGCTTTACGCCGTCCAGTGCCGCGCAGAGCTCCTTTCCGTCCAGCGGCGATACCTGCGCCAGCTTCACCACGCGGACGCCGATGCCCTCCGCCTGCAGCGCATCCGCCGCCCGGAGTACCTCGCCTGTCAGGATACCGCAGGTGACAACGGCGGCATCGCCGCCCTCCCGCAGCACCTGTACGGCGTAGCCGTTCCAGCCGCCGGCGTAGCCGTTCTCCCCACCGCGGGGATACCGCACCGCCACCGGTCCGGGAATGTCCTCCACGGCGCGGCGCAGCATCTGCCGCAGCTCATCAAAGCTGGCGGGAACGAGCACCGTCATACCCGGTATCTGGCTGAGATAGTCCAGACAGCCGTGGTGCGTCTCGCCGTCCGCGCCCACGATGCCGCAGCGATCTACTGCCAGCACCGCATGGAGCTTTTCCAGTGCCAGATCCTGCACCAGCATATCGTAGCCGCGCTGCAAGAAGGTATCGTACACGGCGAACACCGGCACAAGCCCCTGCTTCGCCATGCCCCCCGCCATTGCCACGCCGTGTCCCTCGGCGATGCCCACATCGAAGAACCGCCGGGGAAATTCCTTGGCGAAGTCCGTCAGCCCCGTGCCGTCCGCCATCGCCGCAGTGATGGCGCATACGCGGTCATCCTGCCGCGCCAGCTGGCAGAGCGTCTCGCCGAACACGTGGGAGAACGTCTCGCCGCTCTCCTTCCGCACCTTGCCCGTGGCCGGGTCGAAGGGCGGCACACCGTGGAACCGCTCCGGCTCCCGCAGGGCGTAGGCGTAGCCGTTGCCCTTCACCGTATGGACGTGCACCAGCACGGGACGCTTCGCCTCCCGCGCCTCCCGAAGCACCGCCGTCAGACGCTGGATGTCGTGGCCGTCCACCGGCCCCATGTAGGAAAAGCCCATCTCCTCGAACACGGTGCTCAACGGGGGAAGCAGCGTTTTTTTCACCGCCGACTTCACCTCATGGCTCCACTCGTACAGCGTCCGTCCCGCCGGCAGCTTCTCCAGTGTTTTGCGGTACTTTTTCTTGAACTCGTAATACTCCGGATCCGTCCGCATCCGGGACAGGTGCTTGGACAGTCCCCCCACGTTCCGGTCAATGGACATTCCGTTGTCGTTGAGGATGACCACCAGCGGTTCGCCGCTGCCGCCGGCGTCATTCAAGCCCTCGAAGCTCAGACCGCCGCCCAGCGCACCGTCGCCGATGACAGCCACCACATGGTAATCCTTCGCCAGCAGCGTCCGCGCCCGCGCCATGCCCAACGCCACGGACACGGAGTCCGAGGCGTGTCCCGCCACGAAAGCGTCGTGCCCGCTCTCGTAGGGCTTGGGGAAACCCGAAAGCCCGCCGAACTGCCGCAGCGTGCCGAACAACTCCCGCCGCCCGGTCAACGCCTTATGTACATAGCACTGGTGCCCCACGTCCAGCACCAGACGATCCCGGGCAGTGTCAAACACACGGTGGATCGCCACGGTCAGCTCCACCACGCCCAGATTGGACGCCAGATGTCCACCGGTGCGGGACACCTGCTCCACCAGAAACTGCCGCAGCTCCTCGCACAGCAGCGCGGTCTCCTCCCCGGACAGCCGTTTCACGTCTGCGGGGCTGTTGATCCTCTCTAAAATCAAATCCGTCTCCGTCCTTTATCCTCGCGGCAGGAGTCATGCCCCTACCGTCCCATTTTAGCAATTCTGTATTTTACCACACCGCCGCCGGATTTACAACTATTTATGCAAAGTATTCTGTATATACACTCTCTATACATCCCCGCACCTTGCCTTTGTAACTTTTTTGTAGTGACTTATTTCTTCGTTTTTGCTATACTTTTTCCAGCACGGCTGTGTAATTATATCAGCTTTGCCATCTTTCACAGAAAGGACTGCCCCACTATGACAAAGAAGGAAAAGGTGAAGATCATCGTCTGGACGTGCATCGGCGTGGCAACGCTGACGGCGATCCTGCTGTTCTTCCTCCTGCCCCGCCGCGGGAGCAAGCTGCTCAAGCTGCCTGATGTATCGGAGGTCCACGGTCTTTTTATGGTGGATTCCTCCGTTTCGCCCTACGGCCCCAGCCACTTCTACGACGTCAACAGTGCCACCAGGAACGCCGAGCTGGTGCGGGAGTATTACGATCTGCTGACCCGGACGAAGCTATACTTTGTCAAAAACACCGGCGGTATCAAGTATTACGCCGACGAGCCGGGCACCGGGGAGCTTTTCACCGTCTATGTCTGGTGCGACGATATGCTGAAGCCCGTTACCTTCCGCTTTGACGGCGTGGTCTATTACGGGAAATTCAGCTACAAGATCAGGGATGAAGCCCTGCTGTCGGAGTATATGGAATTCTTCCAGCAGGTCAGGAAAGCCTCCGCCGACGAGGGGTACGCCTCCGGCAACGTCTCACAGGAGCAGTTCGCCGCGTATCAGAAGCTGTTCGACACACCCAGCTGGTACGCACAGGCGGTCATGTCCCCCTTCACGGACTGTAACGTGAACCTTGCCTCCATGTTCTACGACGGGCTCTCCTATGACGAGGACGGCAATCCCACCTACGGCGGCTTCGTCACGCCAGAGGACGGCGACGAATGGGCGTGGGTGCAGGAGAACGTCCCCGGTGCCACGGAGCTGGACGTCTCCCGCCTGCCCAGAGAGGGAATGTATCAGGTGCTCCGCGATACGATCTACGGCGAAGGCAGCATCCCGGAGGATCTGTCGCCCAGCGGCTGGACGTACTGGGACAAGACCGACTGCTGGTACCGCGCCCACGGCGACACCGGCATCAACTCCGTTACCCTCACCTACGCCAATCTGGAGAACGGCTGCGGCTTCTTCCAGTTTGAAAACGCCTTCGGGCAGACCTGCAGCATCGGCTTCGTCCTCGGACAGACGGAGCAGGACGCAGGGCACGTCTATCTCCGCTCCTGTACCGCCCTGTAAAAAGAAAACGTTGTGCCTGTCAGCCCTGCTGACAGGCACTTTTTCTGTCTGTCGCTCATAGGATGTACCTGTAACGAACCCCATAAGGAGGTCATCCCATGAACGAACAGGATATTGTGAACAAGCTGAAAAGCGATCCGCGCGCTTTGAAGTCCGTCATGCAGTCGCAGGACGGGCAGGCGTTGCTCCAGATGCTCTCCGGCGGCAACAGTGCCGCGCTGGGACAGGCGGCGCGGCAGGCCGCCTCCGGCGACACGACGGCACTGAGCCAGATGCTCTCCCGCGTGCTGTCCAGTCCGCAGGGCGCGGAGCTGGTGCAGCGGCTGGAAAACCGGCTCCAGCAGTAACGGAAAGGAGGACGCAGCGTGTCGGAATTGGATGAAAAACTCAATGCGCTGCTGTCCGACCCCGGCAGCATGGCGCAGATCATGCAGCTTGCCCAGCAGCTTTCCGGCTCCATGGGCGGCGAAGGTGTGCCCCAGAGCGCACCCGCTTCTCCGCCGCCAGCACCGTCACCATCACCGTCACCGCTGGGTGCCATCGACCCGCAGTCACTCGCCAAGTACCTGCCGCTCTTGCAGGAGTTGACCCGCGACACCAGCCAGACCACCCAGCTGCTCTACGCCCTGCGCCCCTTTCTCAAGGAGGAAAAGCAGGATAAGGTCGCCCGCGCCGCAAAGCTGGCGCGGCTCATCACCATCGGCAAACGCTTTCTGACGGAAGGAGGCGGTCTGCCTGTATAACCGTTACATCCGCGGTAACGACGGCGCATACACCCGCGTCCCTGTGGACGATGCTCCGCCGCCCCGGCAGGAAGCACCGCACAGCCAGCCGCCGCCTCCCCACGGCTCCGCACCGGAGCGCGGCTTTTTCAACGATCTTTTGGATAAGCTGCATTTGGGCGATTTGGACGCCGGGGATCTGCTGCTGCTTTTCCTGCTGTTCTATCTCTCCCGGCAGAAGGCGGACGAGGAGCTGCTCATCGCCATCGGCTTATTGCTGATACTGTAAGCAAAAAGTGTCCCCCGACCTCTGGTCGGGGGACACTTTACGTTTAAGTCCAATTTACTTTACAGCTTCTTCGCAAGCTACCGCCACGGCAACAGTCGCGCCCACCATGGGGTTGTTGCCCATGCCCAGGAAGCCCATCATCTCCACGTGTGCGGGGACGGAGCTGGAGCCAGCGAACTGTGCGTCGGAGTGCATACGACCCATGGTGTCGGTCATGCCGTAGCTGGCGGGACCGGCTGCCATGTTGTCGGGGTGCAGCGTGCGGCCCGTGCCGCCGCCGGAGGCCACGGAGAAATATTTCTTCCCCTGCTCGATGCACTCCTTCTTGTAGGTGCCCGCCACGGGATGCTGGAAGCGGGTGGGGTTGGTGGAGTTGCCGGTGATGGACACGTCCACGCCCTCGTGGTGCATGATGGCCACGCCCTCGCGGACGTCGTCCGCGCCGTAGCAGCGGACGTCGGCGCGCTCCGTCTCGGAATAGCGGATCTCCCTGACGAGGTTCAGCTTGCCGGTGAAGTAGTCAAACTGCGTCTGCACGTAGGTGAAGCCGTTGATGCGGCTGATGATCTGGGCGGCGTCCTTGCCAAGACCGTTCAGAATGACCCGAAGGGGCTCCTTGCGCGCCTTGTTGGCGTTGCGGACGATGCCGATGGCACCCTCGGCGGCAGCAAAGGACTCGTGACCTGCCAAAAAGGCGAAGCACTTGGACTCGTCGCTCAGCAGCATGGCACCCAGATTGCCGTGACCCAAGCCCACCTTGCGATCCTCGGCAACAGAGCCGTCGATGCAGAAGGACTGCAAGCCCTCACCGATCTTGCGGGCGGCCTCGGCAGCGGTCTTTACGCCGGACTTCAGCGCGATAGCCGCGCCCACGGTATACGCCCAGCAGGCGTTTTCAAAGCAGATGGGCTGGATGCCCTTGACGATCTCATAGGGGTCGAAGCCCTTGGCGTTGCAGATCTCGCGGCACTCCTCCACGGACTGAATTCCGTACTGAGCGAGGACGCCGTTGATCTTGTCGATACGTCTTTCGTAACTTTCAAACAGAGCCATTTTCTCGTCCTCCTCCCTTATTCCTGCCGCGGGTCGATATACTTCGCCGCGTTGTCCCACTGACCGTAGTGACCGGTGGCGTTCTTCAACGCCTCGTTAGCGTCCACGCCCTTCTTCACGGCATCCATCATCTTGCCGAGGCTGATGAACTCATAGCCGATGATCTCGTCCTTGTCGTTCAACGCCAGACGGCTGCAATAGCCCTCTGCCATCTCCAGATAGCGGGGACCCTTCTCGCGGGTGCCGAACATGGTGCCCACCTGAGAGCGCAGCCCCTTGCCCAGATCCTCCAGAGACGCGCCCACAGCCAGACCGTCCTCGGAGAAGGCGGACTGGGTGCGGCCATAGACGATCTGCAGGAACAGCTCACGCATGGCGGTGTTGATGGCGTCGCACACCAGATCGGTGTTCAGTGCCTCCAGAATGGTCTTGCCGATGAGGATCTCGGAAGCCATGGCGGCGGAATGGGTCATGCCGGAGCAGCCGATAGTCTCCACCAGTGCCTCCTCAATAACGCCGTTTTTCACGTTCAAGGTCAGCTTGCAGGCACCCTGCTGGGGGGCACACCAACCGATACCGTGGGTGAAACCGGAAATATCCCCGATCTCCTTTGCCTGCACCCACTTCCCCTCCTCGGGGATAGGAGCCGGGCCGTGATACGCGCCCTTGGCGACAGGACACATATGCTGTACTTCTGTCGTATAGATCATAGTGACGATGTTCCTTTCTGCATTATAGTAGTGCCTTGCGGCGGTCAAACATAAAGCAAGGGTATTATACCAAATATCCACCGGAAATGCAAGAAACATTCCAAACATTTGGGGTATTTTGCGAAATCGCTCGGAAGCATTGACATTTTCTCAGAAACTAATATAATATATGGGTATTTTTTATCATCCTACGGATTACGGAGGTTTCCCTATGTCTGACGCTGCTTATTTCGCCGAGATGGAGGCGAAGATCCCCCGCGGTAAGGTGCGTACCCGCTTCGCGCCCTCCCCCACCGGGTATATGCACATCGGCAACCTACGCACCGCTCTGTACACGTGGCTTATCGCCCGCTCCCAAGGCGGCACGTTCATTCTGCGTATTGAGGACACCGATCAGGGTCGTCTGGTGGAGGGTGCCACCGATGTGATCTACCGCACCATGGCGGAGTGCCGCCTCACCCACGACGAGGGGCCCGATGTGGGCGGCCCCGTGGCTCCTTATATCCAGTCGGAACGCCGGGATACCTACGGCAAGTATGCCCGTTTGCTGGTGGAAAAAGGCGGTGCGTACTACTGCTTCTGCGAAAAGTGCGCCTCCGAGGAGGACACCGGCTGCTTTGACCGCGCCGACGACCCCTGCCGCGACCTGCCGCTGGAGGAAGCCCTCCGCCGCGTGGAAGCCGGCGAGCCCTACGTGATCCGCCAGCGCATCCCCAAGGAGGGCACCACCACGTTCCACGACGCCGTGTTCGGCGACATCACCGTGGAAAACAGCACCCTGGACGATCAGGTGCTGCTGAAGCGGGACGGTCTGCCCACCTACAACTTTGCCAACGTCATCGACGATCATCTCATGGGCATCACCCATGTGGTGCGCGGCAGCGAGTACCTGTCCTCCGCGCCCAAGTACGACCTTCTGTACCACGCCTTTGGATGGGACGTACCGGTGTACGTCCACTGCTCCCCCGTCATGCGGGACGCCCAGAACAAGATGTCCAAGCGGCATGGCGACCCCAGCTATGAGGATCTGAAGGCGGAGGGCTATCTGACCGACGCCATCCTCAACTATGTGGCTCTGCTGGGCTGGAGCCCCAGGGGCGACCTCGCCGAGCAGGAGATCTTCTCCCTTGACGAGCTTGTAAAGGCGTTTGACCTTACAGGAATTTCCAAGTCCCCCGCCATCTTCGACAAGGCCAAGCTGGATCACTTCAACGCGGTGTACCTGCGCTCCATGTCCCCGGAGGACTTCGCCAAGGTGGCGGAGCCGTACATCCGCCAGAGCGTCAAGGGCGATTTCGACCTGTGCGCCATCGCCGGACTGCTGCAGGCCCGCTGCGAAAAGCTGACGGAGATCCCCGAAAAGGTAGATTTCTTTGATGAGTGCCCCCCCTGCTGCGTGGAGAACTTCACCAATAAGAAGTCCAAGACGAACCCGGAGGTCTGCAAGGCCATGCTGACGGCGGCCATCCCCATACTGGAGGGCTTGCCCCAGTGGACGGACGAGACCATCCACGACGGACTCGTTGCGCTGGCGGAGCATCTGGAGGTCAAGAACGCCACGCTCATGTGGCCGGTGCGTATCGCCGCCTCCGGCAAGCTGGTGACGCCCGGCGGTGCCGTGGAGATCTGCCGTATTCTCGGCAAGGAGGAAACGCTGCGCCGTCTCCGCGCCGGTCTTGCCAAGCTGGAGAGCCTGTAAGCCCCTATCCCCGTTTTTCCGCGGCTGTGCCGCTTATTTCAGAATCGAAAGGAATGATCCCGCATGAGTGAAAAAACCACCAACGTTCCCGCCCTGTTCGGTCAGATGGTATTCGACGAGCAGCAGATGCAGCAGCGTCTCCCCGCCGCCGTTTATCAGAAGTGGCAACAATGTCTGGCGCAGGGAACGCCTCTGGATCGTTCCACCGCCGGCGAGATCGCCAACGCCATGAAGGATTGGGCGATCGAAAAGGGGGCCACCCACTACACCCACTGGTTCCAGCCCATGACCGGCTTCACCGCCGAGAAGCACGACAGCTTCATCACCCGCGCCGGTAAGGACGGCGTGGTCATGGAGCTGAGTGCCAAGGAGCTGAGCAAGGGCGAGGCGGACGCCTCCTCCTTCCCCTCCGGTGGGCTCCGCGCCACATTCGAGGCGCGTGGCTACACCGCGTGGGATCCCACGTCCTACGCCTTCGTAAAGGACGAAACACTGTATATCCCCACCATCTTCTGCTCGTACAGCGGGCAGACGCTGGACAAGAAAACGCCCCTGCTGCGCTCCATGCACGTGCTGGACAAGGAGTGCATCCGCATCCTGCGCCTGTTCGGCAACACGGAGGTGAAGCACGTCATTCCGCAGGTCGGCCCCGAGCAGGAGTATTTCCTGATCGACAAGAAGATGTACGAACTTCGGGAGGATCTGAAGCTCTGCGGGCGCACGCTGTTCGGTGCCCGCCCCTCCAAGGGGCAGGAGCTGGACGACCACTACTACGGTGCCATCAAGCCCCGCGTGGCGTCCTTCATGCGGGAGCTGGACGAGGAGCTGTGGAAGCTGGGCGTGCTGGCAAAGACGGAGCACAACGAGGTGGCTCCCGCCCAGCATGAGATCGCGCCCATCTACTCCGACGCCAACTCCGCCTGCGACAAAAACCAGCTGACCATGGAGCTGCTGAAAAAGGTCGCCGACCGCCACGGTCTGGTGTGCCTGCTCCACGAGAAGCCCTTTGCCGGCGTCAACGGCAGCGGCAAGCACGACAACTGGTCGCTGGCTACGGACACGGGCGAGAACCTGCTGAAGCCCGGCAGCACCCCCAGCCAGAACGCTCAGTTCCTGCTGTTTCTGGCGGCGTTCATCAAGGGCGTGGACGAGTATCAGGAGATGCTGCGCTGCTGCGTCTCCTACCCCGGCAACGACCACCGTCTCGGCGGCAACGAGGCTCCTCCCGCCATCATCTCCATCTTCTTGGGTGCCGAGCTGACCGCCATTCTGGACGCCATCATCAGCGGCACGGAGTACGTGGACATCACCAAGAAAAAGCTCACCATCGGCGTGGACGCCCTGCCGGAGATCCCGCAGGACACCACCGACCGCAACCGCACCTCCCCGCTGGCATTCACCGGTAACAAGTTCGAGTTCCGTATGCTGGGCTCCTCCCAGTCCATCGCCAGCCCCAACGTGGTGCTCAACACCATCATGGCGGAGGAGCTGGGGCAGTTCGCCGACATTCTGGAAAAGGCGGACGACTTCCAGTCCGCCCTGCAAGCCCTGCTGCACGACACCTTCACCGCTCACCAGCGCATTATCTTCAACGGCAACGGCTACGACGACTCGTGGGTGCAGGAGGCCGCCCGCCGCGGTCTTTCCAACCTGCGGAACACCGTGGACTGTATGCCCGCCTACATCGACAAGAAGAACATCGACCTGTTCACGAAGCACGCCATTCTCACCGAGGCGGAAATGCGCGCCCGGTACGAGATCCACTTGGAGAACTACTGCAAGGTCTCCGCTATCGAGGCGAACACGCTGCTGGACATGGCGATGCGCGGCGTATTGCCCGCCGTGGCGCGTTATTCCGGCGATCTGGCAAGCGGCATGGCGCACAAGCAAAGGGCTGACCTCTCCGGCTTCTGCCGGGTCGAGGACTACCTGATCCGCCAGCTGAGCTTCACGGGCGGACGGCTTCTGGACGTTTGTCAGGAGCTGTCCACCGTGCTGGAGAAGGCTCCCTCCGCCGACAGCGGCATCGACGCCGCCCGGTACTACCGCGATGAGGTGGGCACCCGCACCCAGCAGGCAAGTGAGCTTATCAGCCATCTGGAATCTCTGGTGGACGCCAAGGTTTGGCCCTATCCCACCTACGCCGACATTCTCTTCAGCGTCTGATGCAGTCAAAAACCACCCCTCTGCCGCATGGCAGAGGGGTGGTTTCTATGTAAAGTGTTTTCGCATTACTGCTCCTGCGATTTCTGCTTTTCCCGCTTTCGCGCTTGGAAATAGTGTATGGTCATGGACAGCAGAAATGCGATGCTCAGATACCCAAAGATGGGGTACACCGTCCCCACCAGCTCCGCGAAGCCCAGCAAGCTCCCCGCCCACGCCAGCAGGCACAGTCCCGCCAGCAGCATCTTCTTTTTCTCCCGCACGAAGCGGGCTTTCTGCTCCAGATAGCTGATCAGTCCCACCAGACTGGCCAGCGCGTTGCAGAACATCGCCACCAGCAGCATAATGCCGTAGACGGCTCCCAGCGTTCCGTTCAGGCGGCTGGCAAGTGCCACCATGGGCAGCTCCGCCGCCACCGCCTCCGGATAGCAGCCGAGGCTGGTCAGAATACTGCCCGCCACCACCAGCAGCATCAAGCCCGCCAGCGTGATACCGCCGTAGACGTGCTTCTTCTCCGGCACGTACTGCCCCACGGGAGCCATAATGCCGATGCCGCCCAGAATGTTGTACGCCACGAAGGTCAGCGTGGCGATGCACCAGTTGGGCATCAGGGGGTTGGTGTTGGTGTTCTTCAATTGCAGGATCCCCTCCGTGCCGAAGGTGCACCACGCCGCCACCGCAAAGCCCAGCGTCGCCAGTACCAGCACCGGGATCATGGCGGAAAAGGCGTTGATCATACCGCTGACGCCCAGCAGAGCTATCAGAAACACCGCCAGCATGAACACCGCGCTGCCCAGCCACTGGGGAACGCCGAAAAGCTGCTGCAGCATGGCTCCCACGCCTGCGGACATGGACACCACCACAAAGAACAGAAACGCCGCGCCGATGACGCCGGTGGCTGTCCGCAGCCACTTGATGTCCCAAGGCACCAGCAGCTTACCCATGTCGGCGCATTTCGTCATCTGCGTCAGCCGGACGAACATCACGCCGATCACCATAAACAGCACCGCCGATACAAAGAACCCCAGATACCCCCAGTTGCCGAAGGCTCCGAAAAACTGCCACAGCTCCTGCCCGGAGATGAACCCCGCGCCCAAAAAACAGCCGACGTAGGTAAACGCCAGCGAAAACGTCTTGATCTCTTTCATACCGCACCTCTGCTTGAAAATAATTTATACAATATATCCTATTTCCGCCGTCCCGTCAACCCCGTCTCCCCGGATATACGTGGTGTCCGCCTGTCGAAAAAACTTTCACTGAACGCTTCGGTTTTCCGTTGACGCTGGACGTGGTATGCTGTATACTGTAAAAAGTGAAACCATCTGGTTTGTAAGCTACGCCCCTTGAACGGCAAACGAAATCATGCAGGAGGAGAACACCATGATCAACACCATTGACGGCATCATCGCCGCTGCCAAAGGCGGCAAAACAGGCGTCATCGCCGTGGCAGCCGCCCACGACCAGCCGGTGATCGAGGCTGTGGTCGAGGCACGGCGCGAGGGCATCGCCGCCCCCATCCTTGTGGGGCATACCGACGAGATCAAATCTATGCTCACGGCTCTGGGCGAGGATCCCGCCGCCTATGAGATCATCGCCGGCGACACCGACGAGGACTGCGCCGCCAAGGCGGTCGCCCTGTGCGCCGAGGGCAGAGCTAACTTTCTGATGAAGGGCATCCTCGGCACCGCCGACCTGATGCGCGCCGTGTTCAATAAGGAGCACGGTCTGCGTACCGACCACCTGACCACCCACTGTATGCTCTACGAGATCCCCGCGCTGGGTCGTATGCTGGTGCTCACCGACGGCGGTGTGAACACCTTCCCCGATCTGGAAAAGAAGGCGGAGATCCTGGAAAATGCCGCCATGGTGCTGCAGGCTCTGGGCTATGAGCACATCAACGCCTCCTGCGTCTGCGGCGCGGAGCAGGTGAACCCCAAGGTGCAGTCCACCGTGGACGCCGACGCGCTCTCCCACATGACCGACCGCTGGGCGAAGTACAATATGGACGTATGCGGTCCTGTGGCTCTGGATCTGGCTGTCAGCGAGGAATCGTGCCGCCACAAGCACTACACCGCTCCCGGTGCCGGTAAGGCGGACATTCTGCTGGTGCCCAACTACGAGGTGGGCAACGGCATCGGCAAGGCGGCGAACCTGTTCGGCAACGCCAAAAACGCCGGCATCATTCTCGGTGCTAAGGTGCCCATCGTGCTGGTCAGCCGCGCCGACAGTGCCTATTCCAAGCTGGCGTCTATCGCGCTGGGCAGCGTCCTCGCCTCCCGCATGAAGCTGTCCTGACTGTGTCACCACCGCTGCGCGGCAGAGACACCGCACAATAATTCAGAAAAGGAGATCACGTTATGGTAAATCAGAAATTCTACACGCTGGGCACGGCTCCCTCCATCATCCGCCAGCTGTTTGCCTACGGTTTGGAGCAATCCGCCAAGGTGGGTGCCGACAAGGTGTACGACTACTCTCTGGGCAACCCCAGCATCCCCGCGCCCAAAAAGGTAAACGAATCCATCCATAAGATCGTGGACGAAACGGACTCCATCAAGCTCCACGGTTACTCCATGGCTCCCGGCTTTGCGGAAGCCCGCGCCGCCGTGGCTAAGGATCTGTCCGCCCGCTTCGGGCTGGACGTAAAGGCGAGCCAGCTGTTCTTCACCTGCGGTGCCGCCCCTGCTCTGATCTCCATTATCAAAGCCCTCACGGTGGATCACCACACCGAGATCATGACTGTGGCTCCCTTCTTCCCCGAGTACCTCCCCTTCGTCGAGGGGAACGGCGGCAAGCTGGTGGTGGTGCCCGCCGACACCAAGGCGTTCCAGATCCATCTGGACGAGGTGGAGAAGCGCATCACCGCCCACACACAGGCGATCATCATCAACTCCCCCAACAACCCCTCCGGCGTCGTCTATACCGAGGAGACGCTGAAGGGTCTGGCAGCCCTGCTGGAGCGCAAGAGCAAGGAGCACGGTCACCCCATCTACATTATCGCCGATGAGCCGTACCGTGAGCTGGTATACGGCGGCGTAACGGTGCCCTTTATCCCCTGCTTGTACCGAAACACCATCGTCTGCTACTCCTACTCCAAGTCCCTGTCCCTGCCCGGTGAGCGTATCGGCTATGTGTACGTCCCCGGCTTCGCCGATGACAGCGACGCGGTGTACGCCGCCGTCTCCGGCGCCGCCCGCATTATGGGGCACGTTTGCCCGCCCACGCTGATGCAGAAGGTCATCGAGTATTGCGCCGAGGAGCGTCCCGATCTGGTGGCTTACGATGAAAACCGCAATCTGCTGTACAACAGCCTGCGGGAGATGGGCTATGAGTGCGCCAAGCCCGACGGTGCCTTTTACCTGTTCGTCAAGGCTCCCAACGGCGACGCCAACGCCTTCTCCGAGAAGGCGAAGCTGGAGCACAACCTGTTGGTGGTACCCGCTGACGGCTTCGGCTGCCCCGGCTACTTCCGCCTGAGCTACTGCGTGTCCAACGGCATGATCCGCCGCAGTCTGCCTGCCTTCAAGGCGATGATGGAGAGCTACAGGTAAGGCTCTCCCCCGCTCCGCACCAAACCGCCCGCAGTGCCTGCTGCGGGCGGTTCTTATGCCAATACGCACAAATACGGTCACGATATGCCTTGATTTTTCGAGGTTATTTCCCTTGCATTTTTTGCCGGCAGATCCTATAATAGCAACATATTTTTATATAAAAGAGGTGTTTCACGCATGAGCAAAGTGACGATCCCTGCCGGGTACAAGACGCCGCTGTCCACCTACGAGATGCAGCGCGCTATCGAGTTCATCAAGAGCAATTTCCAAGTGAATCTGGGGCAGGCGTTGAATCTTCGGCGCGTTTCCGCTCCCCTGTTCGTGGATGAGAATTCGGGTCTGAATGATAACCTCAACGGCGTGGAGCGTCCCGTGTCCTTCGACATTCCCGACGTGGGCGCGCAGGGTCAGGTGGTGCACTCTCTGGCAAAGTGGAAGCGTCTGGCACTGAAGCGTTACGACTTCAAGCCCGGTAAGGGTCTGTTCACCGATATGAACGCCATCCGCCGCGACGAGGAGGTGGACAACCTCCACTCCGTGTACGTGGATCAGTGGGACTGGGAAAAGGTCATCGAACGCCGTGACCGCAACGTGGCGTATCTGGAGCAGACCGTCCGCGCCATCGTCGGTGCTGTGGTGGAAACCAACGACGCCCTGCAGATCGCCTTCCCCAGCCTGCACACCGTGCTGGAGCGTGACGTGTACTTCGTCACCACTCAGGAACTGGAGGATCGCTGGCCGGACTACACGCCCAAGCAGCGGGAGGACGCCATCTGCCGCGAGCATCACACCGTGTTCCTCATGCAGATCGGCGACGACCTGAAGCGCAGCGGCAAGCCCCACGACGGCCGCGCCCCCGACTACGACGACTGGTCTTTGAACGGCGATATTCTCATCTACAACCCCGTGCTGGACATCTCCTTTGAGATCTCCTCCATGGGTATCCGCGTGGACGAGGCCGCCATGGACTACCAGCTGCACAAGCGCGGCTGCGATGACCGCCGTGACCTCCCCTTCCACAAAATGCTCCTCAACGGTGAGCTGCCCTTGACCATCGGCGGCGGCATCGGTCAGAGCCGTCTGTGTATGCTGATGATCGGCACCTGCCACATCGGCGAGGTGCAGGCAAGCCTGTGGGACGAGGGCACCTTGACCGCCTGCGAAAAATCCGGCGTCATGATTCTGTAAATACGCAAAAAGAGAACCGCCGGAGGGCGGTTCTTTTTTTGCGTAATAAAACCTTTTTTACAGCGGCTGCTCCGGTCTTTTCAGTTCCTCCTCCAGCCGCTGCAATTCGCAGATCATCTCGTCAAACGCCCCGAAATCCGCGTCGTCCACCGCCTCCTGCGCTGCGCGCAGCTGCTCAGACAACGCCGCATTCATCGCCAGATACGTGCTGCGCCGCTGGCTGCACCACAGCCGCTGCTGGGTAATGCACTGTCCCAGGTGCTCCATGGCTCTGGCGCGGAACTCCTCCGTGCGCCGGTGCGCGCTGATCTCGATGTCCGCCACGTGCTCCTTCAGGGACTGGTACTCCGCCGCAGGTCCCCGCAGTGCCTCATTCTCCACACGCAGAGACTCCACCTGCTGCCGCAGCTCCCGCACCTGCCGCTCCAAACGCTCGTTGTCCTCCCGCAGCTTGGCGTCCTGCTCCGTAATGCAGCGCAGTCCCTCGTTCTCCGCAGCAGCCTCGTTCTTCTCCCGCCGCAGCACCTCATTCTCCGCCTGCAGCGTCTCCACTGCGGCACGGTGCTCCTCCGCGGTTCTTTCGATAAACGCCACCACATCCTGACGGTCAAACCCGCCGAACATACACGTCTTGAAGCTGGCATCCATGGCAAATACCTTCTCTTTCCTCTGATTGCGTACAGCATACCACAAATTCCGCCCGCTGACAAGAGAACGGGCTCAAAAATACCGCCGTATCTCAAATTAAAGCGGAAAAGTTCGGAATTTCGATTTACAAATGTCGCCTATTGTTGTATACTGTGTGGTAACGTGTTTTGAAGAAAGACAGAGATTTTACGCAAAAGGACGGAGAAATTATGAATTGGGAAATCACCACATTTTTGGGATACTTTGTTATCCTGCTGGGCGTAGCACTTGTATTCTACTTCAACGGCTCCAACAAGAACTCCGAGGACTTCTTCTTAGGCGGCCGTTCCATGGGGCCGTGGGTCACGGCTCTGTCCGCGCAGGCATCTGATATGTCCGCATGGCTGCTGATGGGGCTCCCCGGCTCTATCCTCGCCTTCGGTTTCGGTCAGATGTGGATCGGCATCGGTTTGGCGCTAGGCACCGCCGCTAACTGGATCCTATGCGCCAAGCGGCTGCGTACCTTCTCCAAGGCCGCGGATGACGCCATCACCGTGCCCCAGTACCTGACCAACCGCTTCGCGGTGGACTCCCGCACGCTGCAGCTGGTCTGCGCGCTGATCTTCCTGTTTGCCTACACCATCTACGTGGCATCCGCTCTGGTGGCGGGCACCTCCGTATTCAGCACCCTGTTCCCGCAGATCTCCCCCAACACGGCTATGCTGGTGTTCCTGCTCATCATCGTGGCGTACACCTTCTTCGGCGGCTTCGCCGCCGTCTGCTGGACGGATTTCTTCCAGGGTCTGCTGATGATGCTGGCACTGATGCTGGTGCCCATCGTGGTCTATTTCTGCCACAGCGAGCTGCTGGATCCCACCGCCCTCACCACCGTGTACGAGTACACGGACGCTGCCACCGGTGCCGTTACCCAGTGCTCCTTCGGCGGCGGCCTGTTCAACGCCAGCTGGCAGGACATCGTCAGCGGTCTCGGCTGGGGTCTCGGCTACTTTGGTATGCCCCACATTCTGGTGCGCTTCATGTCCATTGAGAAGCCCTCCATGGTCAAGAAATCCGCCACCGTCGCCATCATCTGGGTCATCATCTCCCTGCTCTCCGCCGTGCTGATCGCCTACCTTGGCCGCATGATCGTGGGCGAGGAGCTGCTGACCGCCGGCAACCAGAAGCTGGTGTTCATCGCCATGGCGCGGAGATTCTTCCCCGCCGCTATCTGCGGTCTGCTGCTGGCGGCCATTATTGCCGCCTCCATCTCCACCGCCGACTCCCAGCTGCTGGTGGCGTCCAGCTCCTTCACCGCCGACCTGTATAAGCCCCTGTTCCGCAAGAACGCCTCCGAGAAGGAGACGCTGATGGTCGGGCGTATTCTGGTGCTGGCACTGTCCCTTATCGCCTATGTCATCGCCTCCTCCAAGGGCAGCGGCGCACAGGCGATCATGAACATGGTGGAGAACGCATGGGGTGCCTTCGGCTCCTCCTTCGGCCCCACCATCCTGCTGTCCCTGTTCTGGCGTCGCTTCAACTACAAGGGTGCCGTGGCTGGCGTTATCTCCGGCTTCGTGGTGGATCTGGGCTGGCTGCTGACCGGTCTGACCGCCTCCACCGGCATCTTCGAGATCGTCCCCGGCTTCTTCGCCAGTCTGGTCGTCGCCTACGTGGTAGCGCGCTGCACCGCCGCTCCCAACGCCAAGGCGGTGGAGATCTTCGACAAGGCCTCCGGCAAGGACGCCGACTGATTTTACCCCCATGTCTCCTGCCCCCGCCAGATGGCGGGGGCTTCTTCTCCCCTTTCAAGCCGCCTCACAAAAAGTTGGAGAAAAATGAAAATTCCTCTTGCTTTTTGTTTCGTGATGTGCTATTATAATCAAGCTGTCGATGAGACACGCGCCGTTAGCTCAGCTGGATAGAGCGTCTGGCTACGGACCAGAAGGCCGGGGGTTCGAATCCCTCACGGCGTACCAAAAGTCCTCGAAATCGTCTGATTTCGAGGACTTTTGCTTTTCGGTAACCAAGGAAAACCCTGACGGGATGCCCTGCACCGCGCCACCTGGGGTACGCTGAACTCCATCACCCGCAAAACCCCCAGCCCCAAGGCAAACAACCGGAAAAAACGCGGAAACGGATGGCGCCCCCATACTCCATGTCTTTTTGCATAAAAATGCCCCGGTCAGCGTCCGGGGCATTTTGTATCTCGCAGTGGTGACAGCTTACTTCATGAAGGTGCCGTCGATCATCTGCTGCAGATAAGCGTTGTACTTCTCCTGCACCTCGGCGGGAACCAGCTCGCTGATCTTACCGGCGGACAGGGTGTTGTTCTGCAGCGTACCGAAAATCGTCTCGCCGCCGAAGTTGCCGTCCTGAACAGCCTGCATGGAGGCAACGATCATGGCGGAGTTATCGGTGACCTGAGAGCAGATGACGCAGGGGTTCTGCCCCAGAATGTCAGCGGGCTGACCGATGTCGTAGATCTTGATCTCGCCGGCCTTCTCGTTGGCAGCGTCGATGGCCTCGCGCGCACCGGAGTCAACGGCGGAAGCATCACCGAAGAACACGTCAGCACCCTTGGAGATCAGCTCGGTGGCGAACTCCTTGCCCTTGGGGGCATCGGAGAAAGAGTTGGCATAGGGCACGGTCAGCAGCTCCACGGTCTTGCCTTCCTTCTCACCCACGTACTTGGCAGCCTCCTCATAACCGGCAATCTTGCCCTTGGTGGTATCCAGCTCCATGCCGCCGATGAAGCCCAGCTTGCCGCTCTCGGTCATCAGACCTGCCAGCGCACCGGCGATCCAGCCGATCTGCTGTGCGTTAGGCAGCAGGGAGCTGACGTTGCCGTTGGTAGCCTTGGCGGGGGTAGCCTCCGCGCCGTTCAGCAGCGCGAAAGCGATGGAGGGATACTCCTCGGCAGCCTGCAGCACAGCGTCGGTGTACTGGTTGCCGGGGGCGTAGATCATGTCATAGCCCAGCGCGCAGAACGCGGCGATGGACTCATAGTACTGATCCTGGGAGATGGAATCGGTGACCTCATAGGACCAATTCATCTTCTCGGCAGCAGCCACCATGGCGTTGTAGCAGGCAGCACCCCAGCCGCCGTCGTTGATGCTGGAATCGCAGATCATGGCGACCTTATAGGTCTTTTCGCCATCGGCATCGCCGTCGGTCTTGGCATCGTCCTTCTTCTCGCCGCAGGCGACGAGAGCCAGCGTCATGGCAAACGCCAGCAGCAGTGCAAGAAACTTCTTCATAGTTTTCCTCCTCGTGTTTAAGTCACATTCGATTTATAACAACGTCTCTCGGACGCTATTACCGGTTCATCACCGCTGTTCGCGGCGATAGGGCTGCCCGTTGGCCTTGGGTCCCGCCTGCTTGGTGCCGATGGCGGAGAGCACGATGACCGTGGCAACATAGGGGATCATCTGGAAGAACTGGTACGGAATATCAATACCGGAGACCTGCAAGCGGATCTGCAAGGCATCGCAGAAGCCGAAGAACAGGCACGCCAGCAGGATACCGCCGGCACTCCACCGCCCGAAGATCACCGCCGCCAGCGCGATAAAGCCGCGCCCTGCCACGATACCATCGGTGTAGGTGCTGGAATAGCAGGTGGTCAGATACGCACCGCCCATGCCGGCCAGCGCGCCGCAGATCATGCAGGCGAGGTACTTCACGCCGATGACGTTGATACCCAGCGTTGCCGCCGCCTGCGGGTGCTCACCCACGGACTTATAGCTCAAGCCCGCACGGGTGCGGTTAAAGAAGATCGCCGTGAACACCACCAGCAGCATGGTCAGATAGACCATGGGGCTCTGGTCAAACAGCAGCGGCCCCACAAGGGGGATGTCCTTCAGACCGGGGATAGCAACGCTTGCCATGGTGGTGATCTGCTTCAGATCGGAGCCGGTGCCGAAGTAAATGCGGTAGATAAACGATGCCAACGCCGGAGCAAATATGTTCATCGCCATGCCGTACACCGTGTGGTCGGCACACAGCGTCACCGTGGAAAAAGCGTAGATCATATTCACCGCCAGACCTGCCAGCGCGCCGCACAGCAGTCCTATCCAGTTGGAGCCGGTGATATAGCAGGTCAGGAAGCCCACCAACGCGCCGATGGAGGCAATACCCTCCAAGCCGATGTTCACCATGCCCGCCCGCTGACCGTACAGCTCGGCCAGCGAAATGAGCAGCAGCGGAATGGCAAGCCGTACCGTCGCCAACAGTAAGCTGGAGATCCAATCCATTACTTGTCACCCGCCTTTCTCTTTCCGAACACCCGTCTCCTCCACGCCTCGAACTCCGGCAGCTTCGTCAGAGCCATACCCGCCACGGAGAACACGATGACCAACGCCTGAATGATGTCGGAAACGCTGGTGGGAACACCTGTGGCGGCCTGCATGGTGGTGGAGCCCACCCTCAGCACGGCGAAGAACAGAGCCACCACCATCGTGGCGATGGGGTGCAGCTGCCCGATCAGAGCCATCGCCACACCGTCGAAGCCGTAGCCCGCGCCGAAGCCGTTGATGAGGCGGAACTGCGTTCCCAGCAGCTCCGCGCCGCCGCCCAAGCCGGCGATGGCACCGGAGGCAACGAAGCTGGCAAGCATACAGCGTTTGACATGGATACCGTTAAAGCGGCTGGCGGTCATGTTATAGCCCACCGCCCGCAGCTTGAAGCCGCTGCTGGTCCAGAACAGCACGTAGTACAGCAGCAAGCCCACCACCACGGCGATAACGAAGCCCCATGTAAAGCGCATACCGGGGATCACGCGGGGCAGCCGCACCAGCTCGTCCACGGCAGGTGTCTGCGGAACGCTGGCATCGCGTATCCAGCTGGTATACAGCACACCCATGAACAGCGTCGCCACGTAGTTGAGCATAATGGAGATGATCATTTCATTCTGTCCCCGTGTGATTTTCAGCACACCGGGGATCATCCCCCAAAGACCGCCCGCCAGCGTACCGGCGAGCAGAGCCAGCAGCACGCCCAAAAACCCGGTAGCCCCGGAGAAATACGCCGTCAGAAACGCGGCAATCGAGCCCATCAGGAACTGTCCCTCGCCGCCCAGATTGAACACGCCGCACTTATAGGCGAAGCAGGCGCACAGGGACGTAAAGATCAGCGGCGTAGCCTTCGTCAGTGTGGTGCCGATATTCGCCTTAGAGCCGAAAGCCCCTTGGAACAGATACCGCACTGCGGCGAAGGGGTCGGCACCCAACGCCGCCATAATAATGCCGCCGATAATAAACGCCAGCAGGATAGACAGCAGCGGGACGATGAAGCTGCCCAGAGAGCGTCTCAGTTTTTCCATATTGCAGCTTCCCTCCCTTACTTGCCCGTCATGGCGAGACTGATCTCCTCAATGGGCGGGTTCTTCCCGGAGAACTCCCCCATGATCTGTCCCTCAAAGCACACCAATATCCTGTCGGACATTTCCAATATCTCGTCGAAATCGGCACTGATCAGCAGAATACCGACGCCCCGTTCACGGGCGGCGATCATCTGCTCGTGAACAAAGCTGGCTGCGCCGATGTCCAGTCCCCTGGTCGGGTGCGCCGCCACCAACAGTGACGGCGAGGACTCCAGCTCACGCGCCAAAATAACCTTCTGCTGGTTGCCTCCGGACAAGCTGCGTACCGTCTGGCTCACGGAGGTGCAGCGCACGTCGTACTTCTCCACCATCGCCTCAGCGTAGTCGTGGATGGCGCGCTTGTTCAGCAGCAGCCCCTTGCCCTTGCTGAACCTCGGCGAATCCGTCTCCTTCAACGCCAGATTCTCCGCGATGGACATATCGCCCACCAGTCCCTGCGCGTTTCGATCCTCCGGCACATGGGACACGCCGTCGCCAATAAAGGCGTTGGGGTCAAAGACGGCGACATTTTTTCCCTTCAGGCGGATGCTGCCGCTCTGGGGCACGATCACGCCGGTCACAAGCTGCGCCAGCTGCGTCTGCCCGTTGCCGTCCACGCCGGCAATACCCACGATCTCGCCGCTGTGTATCTCCAGTGACATATCGTTGACGCCGCTGTGCTTGTGCTCCTTGTTGTAATCCACGCGCTCCAGCGAGGCGACCACCTCCGCACCGGAGGCGTCCACCTTGTCGTATTGGGACTCGGACAGCTCCTTGCCGATCATCATATTTGCCAGCTTCTGCCCGTCGGTGTCGGCGCGATCCACGGTGCCGATCACCTCGCCCAGCCGCAGCACGGTAATGCGGTCGGAGATATGCAGCACCTCGCGCATCTTGTGGCTGATGAAGATGATGCTCTTGCCCTCCCCCACCAGCTTCCGCATGATGGCGAATAGCCCCTCCACCTCGATGTCGGTCAGCGCGGCGGACGGCTCGTCCAGTATCAGCAGCTCCGCGCCGTGGTACAGAGCCTTCAGAATCTCGGTGCGCTGCTGCTCGCCCACGGAGATCTCCGTGATGAGCTTGTCCAGCTGCACATCCAGCCCGTACCGATCGGACAGCTCCTCGATCTCCTTACGGCGGGCGGTTCGGTCGATAAACAGCCCCTTGGCGTGCTTGTCACCGAGAATAATGTTATCAAAAACGGTCATTGCCTCCACCAGCATGAAGTGCTGGTGCACCATGCCGATACCCAGCTTCACCGCCTGGCTGGGTGACTCGATCCGAACCTCCTTGCCCTCCAAGAAGATCTTCCCCTCCGTGGGCTGGTACAGACCGATGAGAATATTCATCAGCGTAGACTTACCGGCACCGTTCTCCCCCAACAGGGTCAGCACCTCGCCTCGGTTGACGGTCAGGCTGATGTCCTTGTTGGCATAGAAATCTCCGAACCGCTTGCTGATATGCTCCATACGCAGCAATTCGCCCAAGCTCGCTCACATCCTTCCTTCGTTCTTCCCCCATCCGCACATCCGTTTTCAGTGCTGAAAACGGCGGCAGACCGCGGTCTGCCAGCGGATATTCCAATTGTCGTAAGTATACCATATCCCCCGTATTTTGAAAAGAATTTTTTCCGAATAACAGACATATTTTCAAGAAATCCCAATCTATACGCCGTCATTATTTTCCGTTGATTCTTCCATACTTCTCTCGGCAATCGTCCAAAACACGACTGTTCTCCACGTATGACACCCCCCACTACTCCCTGTGCCTCCCCGTAACTTCTCGCAGTTCTCCATAACTCCACGCGGTTCTCCGTAACACGACAAAACCCCCGCAACTTGCGTCGCAGGGGTTTTGTGTTGGCACTACCTATCTTCCCGGGCCGTCTCCAGCCAAGTATTGTCAGCAGAAGCG
>OHJC01000282.1_pt1 | contig 32317 bp, 33 predicted proteins | sample 1568461 | NCBI WGS metagenome assembly OHJC01 (sample SAMEA3879535, study PRJEB24766) | human gut metagenome | biome: human-associated habitat; feature: feces | place: USA | collected 1985/1987 | reverse complement strand
GCGTTCCTGCGCGGTGGAGTTTTATAATAGCACGTCATTTTCGGGATGTCAACACGATTTTGCCATATTTATTAAAGTAGGTCATTTGTCGTTTTTTATCCAAATTGTTTGAATTGTGTACTCAATTCATTTTTCTTTGGATAAAATATAGCGGATGGCATCCTGTACGTTGCTGACACCCACTACATTTATATTTGGATTCTTCTTCAATCCTGCTTTACAAACTTCAGGTAGAATGCAGGTGGTAAAGCCAAGCTTCTCAGCTTCCTGCACACGCTGTGCTGTCATACTGACTGCGCGTACTTCACCACTTAGTCCTACTTCCCCAAAACAGATGGTCTTCTCATCAATTGGAACATCTTTATAGCTGGATACAATCGCAAGCACAATACCCAAATCAATTGCGGGTTCATTCATACGGATACCCCCGGCAATATTTACATATGCATCGCAGGAACTTAAAGACAGTCCCAGTCTCTTTTCTAATACAGCCATCAGAAGATTGACCCTGTTATAATCCGTTCCTGCAGCTGTTCTTCTTGGCATTCCAAAATTGCTGTGACACACCAGTGCCTGTATTTCCAAAAGAATCGGACGGGTTCCCTCCATAGAGCATGCCACTACAGAACCGGATGCTCCTTCCGGCTTTCCACTTAACATATATTCTGAAGGATTTTCCACTTCCCTTAACCCTTCGTTACACATTTCAAATACACCTATCTCATTCGTGGAACCAAAACGGTTCTTCACGCCACGCAATATACGATATGCCGCATGACGGTCACCTTCAAAATACAATACCGTATCTACCATATGTTCTAACACACGGGGGCCTGCCACAACACCCTCTTTGGTCACATGGCCGACAATAAAAATAGAAATACCAAGCCCCTTTGCAATCTGCATCAGAACTCCGGTTGCTTCCCGGACCTGGGAAACACTGCCGGGCGCCGATGTAATATTTTCATTATACATGGTCTGAATTGAGTCAATGACCACGATTTCCGGTTTTGTTCTGCTAATCACTTCTTTGATAGTATCCAGATTGGTCTCACAAAGCAGTGATAAAGTATCGCCAAATTCTCCGATACGCTCTGCACGAATTTTTATCTGCTGCAGGGATTCCTCTCCGGAAATATATAATACATCGGTCTTCTGCAGGGAAAGATTCCGGCACACCTGTAAAAGCAGTGTGGATTTTCCAATTCCAGGATCTCCACCGACTAAAACAAGGGAACCTTTTACGATTCCACCTCCCAAAACCCGGTCTAACTCTTTTAGTCCTGTAGTCAGCCGCTCTTCCCGTCCTGTTTTAATATCTGCAATTTTTACAACTTCTGCTTTTGCTGCTTCCTTCCGCACTTTTGCAGGTGCTGATTTATCTATCACTTCTTCTACAAAAGTATTCCACCCGCCGCATCCCGGGCACTGTCCCATCCATTTGGATGATTCATAGCCACAGTCCTGGCAGAAAAATACGGTTGCTTTTCCCTTTGCCATCTATTTTCCCCCTTATTCTTGCAATAACTGTCTTTCTTACCTACCGGCAACTGCGAGAAACACGCTTTACGAGCTTAGTTCCTTCTTTTCTCCCGGATTTTTTCTCGCTACTCGCGTAAATTAGTAAAAAGAGAACCCAATCCGCTGGAATTGGATTCTCTTTCTTATCATCTTATTGATTATCCATTTATACTCTGGATACTTTTACTGCAACCGGAGTTTCCGGGTCTAATTCAACGCTAAGTGTTAATTTACCACCTAAATTGGTCTTCATCTGACCAATTGATTTTCCTGCTACAAATACATCATACTCTGTCTCTTCCATTAAGCCAAGTGTAATCTCTGCATCTTCCGGTCCTTCTACTTCAAATTCCACACCGTTTTCGGATGCTGCCATATTTGTAACTGCAGTTCCTGGAACAGATTCATATACAAACATTCCATTTCTCTCTAATTTGGTAATCTCACGAAATGTCTTAACTTTGTACAAATCTCCCGCATGTTCAAAATTGTCCAGTTTGGATTTTTCTCCCAGTGTATAATCTCCAAAACTGATTGTTCCGTTTGCTTCTGAACGAATTAATTCTGCAACTACAGCCATTTTTTATCCTCCTATAAGCCACTATCCCACGATGGCTTTTTCGTAAATTTTATGAAAATATTATAGCTTATCTCGACACATTTTTCCAGTTATTTTGATGAATTCACAACGGTTTTTATTTCCTTTTTTACCATGCGGATTTCCACATCATCTCCCGGCTTGATTTTACCGGATAAAATCTCTTCTGCCAGCATATCTTCTATCTGTGTCTGTATCATACGCCGCAATGGTCTTGCTCCATATTTCGGATTGTATGCCTTCTCAGCAATGTATCCTTTTACGCTGCCGGTTATGGTCAGATGGATACCCATCTGTTTTTCACACCGGTCAATTAAAGATTTGCTTAAAATGGTGACAATCTTCTTCATGTCCTCTTTATTGAGAGCCCGGAATACAATGGTCTCGTCAATTCGGTTTAAGAACTCCGGCTTAAAGATTCTCTGGACTTCTTCCATTACACCATTTTTCATGTATTCATAATTCTTCTTTTCATCTTCGCCTGCAGCAAATCCAAGCTTCTTCGGTGCAATGATAGACTGCGCCCCTGCATTGGAAGTCATAATGATAATCGTATTCTTAAAATCTACCCGTCTGCCCTGGGCATCTGTAATCTGTCCATCATCCAGTACCTGAAGCAATACATTAAATACATCCGGGTGTGCCTTTTCAATTTCATCAAAAAGAATAACAGAATATGGTTTTCTTCTGACCTTTTCGCTGAGCTGGCCGCCTTCTTCATAACCTACATAACCTGGCGGTGAACCAATCATTTTAGAAACACTGTGCTTCTCCATGTACTCTGACATATCAACACGAATCATTGCCTGCTCATCGCCAAAGACAGCCTCTGCCAGTGCCTTTGTTATCTCTGTTTTACCAACTCCGGTCGGTCCTAAGAAAAGGAAGGAACCAATCGGACGATGCGGATCTTTTAATCCTACCCGTCCTCTTCTGACTGCTCTTGCCACTGCACTGACTGCTTCTTCCTGTCCTACTACACGCTTATGCAGTGTCTTTTCCAGACGGTTGAGACGTGCAGCCTCGCCCTCTGCCAGTCTCTTCACCGGTATCTTTGTCCAGTCAGATACAATTTCTGCAATTTCATTTTCTCCAACAACCAGTTTCTTCTTGTCTGCATCACGATGGTATTTTTCCACCTGCTTTTCGTATTTCTTCCGGGCAGCTTCCTTCTCCTTGCGGATTGCCCCGGCATCTTCAAACCGCTGTTCCATCAATGCCGTCTCCATATCGTCCTCTAACTGAGCAATCTTACGCTCCAGTTCACTGATTTTCTCCGGCATTTTAAATCCGCCAAGGCGAACCTTAGAGGAAGCCTCATCCATCAAATCAATGGCCTTATCCGGCAGATAACGGTCTGCAATATAACGGGCAGACAGCTTCACTGCCGCTTCTATTCCCGCATCTGAAATCTGTACATGATGATGCTTTTCATAGCGTTCTCTTAATCCCTTTAATATCTCTATCGCCTGTTCTTCCGTCGGCTCTTCCACCGTTACCGGCTGGAAACGACGTTCCAGGGCTGCATCTTTTTCAATATATTTACGGTATTCTTCTAATGTGGTTGCTCCGATTAATTGTATTTCTCCACGGGCAAGGGATGGCTTTAAAATATTGGATGCATCAATAGCACCTTCCGCTCCACCTGCTCCGATAATGGTATGAAGTTCATCTATGAAAAGAAGTACATTTCCTGCTTCTGTCACTTCACGAATGACTTTCTTAATCCGCTCTTCAAATTCTCCACGGTATTTAGAGCCTGCTACCATTCCGGATAAATCCAGTGTTACCACTCGTTTTCCCCGGACTGTATCCGGAACCAGTCCGGATGCAATACGCTGGGCAAGTCCTTCTGCAATAGCTGTCTTTCCAACTCCCGGCTCTCCAATCAGGCATGGATTATTTTTCGTCCTGCGGCTTAAAATCTGAATCACGCGGGCAATCTCTGCCTCTCTGCCAATCACCGGGTCTATCTCACCATAGGCTGCCATAGCAGTTAAATCCCTGGAATACTGATCTAAGGTTGGCGTTACTTCTACTGCTTTCTTTTTTCCGGATTTGCTTGCCGCAATCTCCTCTTTATAGCGGTTTACGTCTTCTCCCATGGCTACCAGAGTCTCGATATAAATCTTCTGGATATTCACACCCAGTGTATTCAACAGACGTACACCGGCACAGTCTGCCTCTTTCAATAATGCAATTAAAAGGTGTTCTGTTCCGATATTCTCATTGTCAAAACGCTCTGCCTCCTGGTCAGCGGTCTCAATGATATGCTGAATCCTTGGAGAATAACCTTTCCGATCTAATACTGCCACATCCGAAGATGGAGCAATTAAATCTTCTATCAGTTCTACCAGACGGGTTTCTTCTACTCCCGCATCCATCAGAACACAGGCAGCTACTCCACTGCCTTCTTTTAGCAATCCCAGTAAAAGGTGCTCTGTTCCAATATAATTATGATGCATGCTTCTGGCTGCTTTTGTCGTCAGTTCTATTACTTTTTGCGCTTGTTTTGTATATGGTTTATGCATAAAATCCTCCTGTCACTACGCGCCAATTCTCCTATAAATCATTTAAATCCATTACTTCAATATCATCATCTGATGATTCTTTTTCAATAAAGTCATCATGGCTTGCAAAGATTCCATTATCTTCATCATCGTCATCAAAAATATCTTTGCTCCGCCGTTTCTTCTCTTTTTTTTCTCTCTTTTCCTTTTCACGTTTCTTTCTGCCGGACATAAATTCCGGTTCTTCTTCAAATTCTTCCATAAAGTCAGTTTCACCTAACCGTTCTGCCACTTCTTCCGGTAACTGAGCGGCGGAATCCGCTTCTTCTTTTTCTTCTGACTCTGTTTTCTCCGGTAAATCCTTCACTGCACTGGTCTCTTTTTCTTTGACCGGTTCTTCTTCGACTTTACCGGTATCTTCTACGAATTTCTGTTTCTTCTTTGCCTTTCTGCGTTTTTCTTCTTCAAAGATATCTACTGCTTCTTCGATTTCATCATCGTCCTCTTCTTCATAGCCTCTTCTTCCGCGAAGCAAAAGATTGATAATGATAAAAATAAGAATTACGATTACTACAATTAATCCGGCAATCATTTTTAAATCCCGGTCTTTTCTAGCGGTATATTTGTCATTTAAGTCATTTAATGCATTCTGAAGATAGGTGGTATCGGTATCCTCCTCCGTGCTGTCACTGTACTGGTATTCGCTGAAGGTTCCATCACTGGTATTGTAATTATACCAGCCTTCCTGTCCATCATTTGTCATTCCATATACGGTATAAATATTTTCTGTATCTGTTGCGTATGCATCTTCAAATGTACTGTCCCCAACCTGAATAGGCGTGGTTGCTTCGCCCGGTACAAAGGAAGTCACTGCCGAAGGTGTCATTAAAATCAGATACTTATCCCCATTATCGATACGAATATATGGGCACACACTGCCATCGGTGCCATTTACCACATAAAAGCCTGCATTTCCTGCTGCATCTGTCATATATAAAAGAGATAAATTACCATTGTTAAAAGCAGCACCACGGTATTCAGCTCCCTGATAAGTTACCTGTGCTTCTGTAAAATCTGCCGGAATCTGTTCTGCTGCGAAATCTTCTGACACGGTATAGGCAGATACAGTATCGTCCGGTGTGGCTGTATCTGTGCCATTATCTGCTCCGGTATTATTGTCCGACGGAGTATTGCCTGTGTCTGTGCTTGTTGTAGTATCTGTTCCGGTAGTATCTGTTGCAGCACCTGTTGCAGACTTGGTTATGGTCAGATGATAAGTTGCAAGATTTCCATTCTCTGCCTGCACTACTACGTCAATCTTTGTATCTCCATCTGTTTTTAAGGTAGTGGTTCCCACCCCGGACTGAATCGTTGCTGCCGGATTTACCGTTTTTGCACTTACCGTCACGCTGCTTACATCCTGTCCTACCTGTACCGTATAGTACATACGGCTTCCTTCAAATGCAGGTGATAATGAACCCTCGGCTACTGTCAGTGTCTCCAGCGAATTATCCGCAGGACCTGCATATACCTGCATCGGCATTCCTGACATGGCAAAAATGCAAATCAATGCCATGAAAAGTATCTCTATCTTACGAATTGTTTTCTTCATTTTCCGTCTCCTTCAATTCCCTTTTTCTCCAAAACAACAGAAAATCTTCTTTTGATTTTCCTGTACAATATAATCAGTTTCATTATAGAAAACTATCGGGAATGCGTCAACCTCAATTCGAAAAACCATGTCGTACTTATCCCACGGATATGTCTAACGGTTTGCCCTGATTAACCATCCCCACACAACTCCGGCAAGAGAAAGTCCTGCTGTAATTGCTGCCCTGTGGTTCCAGTCTGTAATATCCTGTCCCAGCAAAGCTGCCAGCAGTAATAATGTTCCGCCGCTTACCATAAGGGCTGCAAGAGCTGCAAGCACTATCATTTCCATTCTTGACGGATGTTTCTTTCCTCTTCTTACATGTACTGTATTATCACGCATAATTGTGACCTCCCTGTGTCTTTTTTCTTATCTTTTCCTTCGCTTTTCTGCCACTTTTCTGGTATTTTTCAGTGGCTTTGCTCTCTGATAAGATTATGTTACAACAGGATGTGTCCCATATTTTGTACCTATATTATGTAAACTTGTTTTCTAATTTTTTCTAAATACTTTGTTCCGAATCCAACCTTTTACAATAAATATAACGCTTGATAAACACCATAACCTGTCCGGCAGCTTCTTTGGATGCATAACAATACAAAAGAGTTCTGCCGGCACAACACCCACAAAACTCTTTTCTCATATCCGTTATATTACTTTATTATTCGCTCTTTGTCTAATTTGCCGTACTGCCTCATAGAGCAATACGCTTACAGCTACCAGCAGACATCCCCACTGGTTCGCACTGAAAATCTTTCTGTCTTCATAATACCTCAGATAATCCAGTACAAATTTTAATATCGCATACAGCAACAGACTCTTTGGAATTATACCATTCCTTCTTCGTTCTGCCATCCTGTGAAGCAACAAAAACGCCAGCAGAAATAAGATCGTCTCTGCCAGCTGGACCGGAAAAAGGTATTCTCCCGCTGCTCCATTATCAAGATAGCGGATACTGCCAGGTCCCTGATATCTCATGCCAGCACAACAGCCTGCAAAAAAGCAGCCGAGCTTTGAAACCGCATACATCAGTCCCAATGCCAGCACATATGCAGTCCATAGCTCTATCTTATGTTCCTTACTGATTTTTGTAAAAATCCACACACCGAGCAGGATGCCCGCCATACCGCCAAGACTGGAAAAACCAAATGTTTCTACTTTACCCTGTTCTGTCAGCTGCACAATAAAGGTATAAAATGCTCCAAAATATAATGCCAGAACTGTATTCAAAAGCTCTGAATAAAAGATATGACTGCCCCTTACTCCTGCTTTTTTCAAATACCATGTGACATAAAGATATGCCAGTACAAAGCTTAAGAGAAAACAGATAAAATACGGCGAAATTCTCCAGTGTAAAATCGTAATATCTATCATTTATTTTCCTGCCTCATCAGCCCGGACAGTTTCGGACACAGCTTATGAATGCCAGCCCACAGGCAATAATTGTTACTGCTATAAATACTACTACAAGAATGGCAAGTGCAATATAAAGCCACATCAGCACTTTACCAAATACACTCTGCGGATATTTTACACGGACCAAAATCATAAGTACCAGTGCTGCAATTCCACAGCCAGCCATAAGAAAAGTCAGAATTGAACCTAATACATAGCTGCTTGCGATATTATAATAAATTTCTTCTTTTCCTGCATCAAACAACAGTCCCAGAATAATATTCTTAATAAAAATTACTGCCATCGGTGCAAACATCAAAATCATGGAAATAATACATAATTTGTCTGCCTGCTTCTTATCTTCCGGAGAGAGCTCCGGACGTGGCATTTTTCCCTGTCGTGGCGGCATATTTGGTGGCATCGGTCTGCCCTGCTGCATCTGCATATTCGGCGGCATTGGTCCACCTTGCTGCGGCGGCATATTCGGTGGCATCGGCGGTCTCTGCTGTGGCGGCATATTCGGTGGCATCGGCGGTCTCTGCTGTGGCGGCATGTTTGGTGGCATCTGGTTCCACTGATTATTCATAATTTATCCCTTTACCCTTTCTCAATACATATTACATTTCCTGCAACTTTTATTAGAGTGCTTTCTTCTCTTTAATCGGCTGTTCCTCATCACAACTATAAGTCAGTTTCTCTCCATAGGTCTGCTCGTAAACAGCTTTCCACGCTTCATAATTCTTATCCCACATCTCACAGGAATTCTGTGCACGCTTTTTATTCGGATCCGGATAAATCGGTTCACAGAAATGCACCGTATATTCCTGCACATAGAATCCGTCATCATCTAAAACATCACTGTCTTCCATGGTAATAAATACGGGAAGTACCGGCTTATTATTTCTGGCAGCGAAGGTAAATGCGCCCTTCTGCAGCGGTCTTGGTTTCCGGTAATTCCACCACATTCCCTGCTCCGGATAGACAAGTACAAACTGATTTTTCTCTAATACCCTGTCTACGGCAGCAATGAATTTCTCCATGGTCTTAAAATTAGAGCTTAACGGCAGTGTGTTGCAATGGCGCATTAACACTCCGTAAAATCCCGGAAATCCGGTATAATTGCCTTCCCGGATTACACGGTACATCTTTTTCTTTTTCAATTTAGCCTGTTCGAAGGCAAGCTGGATGGCAAAGCTGTCAAATGCATTGAATTCATCCTCTAATTCATTTTCATAGTAGTATACTCACATATCCCACAGTTTACTATTTCTTGCTATTTTTTGCAACTTTTCTGAACAAAGAATGTACCTTGGCACATTCTCGCGCCTGCGGCGGTCGCTTGCGACATCTACCTTATACGCCGCAGTGCGCATCCTCGCAGAGCGTTTTTACTTTACAGGAAAGCAATTTCCTGTAAAGTAAAAACGCTCCTGACAAAGTATGCCAGAAGCTGCTTTTTGCATTTTAATATTTTACATGGAAGCCCCGTTCCGTCTCATCCAGTGGAAGTTCTTTTCTGTCCATGCTGCGGATTTCGATGTAACGGTCCTGGCAGAGTCTTTGAATTATCATATCAATTTCTTCCGGCAGTCCCTGCAATTCTGCCTGTACCGAGCCGTCATATTCATTGCGCACCCAGCCAGTCACACCAAAATGCCCCGCCAGATGCGACATGCGATAGCGGAATCCCACACCCTGGACATATCCGTTAAACTGATAAAAAACACGAATTTTTCTATTTTCTGACATACGACCACCTCTCTTTATCATTCCAATGGTATCAATCTCTTCCATCCAGACTAACGTGCCCGTTGCCTTTTTAAGTTTCTGATCAACTGTGGCGTATGTAATGCCAGTATCCGGTTGACCTGATTAACAACATGTGAATTATTTAACACATATACGATTCCAGCACTTAATCCCAACAGGATAAAAAATGCTATCCAGCCCCAGTCACCCAGATAATCATAGATTCCGGCAAACATCAGAATATCCCGTAAAATCCGGTGCAGCATATATACCGGCATGGTATTCTGTCCGATTACTGACAACCTTGTCTTTCCTCTCGGAATGAAAAACATAATTGCCCAGGAAATAAGAAATGCTGCAATCATCAGGGAAAGGCGGACCATCGGTCCTTTCCACACTTCTTCCAGTTCATAATAGGATATATTTTCATATACCATTCCCAGGGAATCTTTCAACCTTGCTCCATATGCCAGAATAAAGATACAGATTGCCTCCGCGCATGGAACCACCAGTCTCTGAAGCTTTGGCTGCAATGCTTTTTCCAGTGTCTTCTGCTCCAGAAAATAGCCCAGATAGAAAAACGGTCCAAATACCAGAATTCGTGACAGACATAAAAAGTCCCCCACATTTTTAAAATAGCCAGCTGTTAATGCCAGCACTACCGTAAGCAAAAGAACCGGCACCGCTTTACATTTACGGACAAGTGGTATCGTCAGATACCATACAATCATTGCAAATAAATACCACGGTGCACCACTTTGGGAAAAGAAATCTATCTCCGTAAATTTTTCAAATCCCGCAATGGCATATACTATCTGAATTGCCACAACGAACACAACATATGCTTTCAGCAGATACAATATTTTCTTAAAATTATATTGTCCATTTTTATAAATTTTCTTGGCAAAATAGCCGGAGATAAATACAAAAAGCGGCATATGAAATACATAGATGAGCCGTTTCACTACCACCAGTGGATTGTCTCCACGGATTGGAAGCAGGAAATGTCCAAGCACAACTAAGAATATCAATACCGCTTTTAAATTATCAAAAAAATAGTCTCTTTCTTTATTCATCTTTCTACATCCTCGCATTACCGAAAATGTATTATAGAACTTTTGCGGGAGATGTCAAGATTTTTTATCATTTAGATTACTTTTATCTTGAAACATTTAATTTTAACATAAGTGCTTCCTGTAACACTCTGGAAACATTTATATGTGCTTTTTCTGCTTCCTGATTTAACCAATTTGGCAATGTTACATTTCTTCTTACTGTTTTATTATCTACTCTCCTTCGATACTCTGTAAAATCAATATCAACAAATGATACATAGCCCTCTCCATCTTCTGCAAAAGTACCCTTAGAAGTATCAATTTCATTTATAGAACTTGCCTCTGGAAACTTTTTTTCTTTATCTTCATAGGTTATTCCTTTTAGACCGATTGCATCCCTTGCCATTTTCACTGCATCAGCCATTCCATACCCCTCAGTTAATATTTCCCAATCCGGCACCTCTATTAATACAGTATCTTTTTTATCATTCAGTGGTGTAAAAATTACTGGATATACCTGTCTCATACAAAACAACCTCCATTCTTAATCTCATCATATCATTTATAATTATCATATAAGAAATGGGAATTCTTATAATCCCCATTTCCTTATAATTGCCTTTGCTAATCTTTCATTAATTTCTTTGTGTCTTGGAATCTGTTCTTCGTCTAAACCTCTTGTATATATATCATGATTACTACCATGTCTTTCCAACGAAAAGCCTGCTGCTTCCAGTTTCTTTACTAATTCCCTATTCTTCAAATAGTATCCCCCTTTCAATTATATTATACACATTTTTTGTGTATTTGCAAATATTTTTATGTGTGTTTAATACGCATTTTCATCAATTGAACTTGAATTAATTCTTTTTATTCCATTTTTTACTATAAAGCAGTAAAAAAGGAAGGACAAACCATATATCAATAGTAAATTCCAAGTTGCTACGCTCTATTTAACTATGATATAATATTTTTATGGAAGAAGGTGTTAAAATGAATGAAGAATCTATGTTAACAGATAAACAATATACTGGAATGTTAATAGATGAATTTCAAAGACTTGAGCGTATCCTGAAAGCTGCAAAAAATGAAAATGCAGTAGAAACAGTCAAATTAATTAATGACGAAATGAAATATCTCAGATTAAAATTAGAACCTATCAAATTACCATAGAGCAAGTCAAAAAGTTTGCTTGAAATTGCAAATATTTTCATATATACTCCACTTAGAAAGGTAATCGGATATGCTCCGATTTGCCCTCAGTGAAAACTATTTTTGAAATAGCATCTACTTTGGACGAGTGGGATGCTATTTCTTTTTATTATTGCAATTATCTATCTACATCTTTCCGTACAATCCCTTCTCCATCAAACTCCGGGATAAAGCTCTCCTCTGCCACATCTCCTTCCTGGATGAAGCCATTTTCAATGCCAAGTTCAATCGCATAATCCACCACCGCATCATATTCCGCTTCCGTTACCCGGCGGCTTAATTCCGGATACTCCCTGCACTGTGGCAGCGGCGTATACTGACTCATAATGCTGATAAAAATCTGACCGCCATAGGTCTTAAGAAGATAAGATATCACACGCTTGGAATCTTCCACACAGTCCGGCATAACAAGATGGCGCACAATGACGCCTTTTCTCATCAGAAGAAACTCCCCGGCTTCGCTGCGTTCCTGATATTCTACTGCGTCAAATATCATATTATTCTGCTGTTCCGAAATTTTCTTTTTCTCATCTGCCAGAAATTCTGCACTGCTGCCTTCTTTGCCTGCTGCCCGTTCGAAAACAAATTCCGGCTCGCCTACCTGCCGCACCATTTCTGCAATCGCTGCACTGGCACAAGTAAAATAGTCCGCTGCATGGGAATACCTGTTGCTGATTGCGCTGTCAACATATTTTAAATCAGGAAGATAAATATCCACATAACCCTCTAACAGGCGAAGTGTTTCCACCTTTTCATAGGAGCTGGTATTATAAACAACCGGAAGATAAAGTCCCTGCTGCTTTGCCATCTTCAGTGCCCCAACCACCTGTGGTACAAAATGTCCTGCCGTTACCAGATTGATATTATTTGCACCCTTTTCCTGCAATTCCAGGAAAATTTCTGCCAGCCGCTCTATACTTATTTCAATTCCAGCTTTTCCTGTGGCAATATTGTGATTCTGGCAGAAGATACAGCCTAAATTACAGCCGCTGAAAAATACCGTTCCGGAGCCATTCTGCCCGGAAATGCACGGTTCTTCCCACATATGAAGTGCCGCTCTTGCAGCCTTTATAGCTGCTGTCTGACCGCAGACTCCCATTTCACCTTTTTTACGATTTACCCCACATTCTCTTGGGCAGAGCATACAATTTTCCATCTCTTTTGCCTTTCCTCTATTTTCTTTTCCGGTTCTTCCCACTCCCGCCGGATTAGTCTTGCCTTTTCCGATTCTATCATATATAGTTATTCTTGTAGGATATTTTCTTATCGTAACTATAACTTTCTTATATATCCTAACACAAATCTTTGAAATCACAAAGGAGTCTGACTATGAATACATCGATTCAAAACTGCATGGTTGCCCAGTCCGGCGGACCAACCGTTGCAATAAATGCAAGCCTTGCCGGTGTCATTAAAGGTGCTGCCGGCTGCTATGGCACTGTTTACGGTTCCGTAAATGGAATCTTAGGTATTTTAAATGAACATTATCTTAACCTTTCCGAAATTATGGAAGCAGACGATAATGCATTAGAGCGTCTGATTCACACACCGGCAATGTACCTTGGTTCCTGCCGTTTTAAGCTGCCGGATTTTATGGATGATGATTCTTCTTATAACTATATTTTCAAGCAGTTTGAAAAGCTGAATATCGGTGCATTCTTCTATATCGGCGGAAATGATTCCATGGATACCGTATTAAAGCTTTCCGAATATGCCGAGCGTATCGGAAGCAATGTACGCATTATTGGTATTCCAAAGACCATCGATAATGACCTGATGGTAACAGACCACACTCCGGGATTTGGCTCTGCAGCCAAATATATTGCGTCTTCTTTACTTGAAATTGCACATGATACATTTATCTATGCCGTAAAGAGTGTAACAATCGTAGAAATTATGGGACGCGATGCCGGCTGGCTGACCGCCGCTTCCGCCCTTGCCAGAAACGAATACAGCGATGCACCGCATCTTATTTATCTTCCGGAATGCAATTTTGATAAAGATGAGTTCTTAACGGATGTGCGTGCTCTCTTAGAGGAACACAACAATATTATCATTGCGGTATCTGAAGGAATTCATGATGCAGAAGGCAATTATATCTGTGCCGGAGAAAGCAAGGAAGATACCTTCGGTCACAGCCAGTTAAGCGGTGCCGGTAAAGCGCTGGAATATCTGATTAAAGACAATATCAACGTAAAAGTCCGTTCTGTAGAAGTAAATGTATTACAACGTTGCGCTGCCCACCTTTCTTCTGCCACCGATTTAAATGAAGCAGTTGCTTCCGGTGAACATGCTGTTGCTTTTGCAAAACAGGGTATTACCGCTTCTATGGTAACCATGAACCGTACTTCCAATGCACCATATACCATCGAATACGGTTATGCAGAAATCAAAAATATTGCGAACGAAGCAAAATCCGTTCCAAGAGCATGGATTAACGAGCGTGGAAATGACGTTACCGAAGAAATGGTAGCATATCTTCTCCCACTGATTCAGGGCGAGACTTCCATTTCCTATGAAAATGGACTGCCAAATTATATGAACGTGTCACACCTGACTAACAAACGTTAGTTACCTGCATAAACTACGAGAAACACGCTTTGTGAGTTTCTCGAGTTATCGCGGTGCTCGCCAAATCTGCATGCAAGCATGCGATTTTTCTCGCTACTCGCGTAAAAAAAGCTGCCGCAATTGCGACAGCTTTTTTATCATCTTTTTGAAGTATCAGATTAGTTGTTAACCAGCTTATCTTCTTCGTTGTTCCAGCTATACAGCTTACGAATTTCTTCGCCGACTTTCTCTGATGGATGCTCAGAAGCAAGCTTTCTCATAGCTTTGAAGTGTACCTGGCGTCCTGCCGGTGACATATCAAGTAAGAATTCTTTTGCAAAAGTACCATCCTGAATATCTGTTAAAATCTGTTTCATTGCTTTCTTTGTCTCAGCAGTAACAATCTTAGGTCCTGTGATATAATCACCATACTCAGCAGTGTTAGAGATAGAATATCTCATTCCAGCGAATCCTGACTGGTAGATTAAGTCAACAATCAGTTTCATCTCATGGATACACTCGAAGTATGCATTTCTCGGGTCATAACCAGCTTCGCAAAGTGTTTCGAAACCAGCCTGCATAAGTGCACAAACACCGCCACAAAGAACTGCCTGCTCACCGAAGAGGTCTGTCTCTGTCTCTGTACGGAAGGTTGTCTCAAGAAGTCCTGCTCTTGCTCCACCAATTCCAAGACCATATGCTAATGCCAGGTCAAGTGCTTTACCGGTTGCATCCTGCTCTACTGCTACCAGACAAGGAGTTCCTTTTCCAGCCTGATACTCAGAACGTACAGTATGTCCTGGTGCCTTAGGAGCGATCATTGTTACGTCAACATCCTTTGGTGGTTTGATACATCCGAAATGAATGTTAAATCCGTGAGCGAACATTAACATGTTTCCTGGCTCAAGGTTTGGCTCGATATCGTTCTTATACATATCTGCCTGTAACTCGTCATTGATAAGAATCATAATAATATCAGCCTGTTTTGCAGCTTCTGCTGCTGTATATACTTTGAATCCCTGTTTTTCTGCTTTTGCCCAGGATTTGCTACCATTGTAAAGTCCAATAATGACATCACAGCCTGATTCCTTTAAATTTAATGCATGTGCATGTCCCTGGCTACCGTAACCAATGATGGCGATTTTCTTACCATCCAGTAAGGAAAGGTTACAATCTTCCTGATAATAAATTTTTGCTGCCATTTTTTCAGCCTCCTGTTTTAATGATTAATCTAAATATGTAACATCGGCAGACCCTCTGGTCAAACCTGTGATACCGGTTCTAGCGAGCTCTAATATCTCATAGCCCTGTAACAGATCCATAAATGCATCTAATTTATCCTGATGCCCTGTCAGTTCAATTACCATGGAATCGTTGGTGACATCAACCACCTTGCCATGGAAAATATTGGTAACGCTTAAGATTGCCTGACGCTCTGTATCCTTCGCTTTAATCTTAACCAGAATCAGTTCTCTGGTCACTGATGTACCCGGTTCTAATTTTTTAATATTCCGTACATCTTCAAGCTTTGCAAGCTGCTTTTCAATCTGCTCTAAAATCTGCTCGTCATCACTTGCTACTATAGTTATTCTGGTATATCTTGGATCTGCAGTTACACCAGATGAAAAACTATCAATGTTATATCCTCTCCGGCTGAAAAGTCCTGAGATATGACTTAATACGCCTGAGGTATTCTCTACTAAAATAGATAATGCCTGTTTTCTCATGTGAAAACCATCCTTTTTCTTTCATTCACATTACAGTTATTCTAGCATATCAGTTCTGTTTGTCAATACTAAAATGGCTTAAAGTAATAATATTTTTTCGTACAATAACCTATGGTTATATCATTAATAACAATAACATAAAACTACAAGAAACACATTTTGCAATTTGGCGGGCTGCCTGCATAAATTACGGCTGTGAATCCCTGTATTTCCGGATAATATCAATTGTCTTCTGATAATCCATTTTGACTTTCCTAAATTGCTGCAGCATCTCTTCTCCGTATATTTTATAGCGGAGCTGTTCGCACAGAATTATGCTTGATTTGCTCTGCCGTCCCAACCCGAGCGTCATGGTCTCTCCCTTTAAGGTATGTACCAGATCAAAGGCTTTCTCATAATCCCTTTCCTGTAAAGCTTCATCAATCCGCTGTACTTCATCGCTTTCTAAGAATTTTATCAAAAAACGGTGTACCAGCCCTTCCTTCCGGAGTCTGCGCATGACCTCTGCATAATCTCCCTCCAGTTCCTTGTAGCATTGCTCTAAATCCATACTCATATTCCCTTTCTGTTGATTTTCTCATAGCATTATAGTACACCACCGTTTTTTCTTTTTCAAGCAATTCTTCCTTATTGTCTGGTGTTTCCATCCGGCTGCACCGGCGGTTCATTCTGTTGCTTTACACTTTGTTGTCCTTCCGAGAGCATAATAAGCGTCCTGATTATTTCTTTTCTTGCATATTCCAATGCCTCTTCTCCATCATATACCGTATCAACCTGGTACTTATGAAATACAAGAATATCTGTAACAGCTTCTGCCATGCTTTCTTCGTCTTCTGCATAGAGTAACTTCATAAAAACATCCTCCTTGCTGATAACCTGCCGGGCATACCATAGCTAGCTTCTTACAAGCATTTTGGAACTATAGAAAACACATTTTGCAGGAAAACAATTTCCTGTAAAATAAAAAAGCCAGGATAAAATCCTGACTATATTTTCGGGGAGTACCTCCCGAACTCCGAAGAACCCGAGAGGCATGAGTTATGAAAAATTATATTAGCTTAATAGCTAGTACTTTTACACTATATCTTATAAAAATATGTTTGTCAAGTGTTTCCCTACAATTTTTCTTAGGGACTTACTTGGGTATATTTCCATTTGAATTTCTACAGTTTTTGATATATTTTTTCTACGTCATAATCCGGCGCCATAGTTGCTGCAATTTCATATATCTTCCTGATATTTTCCGGCTCTTCTTCCAGCATATCAGATGTTTCTTCTACGGAGTTGCCTTTTTGCAGTTTCTTGATTACCTGACGAATTAGTTGCAGTTTTTCGCCCTGCTCCAAACCTTCTTCCAAACCCTGTTCCAGACCTTGTTTTCGTCCCTGCTCCAATTTATTTTCCAGTTCTTTTTCAATTTCATCTTTCATTAATTCACGCAATGCTTCACACATCTCATTTTGCCTCCTTAACAGACTATATACCTGCTTATTTGCATTTACACTTACTTGAAGTACCGAATCAATATTGCTCCGTTCATTCTTACTTTCCAAATAATGTATCTGTTCCAAAAATAGTTCTGCATCCTGCATCCTGCATCTCTACCTGTGTAGTCAATACCCGCAGGCTGCAATGAGCTTTTCTTTCCAACTGACTTGTTACTACAACTTGTACTGGAAATGGAACTTTTCCTCTTACATAATAAATTCCAGGATACATTTTTTTCAGGATATATCCTTCTTTTTTCAGTTCCTGAAAAAGTGCCTTCGGATAAGCATTCCGAAAAAAGGATACGGTCACCTCAGATGCTGAAATTTTATTGACTGCTATCCCCTGCGCCTTATATAAGCTGGCGTATCCAATTACCTTAAAGAAGGAATCTATCGTCAATTCATCTCCCGGTCCCTTATACTCTAAAATATTGTGTCCCCTCATAATATGACCAATTTCATTTTGTAACGTCCGCTTCCAATCCATCTTTTTAATAATCACAAGATCAATCTGAAGTGGTTTCTTACTTAAATTATACTCCGGAATTAATTCCAGTACATCCAGATCTTGTCGCAGTTCCAGTTCTGTTGCTGCACAAAACGCCGGATGCCATTGTAATTTTTCTGCTTTTCCTGATATTTCTTCTCCTTTCTTTTGTCTTGGAGAGTATACTTTTGCAATGTCACTTAACCGCAACAACCTTTGTCTGAAAGAATTCTCTCCGCTTCATTTAATGTGAAATAAAAGCTTTGAAAATTCCTGTTATCATATCAGGTTATGTGGTGAACCCGGCGAAATGATAGAATACCGGTATACTTCTGACAGGCTATGTGCCATTGAAATGTATATAGAAATATCAAGCTTTGATTGCATTATAACATGATGAAATGAAAATGTCAGTAAAAAAAGAAAGCATCTGCCCTCCCTTAATCGGATAAGCAGATGTTTTCCATCTCAATTTCTTTCAACTTCTATTTTTGTATCTGTTACATGCATCTTGCTCCGCACTTTGTGCAGAATTTTGCACCCGGCATAATTTCATTTCCACACTGTGGGCAGAACATCTTCTGAGCTTCCTCAACTTTGGTGCCGCATTTCGGGCAGAATTTTGTGCCGGATGCAAGTTCGGCACCACAATTATTGCAATGCAGTGCTGAAAAGTTCTCAAACTCTTCCTCCTCAAAATCCAGCATCAATTCTGTTTTAACGCGCAATGCATCCAGTTCTTTTTTCATATCCTTTAAAAGACCTAAATAGCCTTTTACCACCTGGCTCTTTCCAATTACAAGTTCATTTACCTGCTCGTTTGCTTCAGCTATACTTATTCCTAAATATTTCTGTAATATCTTAAGTATTTTGGATTTATCTGAACCTACATCCATGATATATAATGCAGCAGCAACGGATTGATCTGTATCAAAAACAATTACTGTCTCACCACCGGCACGGTCTATCTCATCACGCAAATATACGAGTGAGGAACAAACTCCGTCTATAATAGCAGGTTCTTCATCTGATATATCCTTAAAATTTGCACCCGAAATCTCTTTGCTGACGACATGTAAATAAGCTCTTCTTATAACATCCGAAAATAAATATTCTTTCATATTTCCGGTTGAAAAAACAATCAGTGATGCCTGCGCATCCTCGTCCCATGTCACATCAATTTCTGCATCAGCACCGAGTTCGTCCAACGCTGCTTTTAATGTCTCTGCTCTTTCTCTGGTTGTTGATATTAAAAATCCATTTTCATCCGAAATATCTTTTAAAAGTTTCAATTCCAGGTCTCTTCTGTCAAGTCCTAAGATTTCATGGTAACACTCCATGACCTGATCAGGCTGTCCGCCCAGAGAAAAAATAACAATATCTGCAATAGCTCTTGCATTTTCTTCATCTGTCCAGTTCTTCTGGATAAAAGTTGATGCTCCTGCGGCGTCTAACGCCTGTTGTAGCTCATAAAGGCTTTCTGTTGGGGATAATCTGCAGACAGTTGCATTACCTTCCATCATATTTTCATTTACCAGCATGCTTACCTGATCCGCATCTTCCGGATAATAATTCTGAATGATAGATATTACCTGTGCTGGATTTGGTCCAACATCTCTGATTATAATTTTCTTTTCCGGTATCTCCTGCTGTACTCCCATGTTTCCAAACAATGATTTCATGAATCCCATTTTCATTTCTCCTTTTCTAGTAATATTTTCCGGCTTCAATTAATAAAGGAATAATTTCTTCCGGTTTTATCTGCTGCAGTTGTTCTAATCTGCTTCCGATACGATTGATATTCTGTATATTCATTTGTTCCTCATCAAAGCGACGCTGTAAAACCTCATGTCTTTCCTGTAATTTCTGAATCTGTTCATCCATTTTATCAATATTAAGCTGTGCATCATCTTTCTGTGGATTTGCCGTAATAAACCCAAGAATAAAAAAGTAAATCATAACACCAAGAATAATTACACCAACAGACACTGCAACACGGAGAATTGTCCGGACACAGCTCCATAAAATGCGTAAAATTCCTGCAAAAAATCCATAATTCATTGCATTGGCGAATAAATGTCTCACATCAATAATCCAGCGGAACAGGGAAACCGCACACCATACCAGTACTAACGCACAGATTATACCGATTGCAATAGAAATTTCCTTGCGGACAGGGGAAGTCTGGCTCCAACGCTCTGCAAACTCTTCCCTTTTCCGTGTCAGCGTAGTTTCCTGCATTTTAGACACTTCAGTCACCTGTTGTATTTTAGAACTAATCTCATTCTGCTGTGCATTCCGCTCATTCAATGACTTTCCAAGACTTGCTAAAGCGATCTGTCTGCCGTCATTTAAAATGCCTTCCATCTCCTGAAGAATCTCTGGAGTAACATCCTCACAGCGATATATTTGCTGAATATAATCTCCTATCTCCCCCCAATTTATATGTTTCTTCTTTTTTTCACATAAAACCAGTCCATAATAGCCCTTACAGCTCCACATAAAATCATTACGGATTCCTGTAAATTCTGCTTTTGCTGCCGAAATGTTTCCCTGATTTAGTAATGTCATGGCATTTTTATAACGGTTATCCAGACCATCTCTTCCACTTCCTCCGGCAACAGCAGCAGTCAGATTGATATTTTCAATTGTTTTCTTCAAATCCTGATGAATATTTTCAATATGTTCATCTGTTTTCAGAAACTCTTTTGATAAATTATGTACCAGGAAAAGATTATCACATGCCATGCATTCATACTTTTCCTCTGTAATTTTTCTTACTGCACCACTGCCACAACTGGGACATTTTATTTCTTCCATTTTCTAGCCCTGCTCCTTTGTATTTTTCATTTTTCTAATTTCAAGCTGCTTCATGATTGCTCCGCAGATTTCCGCAAAAGCGGCTTCATCTGTTGTTGAAGAAAGCTGCAATATCAACTGTCTGATTGCCTCATTTTCTGTTGCCACTGCCGGTGAACTGACCGGATCACTGTATCGCATCTTTTCCAGCACTTTGTCAATTTCTTTGCGGTTAACCTCATCTGTAATCTGCACTCTGCAAATTTCAAGCTGCTGAATAAGTCCTTTAAACACTTCGATGGAACTCTGTTCCTGTGTCTGAACCTTTGTAATATATTTATTACTTGCTGCCATAGCAATCTCAATGATAATGAAAACTGCTAAAATCGCACTCTGTAACAAATAGGAATACACCTGATAATCCTTCGGAATTTTCAGGCAGACCTTAAAGAAAACAAAAATCTGAATTACAAGATAGACTCCGCTCAGATATACAAGCGGCATCTTTAATGCTGCCTTTTGTTTTTCCTGTTTATGAAATACCAGAAATGCAAAAATTGGCTGCATCAATATTGCAATCAGGCAAAATATGTACTTGAACATTATTTCTCCCTCCTCGTTCCGCATTTCGTACAGAAATTAGCTTCCGGCGGCATTTCATTTCCACAGTTTGCGCAGAAAATCTTCTGTGGAATCACCACTTTTTCACCACACTGGAAGCAGAATTTAGCATCCTTCGGCAGACTCGTTCCACACTTGACACAGGTAATATTTCCACCTTGCGCCTGCGGCTGCACTGCTGGCTGCGGCTGTGTTGCTGCAATATCTGGCTGCATTGCTGCTGTCCCTGTCTGCGCTGCTGTTACCGGCTGTGCCTGAACTGCTGCATCCATATTGTTTTTCATCATGTCACCCATGGAAAACGCCAGTGGAATCTGTGCCATCATATTCGCCGGATTCGCTGCAAAGCCTTCATTCTGTGCAAATGTTCTGCTTACATCAAACTGCTGCTCCTGTTGCCAGGTATATCCCTGCAGTTCTCTCGCTTTGGCAAGTCCTTCTGCTTCAATTACGGTAGCATCACGATTTCCCATTGCTTCAAACCGCTTCTGTGCCATGCTGTTATCTAATTTTTTAAGCTCTTCCAAATCGTCCGGCTTAATGGTAACTGCAGACACAAAGAAATTTAAAATCCGGATGCCATAGCTTTCAAGGTCGCTTTCCACCTGACCGGCAACATTCTCGGAAATTTCATTCAAATGCTGGTTGAAAACATTGTAGCTATATTTGCTGAGTTCTACTGCAATGCAATTTTTTACTCTTGTAACTAAAAGGTCTTTAAAAAATTTCTGAATATCTTTGGTGGTCATTGCTTTTTCGGTACCAACCAGATTAATCAGAAGCTTTCTTCCATCCTCTATTTTCAGTCCGAAAGAACCACTGGCACCGGCACTGTAACTATAGCCGTAATTCGGGTCACGAACTGTCACCTGACTTGGTGTTCCCCATGCGATATCCATCATGGTCGCAAGGTTAATAAAATAAACCTCCACATGGAACGGACTTACTCCGCCCGAAACCAGATTTCTTATTTTGGAAATAAGTGGAATGTTTTTCGTTTCTAAGGTATAACGACCTGCTTTAAAAGAATCCAGTGCCTGTCCGTCACTGAAAAATACTGCCTCCTGCGACTCATGCACAATCAATTGTGACAGAGTATTAAAGTCTTCTGCGGGATGCTTATAAATAAGAGTTGAATTATCCCCTTCATATTTGATCACTTCCTGAATAGCCATCAAACTTTCTCCTTCCGTAAATTTATATAAACTCCTTTCCCGATTATACTACAAAACTTCCATTTTGGACACTTTTTTCTTCCATTTTGGATATTATTTTCTCAACGAGGTGATAGCTATGTCAGAAAGAATTAATCAACACCTGCATCCACTGGTAGGTTCTAACATCCGAAGACTGCGGAAAGAACAGGGTTTGAAAGCCACCGAAGTCATTGCGAAGCTCCAATGTGATGGCATCAATGTAACTACCGGCATATTCAGCAAGGTGGAAAATGGTTATAATAACCCAACGGTAGATATGCTGATTGGATTGACCAAGATTTTTAATTGTGATTTTAATGAATTTTTTAAACAATAACAGGCAGCTAAACGGTGAATGGTTTAGTTGCCTGTTGTTGTTTTGTCATATAAAAGGGGAGCTACCAATATTATTTTTTGAAATATGTTATTTTCTACAATGTTGTCCTGTCGTTGACTTTGCCTGATTCTGACATTATCACACTACACATAACATCAAGTGTCTAACACGTTTTTATTATATCATCACCATCTTTTTTTACAATACTAACGCTTATGAAATATACTAATAAAACAAGGTCAGTCTTTCCACACCATGATGATTCCAAGACTGACCTTAATGTCACTAATCCATATTCTGTTGCAATTCTTTTATGTTGTCCAAATCAGACAAATCCCTTCCTTCATATCTCTCAACAAAATCTATCAATGTTGATTTACGAACCTTTAGACTACCTAACCGAAGTGCAGGTAATAGTTTTCTGTTAATCAGCTCATATACCAGATGCACATTCACCCCTAATACCGCTGCCGTCTCACGCACATTGTACAAAAGCTTTTCGTCTTTTAAATCCTTTTTATCCATTTTACACCATCCCTCCTAAATATGTTCCTAAAATCGTATTTGCATCAGTTTTGTAAAAATTAATAAATCTAAAAAACATCTGAATACTCATTCCCTTTGAGCCTTCCTCAATTCGTGCATAATGACATAAACTCATATCCATTTCCTCAGCCGCCTTCATCTGTGTCATTTTTCTTTTTTCACGTAAATCTCTTATATTATTTCCAATCACATATGGATCAAATTTAGTTCTGCTCACTTCTGCCACCTCCATCAATTAACATCCATACTCCTCTGCATGTGATATTTTTCTCTTACTCATAATAAATTATCTCCTTTACGATTTCGTATTGGAGAGCTCCGGCGCCTTCACTCTCGTGACGTGCTCTCTCAAGCACATGTTTATTGTATATTGTCATGGATGAATTGCCGACCGTGTTTACGCGACAATTTTGTCGTGTTAACACGACATTTGCATCTGCTTCTAATATACTTAAATATTTTTTACAGATAGGGCTTCCGTTCGAAGCCAAAAAAAGAATCCATGCCTTTCCCGCATGAATTCATTTTATCGTTCCTTACGCATCCTTATATTCTATTTTTAATGGTGTATGTGTCTCAAATATCTGTCATATATAAAGTCTGCTATAATTAATCCAATTATTTGTCGTATAATTTATCAACCTCGGCTTCATACACCGATTCAGTCTGAGTATCAAACAGCACCCATTCCACCAAATCGAAGCTGTCCGGATTATCTTGCAAGAACCTGTTTACTGTATGTACTGCAATCTTTGCTGCCAACTCAACCGGAAAACCATATGCTCCCGTTGATATGGAAGGAAATGCAATAGACCTTATTCCATTATCCATTGCTAACTTCATAGAATTAAAATAGCAGTTAGCAAGAAGTTCCTCTTCTCTATTTCTTCCACCATTCCATATCGGTCCGACAGTATGTATAACATCATCACATGGCAGATTATATGCCTTAGTGATTTTAGCCTCTCCCGTATCACATCCATGAAGTGTCCTGCACTCCACCAGAAGTTCCGGTCCTGCGGCTCTGTGAATAGCACCATCTACTCCGCCTCCTCCAAGAAGAGAGCTGTTTGCTGCATTCACGATTGCCTGCACATCTGTTATTTTCGTAATATCACCTTTTATCGTCTTGATCAAGTACATTTTCTTCTCCTTTATCTTCAACAATTAATGCTAAATAATATGCAAATGGAATCAATATTTTCGGCTGTACAGAACTCTCATCATACACAATTATCTTCTTTTGAATAGCATTTAAATCTGTGAAATACGCTAAATACAGACTGAACAATTCCCAATATGTTTGATCCCAAATCAAAGCCTTTTCTTCACTCGCTTTTATAATACGTGGAAAAAGCATAATTTGTAGAAATCATTTTTATAGTTAATCCATAATTATTACAAACAGATTCTATCACCCTATCTATATGATCTGCTGTATATTCAGAAACATTATCACGTACAATACTATTTTCATATATAAAATCATCAATTGTCATTCATATCACTTTTTTCTAAACTCATCAATTATAAGGTCATCACAACTAATTGAATCATTTTTTATTTGTGCTTTTTATTTCCGCTACCAGTTCTTCATACTTACGTTCGTCAATAATATATTTCCGTTTAATCAGTATATAAGCAGCTCCTATAGAAATTACCGGAACAGCTACAATTCCAAGACGCAATATAAATCTTTGTCCGGCATCTGCTGTCTGAATAAATTTATCTGCCTGTACAATTACATTTTCCGAAGTAAGTTCTCCTGTACCAGCTTTTATTTCTAATCCGGATATTTTCTGACTGATTGCATAAATATTGCTTATAATCAGTATTAACGCAACAACCGCCTGATCAACTGCACTTGCCAGCTTTGTTGCAAAAGATCTTACTGCTGAGATAATACTGTCATGTCGTTCATGAAACCGGACTTCATCATACTCTATAGTATTATTTAACATGACAATCATCGTCATATTGAATGCCCCCTGCGAAAAGAAGATCAGGAAACCGATGATATTCAGTAAAACAACACTTTTTGGTACAATGTAGCCTACACTCATAAAAAGCATATACCCAATGACTGTAATGCTGGTAGCTGCAGTTATAATCTGATTTCGTGTAAATTTTGAGGAAAGCCACGCAAAAGATGCCTCTGATATCAGCGTTCCTAATCCATACATAATTGTAAACCAAAATACAAGACTGCCACCTACAGAATATCCAAATTCAAAATAAAAGAAATTCATTCCAATCATAATCAGAAGACCATTTCCGATTTGGAATAATAAACATGCAATTCCAATCACTATCAACTGATCATTTCTCAGGAATATATGAAACATATCTTTTAATGACAGTGTTCTCTTCTTTTCCGGTCGTTTTCTCTCTTTTACTCCAAACACTGTAAGTAGCTGGAAACCAATAAAACAAAAAGCAATCACAATCGCAGCCGTCCGATATGCCATAATCGCATTTCCAGCTACCATATCAGGGAGCAGACCTGCAACAGAAAACTGTCCGATACAGATAAAAATTCCCTGTACGGTTACCAGCCAGTTCCGTTCTCCCGGATCTGATGTAAGACTCGGCAGCATTCCCCAATAGGCAATATCATTCATTGTGTAAGTCATTCCCCATAAAAGATATCCCACTCCAAAAAATGCAACAAATCCCCATCCTTCCGGCCTTACTGTAAACAAGCAGATAATTATCAGGCTGTTCAAAATTACTCCTATAAAAATCCAAGGTTTAAATTTTCCGGCTTTCAAATGCGAATTTTCAATAATAATTCCCATCATTGGATCATTAATGGCATCCCACAGCAGACACACTACCATAATTGCTGATATTACTGCATATTGGGCAACTGTCAGTTTCATCGTATATTGAATATATGTAAGAAGAAACATAGAGACAAGTGCATACGCCATATCTCTTCCGGTTGCTCCTATACAATAGCTCCATTTTGTGCGTTTATCCAATTTATTGTTTTCCATATACGACTTCCCCCTCTCTCTATTTCTTCAGCAGTCTTTTAAAAGCCTGCAGATATTTTTTATTTGCATTGTAAACTAACATATCGATTAACTTCGGAGTTGCAATTCCACCACTGGTTGCAATCAGTCCTTCCAGATTTCCTTCTTCGACTCCCATTTTTACCATTTTAAAGGCCGGGTCCCGCTCTGATTTTCCCCGAAGTATAATCTTAAGTCCGATATGTACGACTCCACGAACAATTTTTCCAAACATTGAGACATTTACCACATCCTGATAGGAATCGTAAACCGTATACTCTCCACGCTTTTTTTCTTTGTCATGTTTCGGTTCACCGCCTAATAGCTGATAAAATTGTTCTGCACTGATTTCCATTCCATGTGGCTGCTCTCTAAAATAATCCGGAAACAGTTCTCTTTCATTTCTAAAATAACTATTTCCTACTACTTCCATATTCGCCTTTAATTGCAAATCATGTACCGATGCTCCGATACAGATCTGATATTTGCCGCTTAACATGGAAAAGGCTTTTTTCTCTACATCATAGACGGAAAAACTTCTTTCATCCAGCTCTAGTATAACTTCTTTTTCTTCACCCGGATGCAGATATATTTTTTGAAATCCCTTTAGTTCTATATGGCTTCTGATAACATCTGATTCAATCGGGCAGATATATAACTGTGCTATTTCTGCTCCACTCACTTTTCCGATATTTTTAATTTTAAAACGAATTTGTATCTTTCCACCACTATATACTTCCGGTACATTCAATTCCGAATAGGAAAAAGAAGTATAGGAAAGTCCATAACCAAACGGATATTTTACCGGAACATGGAATGTCTCATAGTAACGATAACCTACAAAAATGCTTTCCCTGTATTCTACATCATCATTCGGAGGTGCAAAATATCTCCATGCCGGAGTATCTTTTTCTGAAAATGGAATTGTCTCTGCCAATTTACCGGATGGATTCACCTCTCCACTGATTAAGTCAGCAACAGATTCCCCTACAGCCTGTCCTCCGAGGTACATGTGAAGAATTGCTCCTACATTCTTTTCAAAACTAAAATCCATAGGCGCACCACCGAAACTAATTGCTGCAATATGATCTTTTCCGACAGTTTCTGCAATTTCAGCCAACAGCTCTTCCTGATTTTGAGGGATTTTAAGATTTTTCCTGTCGTATCCTTCTCCTTCATAAGATTCTGTAAGACCGATAAAATATAGAATCACACAATCCTTTTTTCTATATTCCTGTTTCAGTTTTTCTATCGTATCCTGTAGTTGCTTTTCTCCTAATTCCTCCGTTTCATTCTGATATCCCTGTATATAAGTTACCTGATATCCTTTTTCATGTATTGCTTCAATCGCATTTGTCATCTTCGTCGGCTGGATATGACTGCTCCCACCTCCCTGAAACCGCATCTGCCTGGCAAGCTCTCCAATAATGATTACCTTCTTCTCTTTTCCAATTGGCAAAACACTATTATTTTTCAAAAGTACTGCACTTTCATTTTCCAGTTTACGTGCCACCTGATTCTGTTCTTCCATATCTACCTCATAATTTTCTTCTATATTTTTATGAAGTGATACAAAATTCTGCAGAACATTCTTAGTCCAGTTATCCAGTTCCTGATCCGTAATCCGGCCATCCTTATACGCTTCTTTTAACACATCTGTGTGGAAGCCTTTCGGATCTGGCATTTCCAGTGTCAGACCATTTTTCATACAGCTTACAATATCATTTGCTGCTCCCCAATCCGACACCACACCACCTTGATATTTCCATTCTTTTCTCAGAACATCTGTCAGTAAGTATTTATTTCTTGCTCCAAATTCGCCATTAATCCTGTTGTATGAAGCCATTACAGAAGTCGGTTTTGCTTTTTTCACAACTTCTTCAAAAGCCGACAGATATATTTCCCTAAGAGTTCTTTCATCAATCTGGCTATTGGATGTCATTCGTCTTGTTTCCTGTGAATTAACAGCATAATGCTTTAAACTCGTACCTATTCCAAGGCTCTGTACACCTTCGATATATCCCGTTGCCAGCTTTCCTGTCAAATACGGATCTTCACTGAAATATTCAAAATTTCTTCCGCATAAAGGAGAACGCTTGATATTGATTCCGCAGCCTAGCACAATGGATATCTGCTCTTTTTTTGCTTCTTTCGCAATCGCTTCACCCATCTTTTTAACAATAGCAGGATTCCAACTGCAGGCTATTGCACTTGCAGTTGGAAAACAGGTTGCTGGCTTACTGGTTTCAATATCCCCAACCTTTTCCTGTTCCAGTTTTCGAATCCCATGTGGTCCGTCTGTCATCATAATAGAGGGGATTTTCCCATTACAGTCATAAGTATGCCAGTCACCAACACCGCCTAAAAGCCGGATTTTTTCATCTATTGTTAACTGTTCACATATTTTATCAATGTTCATGGCTTATCCCCTCTTTCAAAGTCCATATCTAATGCCAATATTCTGTCGAAGTTGTTATCCATTGTGATTCATCTCTGCTTGGATATGTATCTGAGTATTTCTCTGCACGTTCTATCATTCTGATATACGCTTCAGCCGAATTAAATGTTGCATTAATATCCACAATATCGCTATTGGTTGACATTTTTTTTCCAGAAATCTGGTACTAAACCATAATGTGCAACACCACGATCACCATTAACATCAAATGTGACATTTCCTGTAGTTTGTTTATTAACCTTTGCTGTTACTCCATCCGCATAAATTCCCGGATATAAATCTGTAAAAGTGTCATAATCAACTGTATCGAAACTTTCTTGTACTTTATCAAAGTTCGGTAACATGCATGCACCATTAACATCGCTTCCATACGGTATTCCAAGAATCATGTCATCTGACTCATCATCATTCATGTTATACCATGTAGTCGGCACTTCGTATGGTCCGTCATATTTAAAGTAATTTTGATTATCTAATATTCCTGTAGTCGGTGTTTCTGAATTATTACTCAGTTCTATCATATATTCCAGATAATCCGTTGCACATCTCTGATGTCCTGTTGTTGTTTCCCACATCATAGGTGATATAATTCCACCAAGCTGATATATTTTTATCATACGTGGAATATCCAATTGTTCCCATGCCTCATCTTCTGGATTAAACATATCCAAAATTCTTGTATGAGAACATATAATTCCCGGATATTTTTCTTCCCATACGATATCCAAGGTATCATTTAAGGACTTGTCACTCATGTGATCAAGTTCTATAATCATGTGTCTGTTTATCATCTGATGAATCATCCATTTTCCAGTCTCTGTAAGTCCCTCAACATTGGCATGTCCCTGTGCATCTTCTGGAAGATCTGCTTTCGGCTGTTTGTAGAATACTCTTGGATTGGTGCTTACCTCTGGTTGATAAAAATCTGATGTTTTCAGGTAATTCATAATACTGAATATTTCCCCCTGATATAACTGACATCCACCGAAACCGTTATTCAATGCATGTATCATATAAAAACTTCTTATTCCCAGATCATATACTTCATCCAATTGCTTTTCTATATTTTCCAGACCTGTGTTCATTTCTTCTTCTGTGATTTCTCCAGCATTATATTTTCCAACAAAATCCGTATCTGCACCAAAAATTGTGTCTACTTCAATTCCTAAGAATACAGCCATTTTGCCCTGACTGATCACATCTCTTGCCTGTTCGGATGATGTTACAATTCTAAACCATCCTTCATTCGGTCCACCGCACTGTGCATCTATATAATCCTGCATTTTATATACATACTCTATTTCCTGTCGGATTGCGTCCATATCATTTGTTACGCCATTTTTATAAGGCGGAAGTGCATTGGTAACTTTTCCTAATATTTCATTATTTACGCACTGATGTACCAGCACTCTTTGCCCCGCCAGATAGGAACGCTCCAGCCATTTATAGTATGTCTGTTCGTGGTTTGTAGAATAACTTGTAGGCCAGTAACTAAAATTTGGATATCCCGATGTATTATGTGTCGTTGCACCATCTACTGCTTTTCCCCAAATATCATACGCTCCATTTACTCCATGCAGATCCGTACAATCATTGAGTGCATCTGCAATTCCCAGGGGACTAAATGCATCTCCATTAAATACAACCTCTCCGGATCCTTTGTTATGACACAAATGTGCATGAGTATCTGCTGTTCCGATAATGTTTTCACCACTTGACGGTCTCGCCATCACGTTCGATGTCGTTATTGGATTCCCATCCCCGTCATAAAAATAAATATTTATATCTGCTTCCGGAAACGGATTATTTCCTTCTGTAAGTTCCAGTTCAAACCGGCATGTATCATCCACATTATCTTTCCAAACCAGTGAAGTTCCCTTAATTCCAACATATTTCTTTTTTACATAAGAATAAAAAGAAAAGGAATTATCTTCATACTGCTCTACTTTAAATCGCGTCTTATCTGACAATGTCGTATTTCGGACAATTGCATTAAAAGTGTTATATGTGAGATACTTGCTATCCTGATCAAAAAGAATATATTCTCTCAAGTCAGATGCTTTAAAGTAGAATGTCATTCCACTATCGGCTGTATCTGCCTGAGCTTCATATCCTGCTTTATTTCCAAGCAAGTATTTCCCATTACTGATAGACTTGATTTTAAAATAATGATTGGCCAGTGAATAAATACTTTGTTCCGAAGAACTTTCTGTCTCTGCTGTTGCTGCATAACAATTACTTGGATATGCAAAACCACCAACAGAAGTTCCAACTAACAGCATTGCCAGTAAAAAAAATACTTCTTTTCGTTTCATAGCATCTATCTCCTCTCTTTTAATCTCTTAATTGCATTTTATCTATTTCCGGCATATAATTATATTGATTTATCGTGTTTTATGTCAATTTATCGTGTTTTTGACAGGAGGAATTACCTATGTATAAAATGAAGTCAGACATCAATTTTTCACTCACACATGAAATGTTGGAAAATGCAGAAAATGAACGGATACATACATCTTATGCACAGGAAAAAGCAATTCTCGAATGTGTTTCAAACGGAGATATTCACGCATTGGAGAATACCTATTATTCACTCCCAACAACTGTTTACGGAAAGATGACCTCTTCCAATTCCAAATTAAAATTACTTTTTTATGCAAGTATTGCTAATACAACTTTAGTTACCAGATATGCCATCGAAGGAGGACTTAATGAGGAAACTGCTTTTTCCTTAAGTGATGTATATATACGAAAAATGGAACAATGTACCGATGTTGACGCTTTAATGAAATTAAATGAACAGATGGCTATTGAATTTACGCTTCGTGTTGCTGAAGCAAAAAAGACGCCAAAAAACTACTATTCACCAGCTATTTCTCGCGTCATTGATTATATCTATCATGGTAAAAATAAAACTTTAACCTTAAATCAACTGGCATCTTTAGTTAATTTAACACCTAAATATCTGTCTGCCCTGTTCCATAAAGAAACCGGACAGACGCTTACTGTTTTTATCCATAAAGTTCTTATTGAAAAGGCACAGAATTTACTGGCACATTCCGACTATAGTCTGGGTGAAATCAGTACTTACTTGAATTTTTCATCTCAAAGTTATTTTATTTCTATTTTTAAGAGATACACTGGTATAACTCCCGGACAATATCGTAAAATGCATCGCCAGATTAGTTGGTAAAATAGAAAATAAAATAAGAATATCGATGATTAAACGTTACTATCGCCAGAACTTTTCTCGTCTTGAAGATAAAAGAAAGCTACCAGTTTTTCCTCTGATAGCTTTCCATTCATTCTTATTCTGTTGGGAACATCGCTGCTTCCATCTTATTCATCTCTGTATCCGAAAGACCATATTTTCCTGAATTATCTTTTTCCACGGATAC